>Ga0116227_10005898_pt1 | contig 25299 bp, 18 predicted proteins | sample S1TSphgellanicum_FD_89693 | JGI IMG/M metagenome (GOLD analysis project Ga0116227, IMG submission 89693) | Host-associated microbial communities from peat moss isolated from Minnesota, USA - S1T2_Fb - Sphagnum magellanicum MG | ecosystem: Host-associated > Plants > Peat moss > Unclassified... | reverse complement strand
GGAGGGGTCCGTTGGTGGAGACATATTTTTTCACACTGAGAAATGGGGCCCTCCGGCTGCTCTGAGCGCCCTTCTTTTTCTTTTGGGGGTTTTCTTTCTCCAGCAAATATCTGAAAAAATTGGAGATAAGGCACACTAGCAAGGGAGGGTTTGGGTTTGTAAGGTCTCTTATAAGGTTTATAGGGTTCCTCAACCTTGGGATGAAAGGATGAATGAGTGAATGGATGGATGGATGCCTCCTTCCTCCATATTTTAGCCGGGCTTTTATTTTAGCTCCGACTTAGTGGGTGTTCCAAGTTTTAAGTAATCTTACGACCACTTGAAATGTGCCACAATGAAATGAAGTTATTAATTTAGGGTATTCTTTGACCCCTTAAGAATTAGGACTTTAATTTGCATTTTTTTCCCCTCTTTGAAGTGGAAACTTTGCTAACGGGCTCTCTCATGGGATGTTGTTGCTCTGTTGAACCCGGTTCCAGTTTTCAAAGCTTTCAGAACCGGAGAACTATGGGTTGGGGGATTTCTTTTTAAAAAAATCAGAATCCAAAAAATTGAAATTATAAGACTGGATTATTTTTTACTATTAGAAGAAAGGATATTTTAAACCATTAATTTTTAGAAAATTTTTAAATCATCTAAAACCATTTGTGCCTTGCAGGCACGGGTTACCACTAGTATTATGTTAAGAGATACAAAATGTTATGTAGAAAATAACTGAGGCGATCTGAAGTGAGTCTGAAGTGCAATTGTGTTTAAAGCTTAAGTAAAATGAATCCAAATATCAAGTCATGGACTTCATTTTTTTTCACTTTTACTTGCTATGTAATATAAGGTTTAAAATACAAAATTTTGCTACTCAATAGCTTATGTCAGAATTGGTGGAATTAGTAAACTTTTGCTAGAGCTTTTCCTTTAGGAGCAGTATTATAGCCACATTTTCAACTTGTCAAGTAGTCAAGATGCATAGCAAGTTAGCAGATTGCTCATATTCGTAATGATTTGGATTAAGGTGGCATCAATGCTCAATTGGAAGAAGCATCAGTATGAATATGAAACTCCAAGTCTCCCTATTGGGCAATCAAGATTGATGGATGCTTTTTACATGTCTCTTTGACAATTTGCTACACCTGCTAGCATTAAAGAGTCCGATCAGATAGCTGTGAATTGGGTGAAAGATACGATGAAAGCAAAATCTTCAAGGAGCGCTTGCAAAATCAAGCCACGCAATTGAAGTCCTGCATTTCCTGCAAGGGGTCAATTCACACAATTGTCCACCCTCTAGACTCTAAAAGGTCCACCTGTAAAGTTGGGAACGTCCCTTAGTGCAAGGCTTACCTGTCATATAGCATGAGGTGAACACTATGATGAGCCTAAACATATGTTGATCAGAAAGCTGTCAGGGCCTGAGGCACACCTTATGCTTACAAGAGGACCCTTGTAGGTTTAAGGTGCCTCGGTTGATATTTACAACATATAAGGCGCCCTGCAAATATACTAAGAATTTTTTCTCCAAGTGCAGGGATCTCAACCTCCCTCCAGACCTACTGGTAAGTATACAACCCTTTGAGGACTATTGGTTGAATACAAGATTAGCTCATTAATACTCCAGTGGCTTGATACACTCTTATGGTCTCTGGGATTTTCAGTCCCCTTCTGTGTTCTCAGACACAAGCAACACCATAGGAAAATATGAACACACTGACATTGACCAATTCTATTCCCCTCAAAAGTTTCATTCATTTCTCAAAACAAACAGTAATGCCAAACAGACAAGACAAGACCCATGTGACAATGCTATATACTTAGCAAAATGCTGCAATATTGCATGTTGATGGAAGCCTTAAATAGAGGCACATCAGCCTAAAAAGGCACCCCCATAAGCTGAAAAGTCAAGAAAACATTCTCAGTGCTTGGAATACACAACTCAATAATGAATAGAGGCTTATGTCCACCTCATTCTACATGCTGCAAGGAATCAACTTTTGATTAACTGCCTCAAATTAGCTTCAACTGCAACAAATAAGATGTACCAGATGCTGCAAAATGGTTTAATCTCTACTTGCCTCTGGGTATGTTCTAAAATTAAGTTGGCCCACAGAAGATTTCAGTACAGTTATCTGTCCTAGGAGGCATTCCAAGATTGCGGCTGCAGGATCCGCTTCATAAACTCATATGTCATAAACACAATACCAACACTTGGAATGACTTTGTAGTATTCTGGTAATATTCCCCTGTAAAGCCCAAAAAGACCTTCCTCCTGTATGATCTGTTTGAAAGTGCCTGCCAAGCCTCTCTTGTAAATCAGTGCTCGTCCTCCAGCCCCCTCTAACTGCATTCGCCTCCTCACCAGATCAATTGGGAATGTTGCTGCATACCCAAAACATCCCTTTTATGATGCTTCCATCTCTATTCTCTTTTACACTGCAATAGACCCAAAAAGAAACAGGCAGGCATGCATACATGACTTATCTTCTGCGCACTGCTTTTCCAGTAGGACAGTAGGGAATGAAACTTAGCACAGCAAGCATTACCTGAAGAGGAGCAAATACCCGCAAGGCTGCCACAAGCAAGACTAACAAATATGGGCGATGTGTCTGGCCTGCATGCACAAGATTTATCTCAGGAATCCAAGATACAAAAAAGATACAGCAGCACTGATCAATTAACATTTCCACCATGGTACAACTAAGAAAGAGTAAGAACTCGAAGGTAGTTTCTGGATTTCCTTAGCTTATAACTCATCAAAGCTATGTATCAGGCATCTGAGGTAAACCACAGACTTGCTTAATTCTGAAGCCCTGATAACCCATGTGTTATGGGAACTAATAAGCAACGAGTTCAGCTGACCTAAGTCTAGACTATAAAGACCGTGGGAATTGGCAATCTTCTAACCTAACACAAGGATCATCCTGAACCTTCCACATTGTATGTGCTGTAGAATCCAAGGATATAACCAGCCAATGTAATTCCAGAAGGGGGGCGGAGGGGAGTGAGGGGGTTGGTTATTTCTGAGACAAAATATCTTCACAAGTATGAAACCTTCTACCTAGATAATTCAAGGCAACCTGAACACAAAATTGAGAAATGGCATGAAAAAAAGGTTAAAGAGGGTTCAGACTTCAACAATATATCAGACTCTAAAGAACAGAGAGCAGTTTGAGCAGTTTGAACAACAGTGAAAGTCACACATATCCAGTGCCTAAACCAGGTTTGTGTAGAATGTCCTGCCCTAAATAGCTCTTCAGAAGTATGAACATTCTGCTGGTGCCCCTACACCATTTCTAAATGGCTTACAGGATGCCACATCCAATTATCAAATCAACCCCTAATAGAATAATACTCCTTAAACACACAAGTTCAATTCCCCACCAGACAAAAATTAGCCAATAAGCTCCAGAGAAAGCCCGAGACACCATCTGAAAACTCTGCAACAAAGAATCCCAGGAAACTATCTCCAAGAATAATAAGAGCTAGTGTAGAGGATAACAAAAAATTCTTTACACATTTCCCAACTGAGAACATGTCACAGATTCAGGATCAAACAGCTGAATAGAACAGCAACCGAGCTACTGACCTGACCCTAAGCATTTCATGGTTCAGAGGACTTCAGAATAAGCACATCAAACTTAATTGTGATCACCAATTACTAGTCCAATGGTCAGGTCAGTAGCTCAGTTGCTCCAAAAACTAACTAACATTTGGCTAAGCACACCTCCACCAGTCCATAAAATGACTTCATTAGCTACTCAAAGGAGAGCAAAGCTCATAAATACACCAACCCAAAGAGTAAAAGTGGCAAAGAAAACAAACATGCCTTTGAGCAACCCACATTGCCTTCAAAGTTTCGTAGACGCAAAAGTTGATAGCTATGTTTGGTCCCACACCCTGTGTCACAGAAGAACTACAGCAACATCAGACAAGGAGGTCCTATTCCATAGAACAAGAAATAGCTCTTATAAAGAAATAAAGAAGTAAATCCTGGCGCCTTGTGAGATTGGAATCCAGGAGCAGGCAGAGAAAGTGGGCATCCAGTGCCATCCCCTGCATCCTCATCTATTTGATGAGCTGTGCTTGAGAAGCAAAAGATGGTGGGTTAATAAATCAATGTTCACCACAGAAAAGCCTTTACACGTGCACTGCTTCATACCTGGCCTTCCACGCGGGAAAGCGCCGGTTGGGCATCACTGGAACCCCACCTGTTTTGTGACTTGGGAGCCCCTCAGCAATGCCCTACCGACCTTAATCTGCATGCACGCCAGCGGTAATGTGTTCCCGCATTTCATCGTCAGCTATACTTTATAAGTCACCCTAACAACTGGAGGTTGGCCAAAGGTGTTACTGACTACTGTTACTCCACTTGAAATCAAGTGCTACCAATTATAGTGGAATAGGAGAACCTCTCCTTCCAAACCACCTTTGTCCCAGGTTTCTAATGGATTTTGGGACCAAATCTAGACATGCAATCCATTTTCTACGACATGTATTAATTCCTAGGCCAATCAATCTGCCTGCCACTCAAAGTTACCCCAGAAGGTCATCACAAAACACCTCATATGGAACATAAAGCATATTTGGACATGCTCCAGAATTTCTTTAAAGGCTTTGACAGCAACTCCACATGTCTTTCAACAACTTTGAGGTCAATTGATCAACACATCTCCTACATCATGCAAATATGATATCCACGTGTTTAAGGGAGAGGCCAAATAGTATCCTGACAGATTGTCTGTGGTACATCTTACTTCATTTGAGGGTAGATCTCTGCGTCCTCATGATAAAAAGAATCAACAACAATTACTGTCACAATAGATCATTCCCCTGAACCTACCCAATTTGCAAGGACAAACTGACAACTGACTTTGAGATTTAGGAAAAAATATAAGCAATGAACACTGTACAAACTTGCACCACAAAGAGGTCCAGGGGGACGAGAGGGCTGTAAACCACTCACCATTAGGGTGGGACCCAAGCCTTTGTAGAGTCCCCTTAAACCTTCCTCCCGAGAGATTGTCAAAAGTGCGTGGGTTATGCCCCTGTAGTACATGTCCTTTGTCTGCACCAATTCCAGGACCAAGACAGTCTCAGATATCAATATAATATAAGCTTCTTTGGAGGGCAACCACCTTATTGATTATAACCATTACTTTTCTCAAAATGAAACATATCTGAAGTCTTCAGTCAATGATGCAGACTGGTCCTACTCCATCCAAACACTGAAAGTAAATGAGATGAGCAGTAAATACACACATTCATTAAAAAGTCAACAGAAGTTGTGTCTCATAAAAAAAGCAAGAACTTACTAGCCCCTGCAACATTACCCAAAGAGCATTTGGCACAAAATATCTGAAAACAGCAAAACATTGCCCTTCAATCAAACACAAGTTTCAAGTTATTTGGCATATGAAAAAATCTAAGATTGCAGCAACCAATAATGGAACAGCCAGGTGCTGCATAGCTACAATGGTCACACTGGATCCCATCTGAACTCTGAAATGAGGCACTCTAGGAAGCAGTACCCACAGCAACATTAGGGCAAGAGGTTTCAGTCATACTTGCTCCAAGCCTATTAGCACCAAAAAGGAATAAAAGGGAATTGTAGAACTAACCTTTTGGCAATGATTAGATCTCTGAGGACTCTGTTTGAAGCTTTACTTAACAACAATGTGACTACCACCAGTCAAATGACATGACCATCAGTCATGACCAATATGTTCAAGGCCTAATGGTGAGTGGTTTAAACTCAAAACCAGTAAGAATTCAAAGAACAAGAATCATTTATGGTTGTGTGAAATACAATCTGAAATGTCAAATTAAAGGCCCATGATTGACAGTATAGGCTTCCAAGGACATGAAGAAAAAAACACTCCTTTAAAAACATAGCCTTAAACATATCTATGAGATCACAGAGAAAACTATACAATGATGGAGTGTGGTCATAAACTTTGAGAATCACTCACAAAGTGTCAGACCATCACCTTCATCATGAATAGCAGTGATGAGATGCCCTCAACCACTTGAGGATACCCACAGAGGGTAGTGGTTGAGGCATCCTGCACCCTGAACATGTCCTTAATACATCACTGGATGGAGACTGTTTGGATGCAGAACATCAGCTAAAAGCAGTGGAAAACTTTATAAGATAGTGGAGAAAACTCCACAAAAACACTTTGAAGAAACACAACAAAGAGTCCAGTCATGACCTTATCAGAACTTAACCTTGAACATCACAAAGTGCAGAGACCATACCTGTGCTGCCAGGCGGGTTCGAACCAAATCCAGAGGATAAGTCAAGGATGCCGCTGTAATCCCAGCTCCCCCACCAGCCAACAACCGAGTGCCCATTCCAACTCCAAGGCTCTCTTTGTTCCCTTCAATCCCCAAAATCCGCCTTAAAGTCTGCAACAAAAGGAAAGGTGAAAATTGGGCTGCCAAGTGCCCTTTCAACCCCAACTTCCATGCCAAAGGGCTCTCTTCCCCCCCTCTACCTGTAAGGGCAGATAGGTCTGTACTCTCCTTACTTGTCAATCCAGTAACTATCAATCTGCCCATGGAAAAAAAGCCTTTAAAAGGTGAGAACCTGAGCCTCAGAACCCACCCACCCCCAAAAAAGAAAATCACAACAAAGCAACAAGAATTGTTGAATTTGTTAACTCTTTGCAGTGTGAAATTACAAGCCAATCAGAGCTCAATAGCTACAAACCATTTTGTATTGCTCATAAGCAAAAAAGTTGATGGATGAATATGGAAGCCGATGGACAATGGTGACACCATTTCCCTTCCAAAATGCCCTGATTCCTTCCTCCCTCAGAACTCTTGAGGCCTCCTTCAGAATACTAGGGGGGCTCAATTTCGCACCACCTGTGTTCATGCCTTGAACCTACATGCATAGTGATTCTCACAATCAGATCTGACCGTTTGATTGGACATCAAGGCCATGACTATTCACTTGATGATTTTCTTCATCTTATCTCATGCCCTTTCACAATTTAACACAGATACATCGAGGCACATGGAGTGAAAGACATGAGCAACATAAAGCAGTACCAAAAGAGTGTCCCTCCTTACAGAATCTAAAAACAGTCTGGTTATTCCTGCAGTTGTTGACATGGGGAGAACTTGCAGCAACTGCAATTTGTGTGCATACCGTTTTGCTGCTTGTGGGAAAAAGAATAACTAAAACTCAAATGAGAATTGAGAAATCTCCATACTCATGATTAAGAAAAACAGAACAAGGTCAAAACTTCTTGGGGAAATAAAGAAAGTACGAAATGAGCAACAAGTGACAGCCAAAAGGTAGGGCTTTGATCAAGACCATCATCAGTCCTGTGAACTCGAGTGGGCAAGAGGGAAAACCATCCTCTCATATGTAACACTACACAAAGGTAGTGATTCTGCCAAGGGTTTCTTTATATTCAATCATGGAAAGGAAAGATCGACATAATAGACTTTTTCTTTGCTAAAAGAGAAAGCACAAACTATATAACCTGGAAAAGTATGGTGAGGCGGGCAAGGGGTGCTGTGCAGGTTTTGCTGAAGGCGCCAGCCACGCCGCCAGCCACGAGCTGCGAGACAGTGCCGATCTGAGAAGGCCGTCCTGCATCTACTTGGGTCTCAGGTGGGGGAACTCGAACGACGTTCATTGTACCCGGTGCACCGACAGTGTGGTCAATGGCGCCAGCCAGAGCTCTGTGCGCACCACCACCGACCGCACGTATTTCCCTGTCGCCTGCATTCTGAAGCCGCCCCTCAGCTTCTGCCGTCTTCGATTGCATTCCTCCTGCTCCTCTTACCACTTCCACATCTTTCACGTATCTCCTCTTGCTTGTTTGTGTGCTACAAAGTGATCCACCCCTTGGTCTCTCTCTACCCTCCCACAAATACAGACCCTAAGGGACTCTCTCAACAATAAACACACCCGAAAATCAGCAGAAACCGTTTCTTTTCCCTGCAACTCTCGAGCACTGACCAAATGCGTGCTTGGAAGGTGAGAAACACTCTTTTGTAAAAAAAATTGCTGAACACCAAAAAACCCACCTGGACTTCAAAGCACCTTCCCTTTGCCCTAACCTAGTCAACTATGAAGAACTATACTCTCCAACCTTCCTCCGACTTGATAACCCGAATTCCTGGACCCGAAAAAAACCCTTGGGCACTCTGCAAATCTCCTTATTATAATATATAATTCTTTGGAGCAACAACAAGACCTGATCCAGTGCTCTCATATGCAGAGTAATCTTTTGGAATAAAACCTGCTTCCCAGACTCTGAACACTTAAGGAAATCGCTTCCTGATCTTTCCTCCAGGCACACAGAAGAACCTCATGAGAGACCAGAAACCCTCGCTGCCAATGGAACACCCTTTTTCTTTGTGGCTCTGGGTGGGTGAGTGATGGATCTATAAAAGAAACACGGATACTACCGACGAACTACAAAGGCGGAACTATATGCTACCAGATGGTGATTGCCTTTCTCCACTTGCTCTTCTTGCGTTAGTTTGTGCAAAGCAAACGCAACTCAAAACTAACGCCGCCCCAAAACAAAAACGCCGTCCACACCAGAGCAATTGGGCTTCTTCCTACGCGCACAAGGAAAGGCTTTGGCGGAGACTGAGGAAAGTAGGGTTTCAGCAAAAGCACACAAGGAACGGGTGGGACGGAGGGAGGGAGGGAGGGACGAAGGGATGAAGTCCTTAGGCAACTTTTTGGGCCTTACAGGCGTCCCAAAGCGACGACTAAGGGACGATTTCGGGACGCCTAAAAGGCCTAATACAGACGGTAAGGGTCTTCTTGAGTTCCATAGGAACGCATATATCATGTCATATGGCCAGTGTTTTTTTTAAGATTTTTTTGTTTGTTTGTAGTGGAAGTGAGGATTGTCCATATAAAGATGTAGAAAAAGTATCAATCATCCCTAGGAAGATTTAGCCAAATTTGGCTACAAATTAGATATGAAATTTTTTAAAAAATTATCCTCATTCTATATTTTTGTTTACACACTGAAAACCAAATATAGAAATCTGGAATTTTATTTTATTTTTTTCCCGTCCTCATTTTTGACAATTGAAAACCTGCAAAATCACTTTAATTTTTATTTTTTGGCAAAATTTTGTCCCCCCTCCCCAAAGAAAAAAGATATGCCGTTTTACATTGGCAAATTTTGAGACAGCTTTAGGTACGAGAAAAGGGTCTAAGGTCCTTAGAACCACCCTTCCATGATTTGAGGTACCCAAATTGAAAAAGGGTACCAAAGTTTTGGAAGCCTTTTAGACCCTTCCTTCTCTTGCAACGAAGGAAGAAACCAGAGTTTTCCCCCATTTTCCAGCCCAAAAGGAATCTTACATAGTATATACCAAGCCCATTCCACCTTGGAATGCACCACCAAACCCTAGAGGGGGTGAGGAGGCTGAATGGAATAACAAAAGGGTCTATTAGCTATTATTACCAATGGCCATAAACCATGGTATGGAATATTCTAAAAAGGCTTGGTTAGATAGTCCAGCTTCCAGGACCCCAGGTTATGCAGATCATTCCCAAGGTCCCAAACCCTAGGGGTTTTTTTTCCCATCACCAAGGTCTAAAACCCTAGGGGTTTTTTTTTCCCCATCACCAAGGTCCCAAACCCTAGGGGTTTTTTTTTCCCATCACCAAGGTCTAAAACCCTAGGGTTTTTTTTTCCCCATCACCAAGGTCCCAAACCCTAGGGGTTTTTTTTCCCATCACCAAGGTCCCAAACCCTAGGGGTTTCTTTTTCCCATCACCAAGGTCCCAAACCCTAGGGTTTCTTTTTCCCATCACCAAGGTCTAAAACCCTAGGGTTTTTTTTTCCCATCACCAAGGTCCAAAACCCTAAGGGGTTTTTTTTTTAAAGGAGTAATCACAAAAGACCAGGCCTTCTTAACCTTGCCATAACAATACTCCAAAAAGCTGACCCCTGGTCATGGGAATATTCCATGCCAGGAGTAATATGCCCAGTGATAATATAGTTTAGCCTTTTTGCTATTCCACGGAAGCATGTCCTGTGCCACAAGTGGCACTAGCAGAGCCAAGAGTGGAACTAGCTGAGAATGGCCTACCCCACCACCTACGCAAAACCCTAAAAAGGGTCCTTGAATAAAAACCCTAAAAAGGGTCCCTGAATAAAAACCCTAAAAAGGGTCCTTGAATAGGACACTAAAATTGATTACTTATTCAAGAAGGTGCCACATAAGGCATCCGATTGTACATTTAGTTAATTTTGGACTTTTGAAAAGTTCAGAATTAACAATCTTGAATAATTTGAAAGTTGAAATTTTTTTTTTAAGAAAATAAAAAATTGATTAGGGAGCCATTAGATGTGCAACAAGTAAAATTAATAATATTTTATCTCACTAGATGATCCAGCAAAAAATAGATATTAATAATACTTTGTCTCAAATTCAATAGAAAACTTGTTTTATGTTTTTTTTTCTAAATTCAAAATTTTAAAAAATATAAATCAAAATTAATTAAACACCTAAAAGACCTTTTATGGTGAAGAAGATTGAGAGAGCTTATTTTGCTATAATAAGGCAAAATTGGGGAGTATCTCAATATAATTGAATTTTTTCCATTTAAGAAGCTTCGAAAATGGTTAAATACAACCTCAAATGTTTTTCCTATGTGGGTCATAAGGTACATCAATCTCTTGTGACCATAATTAACCTAAAAAAATGAACTATCAAAGGAATCAAAAAAAATTCCATCCTTGTAAAATGCCATCATTTCCATAAGAGCACCTCCAACAATGCTCTTAAATTGCATTCATTATACAACTAATAACTAATTTAAATGTCACCACATGAACCAAGCATTATGGTTAATTAAAAAAATAGTAAATAACAATCATTTTTAATTTATTGCATTTTTCAGGGTTCTTTTTAGGGCCTTGGAATATGTGAAAAAAAATTTAAAGTGCAAAATAAAAATTTAAAAAAATCCACTGAATTAGATTAATATATTTCATTCAAAAAAAATCTGATTCAAGGCATTTTACAACTATAATTGGAGATGTTCCAATTTTCTAAACCTGGGAATTAGAAGGCCACTAATGGGGACTTGCTACTAATTCTGCTACTAATGCTGATTCAGCAATTCTGGTTCCCTGGGATGAAGGGATGGATGGTAAGTGGTTAGGCAACAGTTTTCTGTTGAGTTCCAGTTTCCTAGCTAACCATGGTGGTTGATTCAATTGCTTTTTTTAAACTGTTAACAAGGGGTGTGTCACACTGGCCTTGCCAAAAAAGTATCTTAAGGCAAAAGAAGAAGAATTAGGGAAATTCAAATATCTCACCATGCAAAAATATATTAATCTTCAAAAAATCCTCTAAAAGAAACCAAAATCCTTTAAGATATTATAACTCTATAACTAATCTCAAGTTTCAACACAAGCCAAAATTATCATCTTTCAAAAAATCCTCACATAAAATTAGACCTATTATTACCTAGGGGCCAAAATCCCTTAAGCTACTATACTCTATGTTGAATCTAAACTCAATATCCTTGCCTTGGTAGTAGTAGTAGGCAAGGCCAACAAAACAACTCACAAGTGAGTTGTTAGTAGGTAGGTAATAAAAACAGCCCTTGCCTATGTATAAAACCATTAATTTACCTAGTAATTACTTAATTTCATTATTAAAAAAATCTCATTTTTTGACTTGTCTTAAGCGACTAAAAGTGTCTTTTGCGACTATTTTTGATCAAAACTAGTCATAAAAAACATTTTTAATCATCTAAGACAAATCAAAAAATGAGATTTTTTTTCTAATAATTTGTGGGGTTTAGTTTGAAGAGAACAACGTCGACAATGGCAAGAAGATCTACTTAAGTAGAAGATCCTCATTGTACAAGGGAGGCGTAGAAGGTCGAAAATTTAGAGTGAACTCTAGAGCGTGTGGTACCAAGAGGGTTTGCAGACAACTTTGTAGAGCTTGGATGTCCATGGGTTCTTGAGCGAGGGAACTTAGCAAGGGTGTTTGAGAGTTCATAATTTACTTGCTATGATTTCATGGTGGTAGTTTCCGACTGTCAATAGAGGCGAGAATCTATGTCTTTTCAAAAGATTTTGCAATAGTTTATCACCACACAAGATAATGTGTTTGATAGATAGTGTGCTATGTATGCACACCACGTAGACTACTTAATATTGATCACTGGACGCATAATGTGAACATTTGTAACAGACATTTAATTTTCCAACACTTGTATCACACTGTGTGAATGTAGTGTAAGATACATTGTAACCTTTATGGTGTTAAGAGAAATTGGTGAAGATCATGGGGCTCAAAGCGGACTTACAACAAATGGAAATAATTTTGTACTAAAGTCCTTGTATGTTATACAAGGTGTATTCTTCACTCAACCCAAAACCGGACATAAAGCCCTTTATTTCACTCCTTGCTTTGACAAATTTCACAACATGAAATTCATCGACCTGGTAATGTCCATTCACCATCTCCTACAAAGGGTCCATTGAGTTCTGTGCAGAAGGGCTAGGCACTCATGAGCCAAGCTGTGCACAAATAATAAGATAGCACCAATTGACATATATTCATTTTAGATGAAATCATCAGACTTATATGTTTTTAGCTTGCCCACCTCCAGAGGAGGTCCAGAGGCATGGAAGACATTTAGCTGGTTACTTGCCTTTGGTGTCCCAGGGCAGAAGAGCCCCTGTCAAGTCACTTCATATTTCTGCAGCAGAATATGGGTCACAGTGTCAAAGAAGCTCCAGCAAAACAGAGACACTAGAGGACAACTCAAGAAACAAAGAGGCAGGTATGTCCTCTTGAGATCACTTGCAAGGGAACAGGAAAGTCCAGTGAGATCAGCAGCTCTTTTCAGGCAGTATCATTTCCCACTGATTTGACTAACATTATGACCCTTGTCTTCCCTCCTCTGCAAGACTTCTGGGCCAGTGTGTTTAATAAATCTTCAAACTAGTCTACCTTCCAATTCCAACTCTAGTCAGGCAGTTTGAATGAAGCTTCCAGATATTGGGCCATCCCTTCCAAACAAGCAGAAGGTAACAGTGGGAGCACAAATCATTCCCATGTTTCAAGACAGGTACTCCCCAGCCTTTGCACAACTGACACTGGACTTGGATACAGAAGAAGCTGGAGCTCGCCTCTATTGATCTTCATGGTCCATCTAATAGCAAAAGTGGGTTTCAATTCCAAACTTTGGCACCTAACTTGGTGACCTTTAACAACATGCTGTGGTCATCTCTCCTTTGAAGATCTTTCGACAGAACTCTCTTTTCCTGATGCTCCAGTTATTCTGCATGTGGCACCTGGTGCACATGCTGGTTATGCATTCCCCTCTTCAGAGCCAGTTTCATCATGTCTGGTGGCATCAGACATTGCCTGTGTACAATGTTTTGCACCCTCAACCATTGCCTTGAACTCAAGCAAGTACCGAGTGACCTGCCAGAATAAGATCAACTCACCACCTTTTACATCTTTATCAACCATATGGTAACAAGTGATGGCACTGACACTAGTACAGCATGTTACCCATTCTACAAGGAGACAGCTCAGCATGATGCACAGTTGCAGAAAGATCCATCCATCCCACATCATTCAGTATTCACTTCAGAAACTGCCCTTGCTGAAAAAGAACATGTAGGATGCCAGCTGGAGCATCAGACCTAAGAGCCTCTTCCCAAAAGGATAGGCTCTACCTACCCTAGTTTCCAGATGGAAAACAGACTGAATATTCCGGGACTAATTCATCCCTTCATTCCTAGCATTTCCAATAATGGAAACAATGGAATCAGTGGCTACCTCTTCCAAGTTGTGCTCCAGTTCTACAACACGGCATGTCTTCTCATGCAGCTTTCTTTCAGTCTCCTGCAGCTGTCCCTTCAACTCATCCCTCTCCTTCTCCACACACTGCGCTGTTATTGAGGTCTGCCATGTCCCTCCACATCATTAACTGAACATCCCATGTGCTGGTCAGACCTTTTTTTTTCATGTATCTTCATCTTTTTATTCCTTTATAAGTGTTTTCTCAGTGCCAGTAGACAATCCCAAAATGTCGCAGGAGGGTTACTATTATGCAGAGGCTATACACATATGGCAGTCCAAAAATCTTCAGGAAATAACATCAGCACATTCTTTGTGACAAGGAACAGAAAAAAAAAGCTGTAACCAAAGAAACACTTGGAGAGATACACCAGGAAGCAAACCACTTGAAGGCCACAGTGTGAATTAAATAACTTTCTGTGTGATGGATTAGACATTACAAAACAGTCCCACCTATAATGAGGCTGGGTGTGATAGCAGCACTATCAACCAAAGACTGACACACAACTGGGGGGGACAACACCCATCATGCCAAAGAACTACAAACATGAAGTTAGACCACAACACAGTACTATCTTGTGACATGCCTGAGTGAGGTACTCTGATTTTTGATGAGTGTGATGGTGATCAAGGGCCTCATTCATTGCCTCCTCAGCAGCTGTCTTTGCAGCTTGAGCTCGAGCACGAGCTTCTTCAGCAATCTGAAGAGCTGCAACAGCCTGCTATTTATTTTCATGAACAGCCAGTTTAGGACACATACCAAATCCAACAGACAGGTTGGCAACTGACACCATTGTTAAACTTGAGCAGCCAAAGAGAAACCAAAACACCATGGTGGAATCAAGGAGCTCCCTGATATCATTTCGAAAATATTGGCAGAGAGCACCCAAAAACCCAGACACCTTTGAAAAGTGATGGCAATGGCATAATCTCTGAGTTGTTGAGCTGGCTGCTCAACAATATACTCAGAGCTGCCCACCATAGAACACAGACTCAAGGAGGTTTGCAGGTCATGAGATGGCCTTTGACTTCCTGGACATGGTCAAGGAATATCTACTTTCAATGGAGAGAGGCTATTGAATAGCCCATCAGAACATCACAATTGCTCAAAATTTATCCCCTCAAAGTGTACAGGAAGAGCAATCTGAGGTACTGACCCCACCTTTGGGTTAAAAAACAGAACTAACTGACCTGTGCAGCGGCCAAGCCTGCTGCTGCTTCAGCTGCTTGAGCCCTTTCACTGCTGGTCTTAACTGTCTCTTCAGCACAACCGTAGAACTCCCACATACCCTCTGCCTCACCTTCCAAAAGCTCCCCTTCTACACCACCATCATATCTCAAAGATACTTCTTGACCTTCAGTACAAGCATCCCACTCATTCCAATTCCATTCCTTTGTCTCTCTCTTATTGCCATCTGAACCTGCCGAGTACCATAGCACAGAGTACCAGAAAATGAAGGAAACTATTAGAAGGGCTACCAACTACAGATTCCACCACAACCAATTAGAGGACCAGGAAAGCTAATCCAACAAATGTCACACAAGTTGATGTATCTACAGTCAAATAACCATAAGTCCTTCACCTTCCATCTTCTACATAAGGTTGAGTCAATGATCAGATGCAGTAAAAAGTGGTATCAAGTTGTTTAAATCAGAACTATGGACAACACAAGGAAACAGTTGCAAGCAGGACAGAGTGCAGAGGAATCATTGCAGTTTCATGGGCATTAAAATGTGACAAAGCAACTGACCAGGAGAGTACTTGAAGCTTCCATGGCGCTTGAGCCCACTGATATGATGCACAGGTTCTGTGTTTCGAACACTAAAACAGGCTGCTTTGCTTTCAGTCTTGTCTCCAATTCTTTCCAGGCACCTTCTTTCTCCAACCCCTCCACTCTGAGAATCCCCTTCTGTTGCAACCCCCATCTTCCCTAGCTCATCGGATTCTTCATCAACCAAGACCTGCACAGCTCATTGCTATCATTCCCCTTCCAACAATCTCTGGAACCTGAAACTAAAAATACTCTCTACCTAGTAGGTTGGATGTACTAAATTTCAATATATTGCTGAAGGCAGTGTGGAACCTGTGGTTTACTTCAAAAAAGGATGCTCCATGAGAAGATCCAAGCAGTGCACCTCATATTTGATTTGAGCAAATGGCATGTCAGCATTAATATCACCAAATGAGTTCTCTGGCACTTTAAACCTCAGTAAGTGCCCCACAGAAGGAAAGCTCTTGAGTGCAACATATGGATGAAGGCAAGTATCACCAACCTGCAAGGCCACAGCCTCAGCAAGGGCAGCCCCTTCTTCATCAAGACGTCGTTCCTCCTCCTTGCGTCTCTGTTTCTTTTTCTCGAGCTCTGCACGAATGGCAGCTGCTGTGGCAAGAGCTTTTTCAAGGCGGCGTTTCTTCTTCTCCGCCTGCTTCAGCCGGTCTCTCTCTTCCTTGGCTTGCTTTTTCTTCTCTTTCCTACAACTTACTGTAGCTGAAAAGGCCAAAGGCCCGGGGGTCAACCCTGGGCCAGCACTCTCCACCAGTGGCATTTCTTGTAATCCCCCTCATATATAAGCTGACACCCTGCACTTTGACATTTTCTTAGTCTTCAACTCTCACAATCTGCAACTCCATCTGTGTGCCTCTCTCCTTAACACCTACAAAACCAGATCAGTAGGTTCTCTACATGCAGGCTGTGCAGAGGGCCACACTGCATACCATCATGACACCAACATGTCCCTTGTTTGGCACATTTATGTGTCAAGTCAAGAGAAAATCATGTACTAATTTGCTCCAAGTTTGCAAGCATCTCCTTCTCAACATGAATGTTCCTGCTGTGGAGAAGCAGTTGAGCAACAATTTCAGAGGCTCGTCACATGGGCCACACTGCTTCCAACCTCCTACTCCTCATCCTCCTCTGACCTGTTATATTTTGAAATCACTTGGTGAGACCCTGATCGAAACTGTTGAGCAAAACCAATTCTTCTAACAATACCGCTTCGTCATTCGAACCAAAACAGATAGAGAATTGTTTCTTACAAGCCATTGATTATCGGCGGACCATATAACGAGAAGACTAATTTGCACACATACAAACCTTATCAGCATCATCATCATCATCATCTGAGAGCGAAAATCTTAAGGTTTGAACCATGGCTGGCGTTCACAAACTGACCCGTGGCAAAGCTGGCATCTCTAGCAATAACAACAGGAACACGCTGAGGAGGAGGAGGAGGAGGAGGAACCGAAAAGGAATCGTCAAACACGGCACAGAAAATTCGCCCTCCAAAAACTGGAACTTACATGCAGAATAGGGTCTCTCCTGAGATTAGGTCAGCAAGGAGTGCTGACGCACCACAGCCCACTGAGATATGGCTGCCACTCCGTCTTTTAAGATGCAGGAACTCCACCAGATAAGTTGCGCACTGTCCAATTTTAGCGTCGACGTTTAGGGTAAAAACTACAAACCAATCTACCTATTCAGAAACTGCGAAGTCTAGGAAATAACGTCGATACTTAGAGAGCGACAAAATCTGGATGGATCAAGGTGGTTACATGTTAATAAAGACCTGAATAGGAGACGTAAAAAATACAACGTCAGTGATGATGATGATGGAGAAGAAGAAGAAGAAGAAGAAGAGTGAATTTATTTATTTTCAAACCGAATAACGAAAGAAAGAGATAGAAGAAAAACGATCAATCGAAAAGAATCTGAAGAGCTAGCAGAGAAGAAGGGCAAATCAAATGGAGAGAAGAATAATGCAAATGAAACGTCGGAAGCACAATATCACGAGGAGATAACTGCGAGGAGCAAGCACGGGGCAAAAGGGGAGAGAGAGAGAGAGCGCGGGGCGAGGGAGGGGGTCAGCACAGTACCTACCTTCACAAATCTCACTACAATAAGGCCCACTTTAGATGGGGGTCCGGGGGGTCCTAATTCCTAGGAACCAATTTGGACTCATTTGAAGTAAATTGAGTCCTTGAGAGTTAGACCCTGCCTTGGGACCCTAGTTTGCATCTTGGTTCTTCAAATCATGAGCTCTCCAATTTAGCTCTTCTATTTTTCTTTTCTTTTTTTCTTTTTTCTTTTTTGGGATTCAAGCCAATTATTTTCTAAATATACAATTATATGCAATAACATGTTGTGCAAATTTCTTAGTGTTAGAAGAGGGTATTTTGGAAAACATTAGATCTCATTTGCAAGACAAGGCAAAGGCTTTTTCTTAATGAGAGATGGATCTTAAAATTTTGTATTGTCCCTCTTATTTTTGCTATCATACATTCCATCAAACCATTGTTTTTATGGCTGAAACATGTGACAACTAATGTCAAAAATTAATCGGGGAAACATATGTGTACATTAATCACTACCATTTTTATGATTATAGTTGGATGAATGATTACATAACCATGGCTAGGACTACATGATTAGGAGTCCTTCTCAAAGAAATGGCATGTATCCTTTGACCTTGTTTAACAAATTAACCCACCTATGTAGGTTAAACTACTTTATGTTGGATAGCATAGTTTAACCCAAGTGAACCTACCTAATACTCTTTAAAAAAACCTACCTAATTTAAATAGGTAGGTTAGTTTAAATAGCTTTATGTAGGTTTAAATAAGCTTTACATAGGCACTAGGTAGGCTTAGATAAACATTACACGGCCCTAAGTATATTTATGTAGGCATTGTGTAGGCCTAGGTATACCTTAAGGAAACTTAAATAGACCTAGGTAGGTTTAAGTAGACCCTAAGTAGGCTTAGGTTGACCAAAGTATGTTCTAGGTTTCCCTAAATGGGCTTAAATAAACCTATGTAAACTTTAATTAGGCCCAGGTTCACCCCTCATAAGCCTAGACAACCTAGGTGGATCTACATAGGCCTTAACTAGGCCTAAATAGGGCTCACATGAGCCTACGTTACTTATGTAGGCCTAGGTTGCTTATGTAAAGCTAAGTAGATGTCCCTCAAAGTGGATATGAAAAAATCAAATCTTAGCAATTGCAACTAACCTACATTCCATAGGTTAACTTAAGCTAAACTACCTAGCTTAGGTTTTGAGCCTATGTTTTTAAACTAGGCGGCCTAGGTGCCCTCATGTAAGGTAAGTTACCTTGTCTAGGCTAGACAATCTTGGCCTAAATAGGCACCTAGGCTAAGTTGCCTCTAGATTATGTTGCATAAATCAACCATGTGGTGGCACATAATTTGTCAATAAGTTTCATAATCTCCATTTAATTAATCAATCCAACAACCCACATTGATTGATATGAACTATTGGATATGTCTTCCATGACTACATTCCCAAAAGTTTAATCACTAATGGCATTTACTACTAAAGCCATATTGTATGCAACTAATGGTGACAATGTCTTTTAAATTACATAGTCATGAAGCCATGAATAGTCATAAGTGGCATAAGTGATTACAAATGTAATTGTTTATGAAATCATAAAAACATGTTTTCTATTACTAGTGATGTTTTTATTGTTCATATTCACAACTTGATTGGTTTTTTTTTTGCATCAAATTAATTGGATTGATGAGGGGGTTACTAGAATTGACTCATGTTTAGCTATCACCAACCTTTTTTTTAATTGTGAAATCTTGACAAGAAGCAAAATTATTTTATGTTATTTTGAAAGTGAAGTGTTTTTGGCATAAGTTTCAATTGCAAAAAATGAGAAAAATTTAGTAAGAATCACTAGATTTATATTTCGTTTTCAATGTGTATCCATAAATAAATAAAGTCGATTAATACTTTGTAGTTAATATCCAGTTTATAACTAGATTTGGTTGAATCTTCATAAGGATGATCACTATTGTTTTTATATCTTCTTATGGATGATGACCACTTACACCACAAATAAAAATTCCTAAAGAAAAATAATTATCCTCATGTCAACTTGTATTATGGTGATGCCATTGTCAATAGGCCTTGCCTTGCACTAAAAATCCCATCAAAACAAATGATTTTAAAAATTAAGTTAAATACCATAATTATGTCAACTTCAGCACCCATTTGAGTTGTGCATGGCATGTGGTACATCTCACTTCAATTGTAATATCAACTTTCAATGTCATTGATAACACATTATAATCATTGCATGTTGAATTACACCAATTATTGGTACCTCTCATTTTTTCAAGTTATTTTTGTGTCCATCACTAAGTTTTTGACATAATCTTTTTAATGATAAAGCTAAGAAAAAACACTGCATGTTCAAATTTGAAAATGAACATGAAATGTTTTTTCTTAGTTTAATCATAAAGCTCTTTTGTGACCTTGTTTCAATGCGAGGAACTAATGTGTGTGTGCAACATTCAAAATCTTCTTGTAGCACACTACATCAAAAAATTACTTTCAATAACATTTGACAAGTCATTTGGGACATGTCATGTTTGTTGCAATTGTTTCTATGAAATTTTTTTGTTATTCATTTTAGTCAAATTTCATCATGACCAGTCAATCACATTAATAGTTGTATGATATTGAAGTTAAGTTAATAACTAATTGACCATTTGTGTTGTTCTTGTAGGATACACAAAATGCATCAACTCCAAGGCAGGTTTGTTGTTTTAATTTGAACACATATGTCATGATAAACCTTTTTTTTGTTTTTAAAAAAAAATCTTATAATAACAATTGAAAGGTAGATGTTTAAGGTTAAACAACACAAATGTACAAAACCCAAATCAAATGTTTTCATTGATGCTTAGAATAATGCTTTGAACACTATCAATAATTGACATCCAACAATGTTTTGCACATTTATAAAACCCAATACATCTTTTTTTGCAACCATTAAGAATACAATCCCTTCTAAATTGTACACACTAATAAGCTTAATAAAGGACATTTGGATGACTATAATTTAAACATAACATAAACTCATAAGATGAACTCCTTTCTTGTTTATATTTAGTAAATTATGAAAATTTTAGGTGAAAATCATTAGTTTTCCCAACCCACGCTTTTTGCAAAATAATGAACTTTAAGTTTGTTAAAAACCAATTGTTGATCACAATGTATGGGACAAGGCTACTAGCAATTACTTGTGTACTTTACATGTTGGGAAGCCTCGAAGATGCAAAGGGAAATATCCTTAGGATTTTTGAAATGAACTCTCACTTTGCAAGATGGAATTTATTGGGAATGCATCAAAAGGTGGTTTGGGGGATCAAATTACCTCTAAATAAAATGATTTTTAGCTAGTTGCAAAAATGTTGACAAGAGTTATAAAAATGTGTTCAACATGCCTTTAGTTGTCACATGGTATTGGTGGTAAATAGATTGTCGATTTTTTACGTTACAATGGACTAATGCACTTAAGGCATGATCCCTAGCTCCATGCACTTGGGGGCTAAAACAATGTGCAAGAGCTTTCAAATGAAATTCTAATGAAAATGGTTAATGCAAGCTCATGGAAATTTTAACTTAAACAAACCAAACAAGAAGGTGGTTAACACAAGTTAGAACCAAGTGGTGATAAGATGTAATCACAAACAATCAAAATCCACTTGATTCGCATGGCCTTAGGAGAATGCACCACTCTCATCCCTGTAATATATTCATGACCTCCAAGTGGGAGTCCCAAAAACTCTTTAAATTGTCAATTTAAATGATTTTTATTATTTTGTGGAAATAATCCATGAATGCGAGCTTTGATTGAAAAATTTAAAAGAAAAAATGTTGTAGTCCTTGAAAAAACATTTTCAATGTCATATTCCATGTTCCAATTGAAGGCCATTTGACCTTTATTTTAAAGATTTAATGGTTTGACTCCCGACCAATCTTTTGACCATAACTTGAACTTTTAAATCCTTCAAATGGAAAATATGATCCCATTTTTTATATTCATGCTTCAAAACCTCTCCACCATTACAATGAAAGCCCCATTTAGACAAGGTTTATTTTGTCCCATAGATTCATTTAACATTATAGGATTCCAACTCCCAATGTGATTCTCACTTGGGAGTGTTTAGGAATGTCCTCCTTTGCATTCTCACACTTTTGTAGGAATATGTGTGAATCAAAATACATTATCCCAACCTTTTGAGAGAATTATGATGTTCCAAAAATTCATGACACGTGTAATTTCATTGTTTTGGTAATTCATTTGGGGATCTTCAATAAAATGGCCGTTTTCATGCAAGCCTTATAAAAGAAATGCATTTATATTATACAAAGGGGGTTGTGTTTCTTCCCAAGTTTGGGCTATGGTGAATTTCATGTTTGGGTTCCACACAAGTCCATGACCAAATGTTGGTTATTTTGCATTAAACACCTATATTATTCATTTGTGCAAGTGAATTGACCAATAGGTGATAGCGAAGAAGCAAATATCTAGGCCTAATAATATCAATATTTTTCCTAACTACTTTAAAATAACCTCCAAACTATGAAACATATGTGTTGTCATATTTGGAAATAACTTTTCAAACTTGGCACAACATGGAAAAAAGATTGAAATGTCTATGATTTTACATTTATTATAAATATGGGATTCTTCAAATATTGTGTGCCTTAGTTTTGTTTATTTTTTCTATCATGCATTTGCTAAAGTTGTTAAAAGTAATGTGGGTGAAAGGAAGTTTTCCTTGTGCCTACCTTTGGCCACATCAACTCTTTTGACACGAGTTCAAAGATATATGAATGAAAGGCCGTATAAAATCAAATTGTTATAACCTTGACATGCTTGAGGACAAATCCAAGAATGTTTTGTATTACATTATAACCACATGGTCAATCAAAGAATTGCAATTACAAATTTATAATTCTATGGACATTTTTGATTGTAGCAAGTAATGTGGGTAGCTTGTTAAGCAAGTTGTGGGCCAATTTAATACCACTTGTATTTGAAAATGACAACAAGTGCACATTTGATTGATGTGTTGCCTTGTAATTGAAATCCTTGAAAGATAAATCAAATGTTCTTCACATTTTTTTGATAGAAAAAATGTCTTAGCCATCAAGTATATGTAATGGTGTTGACCCTCCCACATTCTACAGTCATTTCCATTTCATGTCGTCTATGGTTATGATATAATTAAATGGTGCGTACACAAAAGGAATTGATGTTGTAAAACCATCCCCATGAGACCAAATTTCAAGTGTGCCACTTATTGTCCATGGCAATGAAGATCATTGCAAGCTCCCAAACACAAGGAAAAATGTTATAAACAAAAAAAAAAATCATTCACTGGATGTGTTTTTGCTCCCAAAATAAAAGGTAACTCTAAATGTAAGTTGAATATAAGATGAACAAGAAAGGACACAATATGAATATTTGAACTAACATTTTGCATTTTTTATCTTTATTTGTGGCGAATGACTTGTTTGATTTGTTATGGACCTCGATGAGGTTTATATGAAAAGTATGTTCCTTGGTTCTTCATGGACTTCAATGAATTTTATACTTTACACCCATTACATTTGAACAAAAAGTATCCACCTAATACCTTGTGAGTGAGAAGTTAGTAGGGCAATGTTTTGACTATATAAAAGGTGAAAACAAGGACAATGGATCCAAGTGCGCAAAGGTAAAAGTCCTTTTCCAAGGACTGCACATGACACATGTCATTTCTATGTTGGTTTATAACTTAAAATTATATTTTGGATACTTACTTTATCACAATGTGTTAGATTTAAATATGTTTTAACTATAAATTAATATCATATCCTATATATTATGCATCCATGCCCTCTATCACATAAATATGAACAACTTTTGGTAAGGCTGCATTTTCAAAATCCATAATTATAAAGGTCAAAAACTCGTTTGAATCAAATGTGTTCAAATTAGTTATAAAAAATAATTTCATGAGTTCAAGTCCTTTTGCCCTTCTAATCATCAATGTTAAAATCCTCTCTAATTTTTAGAAGGAGTGGTGCACATTTGGTAGAAAAAAAAAATGTTTGAAAAAAATAAGGATTGTCCATTCTCGAGGTTTGAGTGCTTTGAACATGCAAAAAAAATTTGATTTGTGTCAAGCTTTGAACATATAAATTTTGTAATTAATGGAAAATATTTCCAAAAAAAAATGATAATCCAAACTATTATGCTTCCTTTGTGATTTTTCAAACATACAAAAATGTAATTTTAAAGAATGTCCACTCCCTTGGGCGGCTCCTTTGATTATGTTTTTCCATGGGATTTTCCATGGTTTGGGATCTTCAATCAAACATCCCATTGCACATTGTGCATCCATTGATTTAGAACAATGGAAATGTGGTCACAAGGTAATCAAACATGGTGATATAAGTGAACTATAATTCTTGTAGGTCTATCGTCTTGATTTTCATCAAACTATAGTATGCAAATGGAATGTGATGGCTTTTCATTTATAATTTTTAAGGGATGCTCATTTATATTTTCATTATATTATAATATGTAAATGGAACATGTTGGTTCTTCACATGGTTTATAAATAAAATTCATGAAGCATTCACTTGCTTCCTAATCATTGCCCCAATCATTTTTTAAATCCTCTCTACATGTTAAGGACTTAATTCACACCAATATATAGAACTTCCCTCCCATGATTTAAAAAATCTTTTCTTTGTCCAATATCATATGCCAATGTTTACATATTGACCTTTGACATTGAGTAAAAATTGTTTTCTATAATTGTGGCTTTGTTGTTGTTCTAGCAATGGGCACTAACCTTATTGTGGTCTAAAGAGGAATATAAGAAAAGTTGTCACAATTTTTTTCTTTAATGTCATTAACACAAGTAGGACATAAATATGAAGGGTTTTTCATCATTAATAGTTATAGATTGATGTGGTTAAAGGAAGAGATAAAATGCATTTTCTTTAAAAATAATCTTTCCTTGAGAATCATCTTGAGAACTAAACTTTGTTCTTGGATCCTATTTATATTATGAATTTTTTTTGTTTATGAAAACCATATTAATCCACAATTATCAATATGAGAATTCATGTTTATTGGAACCACACTACCTTGCAACTAGAGCTTTAAAACAAATAATATATAAGTACATTACAATTAGAGCATGGAAATATGAGCAATTAATCAATAAAATGTCACGTTAGAAAATTAAAAAGTTGTACTTTGTACTATAGTTGCAAATGGGACACCTATATAGTGTAATGTATATGTTGTACATATGGACATAATCAATCATGTTTGGCTTTTTGGGCAAGTTGCATTTTAGTTGTGTGTAGCAACTACATTACAAGTGATGTAAATGTAACACCTGATTAGTAATTATGTTGCAATTACTATACAATGTTGATAGCTACAATCATGCCATGTTTACACATTTGCACCACCAATTAGATATGACAATTGCAATTAGTTGTCAACTATTATTCCCATTGACACAATCGATTATGCTCGTATGTTGATACCAATGTTTGGGGGCGGGGGGGGGGGGGTTTGGCCTTGTGGCCCCCTTTTCCTTTGCTTGGGGGTTTAAAGGGTTTAGTACCCTAAATTTAAAAAACCTTTTTTTGC
>Ga0116227_10005897_pt1 | contig 25302 bp, 22 predicted proteins | sample S1TSphgellanicum_FD_89693 | JGI IMG/M metagenome (GOLD analysis project Ga0116227, IMG submission 89693) | Host-associated microbial communities from peat moss isolated from Minnesota, USA - S1T2_Fb - Sphagnum magellanicum MG | ecosystem: Host-associated > Plants > Peat moss > Unclassified... | reverse complement strand
GAAAAAAGGTGGTTTTTTAAAAATCCTGATAAAAGGGAAGAAAAGGAAATTTAAGAAATTTTTGGGTTTTAGAGACCATGTGGAGGTGGAAGGAGAAAAAAAAAAAAAAAAAACTTTTTATTTATTTTAATGCTACAGCAGTGATGTAAAACAACATTGAGTGCTAATGAAAGTGTTAACAAAACATCTGGAGTATCATAATCTTTGTTCCATTTTTGTTCTTATGTTTGCTTCTGGGACTAAAATGTTTCGTGAGAAACATTTCAGAATCTTTCTTCCATTTTTGTTTTTATGTTTGCTTCTGGGACTAAAATGTTTCATGAGAAACATTTCAGAATCTTTCTTCCATTTTTGTTCTTATGTTTGCTTCTGGGACTAAAATGTTTTGTGAGAAACATTTCAGAATCTTTCTTCCATTTTTGTTCTTATGTTTGCTTCTGGACTGGGACTAAAATGTTTGGTGAGAAACATTTCAGAATCTTTCTTCCATTTTTGTTTTTTATTTTTTGCTTCTGACACTTTTAACAGTTTCTGTATACATGAGAGAAAGAAATAAGCTTCAATTATATCATATACATATTACTGTTTCAAATATCTTTGAGATCATTGACAGTTGCAACCGTGGTGACTGCTCACACATTTGGTGGCTAATTTGCACCCTTTCATTAAAGAGTAAACTATATTTTGTAAGGCAAAAGAGGTAGCCCCAAATGTCTTGCCTCAGCAGCAGCCCAAAAACCTTCCACTCCCTCTGTTCACTCATCCATCATCTACTTGAGAGCCCAAATTCCTACGTGTTCTGCTAATGTTGATCTTTGAAAAACACTTTGTATGTTCTAAGCACGACATTGAAACACACCCATTCACATAAAAAATGAGATTATTGAAAGATATTGGTATTCAGTGGATTATTTTGTGCATGGAGATGCAACTTATCTATCTATCTATCTATCTATCTATTTAGGATGGTGGTATGCAAGCTTCAAGCAGAATCATCCGACAATGTTCAAATTCATGGTCAACCCATCACAAAGCCCCTAGAGCAAGCACAAACAATAATAAGCACGATACTTGGAAAGAACAGATTTACTGTCCAATTCATAAACATCATCACCCCAGAATGAATCTTAGACCAAAATCTTCACATTCCAATTTACCACTGGGAAACATCAATCCTGTGCCTTTGAGCAATCTTGAAAGTCCCAACAACACGAGCGACATCACTTTAAATGCATGTTCAGAGTGCAGAAAAACCCCAGTTACATAATATTTGCATGGTTATATTCCTCCCACGCCAACTACAGTTCAATACCAGGTGGCCAACACTAGTCCAGAAACTGCTTAAGACAGAATTGCCACAAATCAGCTGTTGTTGGCCACAGCACCTTGTCAAGTAGCTAGACCAAAGGCACCTGCTCAGATTTCCATTTCAATTTGAATTTCAAATTTTTGGCGAAATTGAAATTAAAATTTCCAAAATGAATTGATTTTGGAGGATTTCAATTGCCAGAAGCAAGGGAAAAAAAATTGATTAAAATTCATCAGATTTCTACATTTTCTTTTTGATGTGTAGCCATAAATCTAGAAAGTTGATTAAAGATTTGTATTTCATATCTAGTTTATACCCAAATTTGGCTAAATCTTCTTGGAGACAAGTTGCCATTTTGTCTACATCTTCTTCCTATGGATGATTGCCACTTAGGATACATAACAAATTTGTAAAAGAAACACAAGAGCATCATGTTCTCTCTCATCTCTGTTTCCCCTCAATAATTTGGATGAAACCATCTGAGTGATGAAGTCATCCAACAAATATAATTTATCATTGATTTCATCCATGATCTGCAGTAGATGTAAATAGATGCCACATGTGAGTTGAGATTGCTGAACTTGATGAGCATGTGCTAAACCTCCATTGATGAGCATTGTGCTAAACCCACTTTTTTTCCAAGGAATATGTAAAAGGGATGTTGGGCTCATTAAGAAAGGCCCATGACAACACTCAGATGACCTTGGGATGTCCCTTCTAGCAACCTTGATTTCATCAATGAACTTTATTCCATGAAATTTCAGCTTTTCATACATGAAATTTTGTCCATGAAATTTCGTCAATGAAACTTCATCCATTCCTCCATTGAAAATTCACTTGAAATGATATTTTATGAATGTTCATCCATGAAATTTGGATGACTTTATATGCAAAATGTATACTTGTGGATGAACCACCTACACTTCATCAATGAAATAAAACTATAAATATAATTTTGGGATGAACTTTGTTTCATCCTAAGATTTCATAAATTTTCATGGATGAAACTTCCATTCCAGTAGGATGGCTTCAAACTCACATCATTCATAAAAGATGAATGCAAAGAAAACATGAAATTTGAAGTTGAAAACTGCATGAGTGATTATAAAAAATAAAATACCTGGTTTTGATGTATAATCATGATTATCAAAAAAATCAAATACTTGATTATTATATATAACCATGGTTCTCAAAAAAGAATTTGTTGAAAAAGTCAAAAAATAAATGCCTTTAAAAAACCACTGGGCCTTTTGTGGGTTTACATACTAAATTTTCTGCTCTAAGGACTTATTTGCACCAAAAAAAAACCCGAGCATCTCTAGTGGAATGGTATCAAAGTTTGCTTGACAACTTGTGAACACATTTTACACCTGCAACTGTTTTTAGGATTTCAATGTCAAATGCAATGTTTGTCTATTTATCCTGACACATCTCTAAGGTGCAATAAAGAGTCTGATCATTAAATTCCATAAAATTTGCTAAAATATACACCAGTGCATGGAAGCACCTTCAACATACCGCCATCTACAACAAAGAAAATGTTACTGGCTACTGGTTAGAAAAGAGTCCAAAAAAGGAGAGTCTTCAAGATTCAAACTAAACCGATTAGCATGTACCAACATAAAATAGCTGTAAGTCAATCTACATGAAACAAACACGAAATAACAATTGAAAGTTAAATGGTTTTTGAACACCACAAGATAATACCCAGTTAGATATTCTTTTGCCTGCCATAATCTGCCTGATATCTAACTAAGTATGTAGAGCTAATAGTAAGTTACATGGGCAGTAAAGCAAAGCATAGTAAATGGATTTGCTCTGTGAATTAGTGCAAGATTGCAGACAGCCAGAAGCCTATGGCGGGATGCATAAGTTTTGAGAACAATGGGATGGGCTCTGTGGTTATCTTCACCAGTCAACAAGTCTACTGCCCACACTATGAATACAGAAGGGGTACTCAATGTTGGCTGCTCTGAAAACAGTAAATCTCCCAAACACAAAACACAACACCTCTCTGGGTTATGTGGTACTGGGGCTTTTTCCAATATTTCCCTCCATTGCATTGACTTGGTTCCCATCCCCCCTCCTCCCACAGGGACATCAGGCTATGTTCTGTAAGATATTTTCTCTCCTCCCAGTAATCTGCACCCTTGCTGCCCTGCCCCTCCTCTCTGGCAACTGCAGTCACTTAGTGGTATTTCCGCAGTTCTAGGATCTTCAACCCCTCCTCTCTAGTGTACCAATGAGCAAAAACACACTATGACAATAGATTTTTCTCATTAGGAAACCTGAATCCCTCCAATATTGGAGCCCCTGTGATCCATTCCCAAGTCCAGACACATCATGGGCCTTCATTTTTTACCTTCCTCCTAGCAATATCTACACTGAAAACACCATGCCTGGGACTTGAGATCATACACAAGAAAGTGCATTTTTATGTTCAATAATCTTCCTGCACCTTGTTGCTCACCACTAGATCCAAGTCAACACACTGAGTATGCACCAGCTTCCCACCTGACACCTGCCAGTCACCCAGCTCATTTTTCACTTTTCAATTATGTATTTCACACCAAACAATGGTGGAAATTTGAAATCCTCTTTTGAAGAAACATACCACAGCAAATACAAAACCAGAATTTAGTATGGGAAACATGTGAAGCAACTTAATCGTTCCACATTTCTTGGTCACACCACATGAAGCAAAGAGCATTTCAGAAAACTTGAGGATGGAGTGAGCACCCCCATAGAGGGGGCGAGAGACACAGAGTAAAAACAGATAGATATTAACTAGCAGATGGAGAAAAGAGCTTACAAAAGTCATGTGACAGGCTCTTCAAGAGTTGCATTTACAAGGTCATTAATGTGTGGGTATGATGCTTTTTCATCAAGCTGGTTCTGAGCCCAGATCAACATCTTCAGAAGACTTGGTAGCTTTGGATCTGCACATGACGTAAGAAATTTAAACAGTAAGAAACATCTCCATCAACTTGGTAGAAAACCCACTTTGTGTATGTTCCAAATGACAGGAAAATTGGCCATACTAAAACTATTTTAATAGTAAGACCTTTCTCATGGCTTTGACTTGTGAGGATGGCAGCATTCAGTTCACTGGCAGTCTTTTGACGCTGTGAGATGTCAAGGAGCTCTCCTACAGGACAGTTTGCTGTATCCTCAAAGGCCAACAAGGCCACTGTGCGCTCCAATTCCTCCAGAAATGCATGCTGCAGCATATTGGACAATCCCCAGATTGTTGAGGGGTTAATAACATCCATGGTAGGAAATGGGAGAGAGATGGAACAAACAACAAAGCAGGTCATGCTCACAAGATGTACAAGTTTTCAGAACATAAGATGACTCTTTTCTTTTTCACAGTCAGCATGTTCCAATCTTGTTGCCTTAGATCTGCATCTCTATGACCAAACACATGCACATATTATGGGCCTTGCAGGCCAAAACAACCTATGCAATAAACCTTTCCAAAGTAACCTTTCTTTTAGGAAACCAGAAACAGAAAACCTCCCACTCTCTCTCTGTCCCAATATACATTTTCTTCCCCACGAGGTGCAAGTTCCTCCTGGGCGAACTCCAGAGCCTCTTCAACTTGGCCACTACGGATAAGCTCAATGAGACGTTGCTGCTGCAAGTGGAAAAATAGCTGGGGATTTGTATCCAGTATCTGTCATGTCAAACCAAAATCCTTTAAGCATATTTGAAACAGAGCAATTCAGGGAGAATGGGATCACAGAAAGTAAGGCACACCAGAAAAAAGAAGCACATAGGCAACAAATAGAAACTAAATGATGAGCCTAATATCAACTGGCTAAGTGTGGGAACAAAAGAGCGACCCAATACTACTGACTAGTAAGTCAAGAGACAGTGATGGACACTGCATGTCACATTAAAGACAGGTGTGAACAGAAACAAACCTCTGGATTCAGGTCATTCACTTTCTCAATAGCATCTTCCACCTGACCACACTGCACTGCCTTCCTTACTGCCATGCGATCAGTGATCGTTCCCAAATCTATGTCTGCTATTAATCGCTCAGGAAAAAGAGAATAAGCTTTTTTCCCTCCTCCATATCATGAGTAGTTATGATTGAACAGATGGTGCCACAGTCTTTCTGAAAAAGCTACATCAAGAAAATGTACAATGTATCACCATTCCTCAATTATGTCATAAAAGGTACAAAACACATGACATTGGAATTTTCTTGAAAAGACCTGAGGACCTCCTAGGAATATCAGGCTCAGGTATGCAAAAGTAAATTAGCCAAACCATTGCAAAAAACAAAAAGGGATACGTTGAGTTCCTGACTCCATCTGGAACTTCTCAGCAGCCTCAACATAGCCCTCAGTAACCAAGAAGTTCATCACCAATTTGTTCATGTCTTCTTTCCTGATCTTGACCTCACTCAGCTTCTTCTCCCATTCTTCCTTTGTGATAACCTTCTTTGATGATGACTGGCCATGCACACAAGAAACATCAGCCCTGTGCCTACTTGCCATCAATCCACATCATTACCTTTTCTTCTTGCTGAAATTCTTCACAGCATGATCAGAGTATCCAAGGGATTTTCACACTATCCATTTGCTAATGCATGGTCATTGCCATGTTTCACTCCCATTTCTGTCTCATTAAGAAACCATGTCTGAAAAATGTGCCTCTTCATCATACTGTTGACACCCTTATTCCCCACAAGCACTGTCCTGAAGACTGAGTGAACTGGTGCTGCAACCCAGCTGTGCATGTGTCCTGGTCCCTAGAATTAAAGAAGGACCATGACATCTACACAGAACCAGTACTGAACATGCAGATTGTGGCACATTCATGAGGTCAATAGACATGGCAAGGCCATTTGTGAAGACACTGCATAGAACAAAGATAAAGAATCAACATCAAGTAGACTCCTGCCCAAATTGCTCTCTGAATCTGAGACCAAGAGAGTTTCAGTCTTTAATTTTTTTTTTCTGGCAGTCCTGCAAGACCTGAGAAATGCATTCAAACCCCTTCTGCTGCCTAAAGGTTCAAACTACACTGCCAAGTTTTCAATCCAGATCATGTTGAGTCTTGGCAACATATTCACCTTTGGATAAATCACACACACTCTCATTGTTTTCCACACTTTCTGCACACCTTCTAATGCTCGAAAGAGAAAGCTCTAGTTTCTCTCTATGCATCTCCTCCACATACAAAAAGTGGCTGTAGTTCTAAAGGTCAATTCACCCCCCCAAGGAGCATCAAGAGGCACCATAGATTACACATGCCACCCAACATTGCATCTTCTTTCTTCTCCTCCTCCTTCATCTTCTCGGTTAGCATAACACTACCTAACTTGCTTTTCCTGTTCATTCAGGCAACTCTGGGAAGAATTACAAAGCACCTTCTCCAAGCAAAACTAACACAGCAAATGACATGGTGGAAAGAGGAACAGAGTTGGAAAAACAAAAACAAAAATAAAATGGTAGCTCTTCAATATACCTCGCCTTTTCCCATGGCTACAATTCCTGGCTTGAATCCCCCCCTTCTCTTTTTTTTTCCTCTAACTCTCCCTTCTCCTCCAAATCCTCAAAACGCCATCCTCAAAACTCTTCTTCAAGGGACGGGGCAGTGATAATACATGTGAGGAAGAAGCAGATTGAGATTCCAAGCAATCACTCACTCAAAGCGTATCAAACCATCATCATCATCATCATCGGTCTGTCTCCTCAAACACCCTAACCCTACTCCAGCGACAACAGAAATTTAGGGTTTCAAGAAGCTACATACCATTTCTCAAATTTGGCTCGAAGACATTAAAATTCGAATGGATTTGCTGCTGCTGCTGCTGATGATGATGATGATGATGATGCAGCATCCAGACGCGGAAACGTTCCAACAATACTCACACAAATCGCGACAGTCACATCAAGTGAGAGGGGATTGGAAGTCGCTTCCCCCCGGCCCCCCCGGAGAAGAGGAGAAACAAGAAGAGGAACCGTCATCCCGCGAGCTGCCCGTAGCTAGCTCCAGCCGCCCGTCAGAGCTGCCCGAAGCTTAAGGCGCATGGCATTCCCGTAACTGGTCATGGGTTCAAAGTTCAAACCAGGGCTTTTTTTTTTCTTTTTTTTATAAATATGGAGAGTGCCTGAAAGGCTGCCTCCAATTGGACAATGGAGCATATTTTGATATAAGTAAATTTTGAAGGCAGAAATTTTAGGCTACATGTTTTTTTAAAAAATAGCATTTGGGCAATCAATTTTTTTTTCAATGAAGCCTAATTGGTTACTTAGATTTCATGGCTATCATACATTTTAGCGACTATCTAAATTCCCATTTAGCAATTTTGGCGATAGCTAAATTGTGTTTGTCTGGCTACTGCAATGAAACAAATCTCCTTGGGGGAAATTGAACCCCGACCACCAAGAAGTCTTGCACCCACACAACCTTGAAATCCCTCTCTCAACTTTCAAACAACCAAGCCCAACACCCAAACCAAAAATCCTTCTCTCAACTTTCAAACAACCAAGCCCAACACCCAAACCAAATTAGCAAGATTCTTGACATACACAATTTTGCAATCTAATCAAAACCCTCGTGACATAGACATGGACATTAATCCATTATTAGTTGTTCGTTATAGTCACCTCATTTGCACTCAATAGTTAACAACTTGCACAATAGCCTTAGTGGATGGAAGAACAACATCATGCATCGCTTTACCCATCCCTCACCCACTCCCATCTATCCAATGTTTTTTAGATGGAAAACAACTCCCTAAAACTTCACATTCAGACATTGGATGACCATGGCTTAGAAGGTGGAAAATTGTTGCAAATTGCACAATTTTTTTTTGGATGAAAAATGGACATCAAACTATAGTTGATTTAAAATTGTTTCAATAAGTCTCTACCAATATAGAGCCTCTCATTTTTTGCATGTGTAGATTTCTTGTTGTAATATCGATCCCCAACAACAATTCCAATAGAAGCAACAATCGTTTTTTTTTCCGATCAGCATGTTTCTTCAAAGTATCCAACTTCAATGACAAGAATTTGTCTTTTTCCCTCAATAATTGAACATATCATGCATTTCACCAGCCATGTTTAAGAATCTTCCCCCAAAACTAATTTTGCCCAAAGAAACTTGGTTGTTCAAGAATCTTGAAAAATTCAAAACTTGTCATAGGACCTTTTGGGTTTCTTGGCTACAGGTTCATGCACACTCGGATTGGAAGGCTTAGAGACAACTAACAAATGTAGGTGGAGGAGCATGAAATGTTGACAAGATTGTCATGTTAATATTCAACTAACCCTGACTAGAAGAAAAAAAAGTTTGAATAATTTTTTTGTAGAAAGCTTCAATAGTGCCATTATGACAAGCAACTCGAACAAAATAAACTAATTGAAGAGGATTAGAGGCTAGAGGGTTCAAACCCTATTACACACATCCCTTCAAAATGGCAATTTTGAGGATAGATATTTGGGTGGCATCAATGAACCCACTAGACGTATCCCATAGGGTAGGGTTGCAACAATGGGTGTTCCCCTCATCTCTTTGATGGTGATTTTGTTCAAAGTTTTATACCCATGGTAGAACATCAGTTATATGAGTGCTAATGGGATGCTGTTCATGCCATTTTCTAGTGTTCTGAATTGGGCTCTTCATAGAGTTCATAAAGCCTTTGCAAGGCATTACAATGTGCACAGAGAGAACATGACATTGCCTTCAAAACTTCTATCTATGTAACTCCAAGGATTGTTGCCTCCAAGAGTGAAAAAACAATCAAGTGCACAATTGCAAATGAACTCATGACTTACATTCCATCATCATGTCCAATTCTTGGAGTTCTGCCAAGTATTGGCAGACCTCCATGAGCAGGCATGCCTCCTCCTCCTCATCCTCCTCCTCCTGGACATCCACCTCATGAATGTAGTATGGCCCTTGGCCAAGAATGGTTCCTCCACCTCTTTCTAATGGGTGCAAAGTGGTCTGTTAATCCATTGGCAGTAAAACCATCTGGTTGCTATTTTGGGATGTCAACCACGAGTGTGGTCTTGTGCTCCTTTAAGAAGAGATCTCATGGTGGAGGATTTAATATGTAGCATGGATATGACTCATGTGAGCAGCACAAACAAAGGCAAGAACCAATCAAGAAATTGCTCTTATTTGTGTGATGCAAACATCCCAGTGATGGCCTCAAACCTCTCCCTAGTTAAAACTCATCCAGTGAGTCAAAAAAGGTGACTACACTCAGCCAAATTTTCACATGCTAATTCCTACAAGCTTCCCTTCAGGACCTTCAACACTACGGTACAAAATTATAGTCGCAAGTATACAACTACAAGGGAAGCCTAGCCAACTGAAAGAAAGGAAAAGAGTGGGGGGCTTACTCACGTTGCCATGAACCATTGCTTGGGCTCACAACACACAAGTGCCGACAATGCTTCAACAAGGCCACAGCCTCTTCAGCACGGCCCATTAGAAGCTCTGCATACACTACTGCCAACATTGCAACAGCATTTGTTGGTGTAATGGTAAAAGCCTGTGTTGCCCATTGATGTGCTTGTTGGAAATCACCTTGCATCCCATATACTGCAGAAAGATTCACAAATAGCAAAGCCCGTGCTCGAGAGCCAGTTAACCTAGCCACACTCACAGCATCACCCAAAGCTCCCACAGGATAAGTTGTGCTGTCTTCCCCATCCCCACTTGCCTCACTGTTGTCACCACTTTTCCACTTGAGGCTTTCTTCTTCAGCACCAGAGCTTGAAGGCTCTGTTGCAGTCGTGCTGCTCTCCACAAGGCAGGTGGACAGATGGTCAGCTGCTTCTCGTGGCCTCTGTAACTGGCAAAGAGCTTCAGCAGCATATATGTGGGCTAGAAGAGTATATGGGCGGGCACAAGCTGGCTGGCGTAATAGCTCCTCTGCAGAGTGGAGGGCCTGTAATGGATGCTCAATGCCCAGTTGACAGTAGGCAAGAGCTGATAAAGCCCAGACTCGCAATCCAGCTGTCTCATGCCCTCTTTGGTTCTCATATGCTGTCACAGCTGCCACAATCCCTTTACTGTCTTTTCCTTCCCCTGCTGGGCTCCCAGCAGTATTACTAGCACCGCCTTTCTTATCCATGGGCTTGCCACCATCATCACCATCCTTCACCTCTGCAGCTGCAGCTGCAGCCACAGCCTCTGCAGCTTTGGCCTCATGCTGGTCAAACAAAGAAAGTGCAGTTCGCAAACACCGAATAGCAAAGGCCAATGATAACTCATATGGCTGACCTGCCACAAACCACTTCCCACCTTCCTCAGCAATGTGTGACTCTGCACCTTCCACCACATCGTCATCAAGTTCCAATCTCAGTTTAGCACTGCCCACCGTTGGATTCAAACTTCCAGTAGGGAGAAGAACTCGTCTCCACTTGCCTTCTCCAACAACAGTGACCTTCACCTCTTCCCTCTTGATGGAGGTTTGTGCCAAAAGACCTTTTTCCAGTGCCAGAATGCAACACTCTGCCAAGCGTAGCCAGAGCAATGGTCGAGTGTAGTAAAGAGCTGCAGCTTCCTGGAAGCATCGAGCAGCCAGGACAGGATTGCCACAAGAAAGCTGCTGTAAGCCTGCATTGTACACTATGGCTAGTGACCGGTCTTGAGAAAATTTGGGCAATGAACGGGGTTGGCTAATATTTGAACTAGTACAAGACTGTAAAGCTTTTGTGAAGTAAAGAGCAGCAGTCTGCTCCTTCCTGAGGCGATGGTGGATGCAGCCAAGATTTGACAGAACCATTGCATTCATGCCTCCCTGTTCCCCCCGGCCTATGCTGCTGTTACAGGCTGTCAGCTGCTTAATAGCTTTGCGGTAATTTCCTCGTGAGTACTCCAACTGTGCTTTGAGGAGAAGTGCAGTCAAATGGTCACGGGAAAGGTTCAATGCAGACTTAATCTCTCGCTTGGTGGCCTTCAGGTTTCCAGCCAGTAAGAAGAAGCGAGCTTTGTAGAGGTGCAACACCAGCTTCAGGTCAACTGAAGGAACAGCCTTTTCACGTAAGGTGACCACTGGTGTTGCCACCACTTGGCTAGTGATGACCTGACTTGGTTCCATGTCTAGTTCACCGAGAGTGAGAGCTTCCTCCTCAAGGCCTTCCTCTGAAGGTGTCCTTGTAAGTATTGGTTCAGCACTGTTCAACAAGGATTCTGTCTCAGCAGGTGCTGCCAGGCGTTCTTTTATAGGTGCTGGATTTCCACTGTCTGCTGGAGACAGCAGATATCCAAATGCCTTCTCCATATACTGCAGTACCTCCTGAAATGCACAGACCTTTCTCTGTTACTGCATGTCTGAGAGTCTAAGCTTTTAGTCTAAACAAATTTGAACAAATTGATGTAAACAATTTGAAGGTGCATTGCACTTGTCAATTACCAATTTGATTTCCATATTAATATTGATCACAACATTGCATCACAACCTCAGCAATTTCAGATAATACAAGCAACTTACTACCAGAAACTATGAATCGAATTCCTTCCCTGGACAACAACATCTAAAATTTATAAAATTGGCATGCAGTCCATACATTTGTGCCAGCTGGCAATAAACTTGTCTAGCCAATCAAAACATGTTTATTCTGCAAGCAGTACAAGGCCATAATGGAAGAGAAGATAGGACTTTGGAGAAAACTATGGCATCTCACAAACTCAAGTAAAGGGATGAGCAACTTACTGCGGCTTTTGCAGGTTGACGAGAGGCCAGGGTGATATCGAGCATTAGTAGGCAGACCCGCAGTGCAGCTGTCTATCCTCCAGAACAGGGTGGACCAACAATCAAGAATAGATAACACAAAGACATCAACTTCAAGACCCAATCTGATGCAAAGGAAGGAGGCAGTTTTCATTTCAATGGATACAGAACATAGGGGCATACACCCTGTTGAATATTACACACCACAAGGAAAGCACAAATGTAGCTGCCAGAAAGCACATGAAATCCACAGAAGTTTTGAACATACCTCATCAATTGGCTCTATGTTGCGGTACAGGGGTTCCAAGACAGACATCCCATCAGCATATTGTTGAAGGTGGTACATCATCACGGCCTGTAGGCACAAGAACACCCACAAGATGTAAGTCAAATTGATGCTCTTCACTAAAGCAGAGTAGATTTGATTCCAGGCCATCATCCTCATCCCAATAGCTTTCTGCACCTCATCATACTTACTACACCTTGTGTTGAATTCACACATGCAAGTTGGCAAAAAAATTGACCACATAGTGCAGGTACAGAGGGGAGAAACATATACAGTATTCAATGTTGGGATAGAAGAATCGTAGTTTTCCATGTAGGCAACAACATCGGATGTGGTTGAGGCAGGGGTGGCAGCTGGGGCCCCATTGCCCCCACTGCCAGTCAAGCTGGGTGATGTTGAAGTAGAAGGGCTGTGGCCATCATGTTGTTCTTCAGTTGCTTGTGCCAGCTCCTCACTGCGCCCCTGTTTGCATGCACTACTCTCTTTTAACATCATGAAAATTGCAATCATATAACCCATGTAGAAGGTAACAGCTGAACTGCACAACTCTTAAAGTGAAAACACTCTACATACAACTCAAGGAAATCTCATCACAAACCTTGACTTGCACAAGCACATCCAAGAGCTTCTGGGGATTAATGCAGCCATCCCGGTAATATTCTGCCACTGCAATGTTGTGTCGTATCTGCTCAATTGTACACATACACTGTCAAAAGTCATTCCTGAGCTGTCCAATTTGCCAGTACCTGAATAGAAGGCTAAAAACTAACACTGTGTCAATGCCATATGGCAATGTCATCACATCAACCAAACCAATAGCAGCTGTTAGGGCAATAGTATAGTTGGCTGAAAAACGCTACTGTGTCAACACTATATAGCAGAGGTGAGGGGAATCACTGAATCTGTAGAAATTTGGTAGCTGTGAGCTTAGATGTAACTGTGCAGTAGTGATTGATGTTGGGACTCAGGCACAAATATGGCACTAGAAGCCTTGGGGCTACCACCAGGTGAGTACCAGAACTAGAAGTTTCAATATGCCAAAAAATATTTATTATGACACTAAATCTGCAGCACAGCAGTGTCAACTTATGAACAAATATCATTTCAGTGAAATGTTGAGACGATTGTCTGGTTCCCACAAAATTAAACTATAGCATCTCAACCTCTGTAAATAGGTTAGTCAAAGCACATCTGCTTCAGACAATTTTGAGACACAAAAACCTGCCTAAATCAACATGCTCTCAATGTCCTTTGACTGCCCTCAATTTGTATCAAATGCCTCTTGCAGGGTCCATTATAACCTGAAAATATTCTTAAATGTGGCCATAATTACCTTATTTCCATGAGCGAAACTAGAGCAACAGAGCACTTCAACACACACAGTGAGTCCTAAATCAAATGTTTAAAGATCCTCCTGGCCCCAGCAGTTCCTGCATACCTATCTCAAATAGTTCTGTCCAGAATGAAGTCCCTTAGCAAAATGCCTTGTTTGCAGAAACCTAAAACTTGTTTCAGAGCACAAAAGCTTAATGTCTACTTGGCATGAACATCATGTCAATCGCACATGAAATGTGCATAGGTCCCCTATGCTCCAAAGCAGTTGAAACCCTAGAATGACTAAACCTAAATTCCTGAGTCCACACAGTAAGCCCTGAAAAGGACAAAATTCACTTCTAACCATTGCGTCCTGAGCCTATGGTAAGCAAGGCATGAACAGCAAAAAAAAAACTGAGGATATCTCTTGCAGAAAACGCCATTGATATCAAGCATTTGGCTCTTATAAAAAGAAAAAAGGCAATCGTAAGCTCAAAGAATGTCTGAGTGGATTTCTGCTTCTGAAAATTAAGAAAGAAAACAAACCAAAGAAAAGTGTTCACGAATCGCACGAGAAGCGCATTGGAAGGACAGGGATGAATGAGGAGTCGGGAGACACCGAAAAGAAACAAAGCGAGTACGGCTGCGAGGCGTGAAATTTTTATGTTTTTTTACCTTGGGATCAGCCTCATTCTGAAGGAGCAGTTGGTTGAGGATGAGGAGACAACCCTGGTATGAACGAGAGTGGAACAACTGTGCGGCTTCTTTGGCCAGCCCCGCTATTGTGGAAGTCGGTCTCGTCTCCTCCACACTTGACGTCTCCTTGACGCCCGTTGATGTTGATGCCACTGCTGCAGCAGCAGCGGCATCTCCTCCTCCTACTGATGATGCCGCCGCCGCCGCCATCGCCGGTGGTGCATCCATTTCTCCTTCCGCAACCCTCCTCTTCACTACGCAACGCACTCATGCACTCGTACTGTGCCTTCTCCACTTCGCTCCTTTTCTTTGGGTCTTCTCCTCTGCCCTTCGCTTGACGCCCTTTGTCTTGCTTCCTTCGGGTCTCGAGAAAACAAACATCCACGTTTCCATCCACATGTACGTGCAACATCCATATTTTTCATCCATCCTCCTCCACAAACACCCAAGTTCTGTCGGCCACATGCACGTGCAACATCCATCCATCCATCATCGTCCACAAAAAGCCCATTTTCATCCACTTGTACGTGTAGTAACATCCACCACCTCATCCACAAATTCCTGTTTCTCATCCATTTGCACGTACAACATCAGTCCTCTCCCCACAAACAGACTATGTATTTCATCCACCCTGCACGTGCAACCTCCATCCTCGCCTTTTTCATCCACTTGCACCTGCAACGTCCCTCCTCATCCACACACACGTCTATTTTCATCCACTTGCAACATGTGTCTTCTTCCACAACATTCTGGAGTTGGAATATGACTATAGAACGTTATGCACGGGGTAATGTCCCTAGTTTGGGGAGATTAATTGCCGGAATGAGGCAAGGGGCTTTCTTTGATGAGGAGTATAGTTAAGCCTAGCCCTTCATGTGGTTTGGGGTGGGAATTGCCCCCCAATTTGTGAGTAAAATCCAGTTTAGGGTTTAGGGTTTACAAACCCCATTTTTAGTCATTACCGTAAACCCTTAGAGTGCTTTAGGATCGTGCTTATGGCATTAGCTAGGTAGGTACTAGGTACGTGTTTTAGGCTTTGATTTTATATATATATATATATTTCAAGAAATAATGTGTTTGCTTTATTTGTCAAGCAAATGAAATGGGCTTTGTTAGAAAAAATAAATTTAACTTTTTTTTTTTTTACACATCCAAACGAATTATTTAGTGTGGCTTTTATTTGAAAATATTTATTTTGGAGGGACAAAAAGGTAAAACACAAAATAGCTTTTTATTTTGTTCATGGTGTTCTTGAACTTTGCCTTGGCATTAACATCTTCACACAAAAACGCTCTTTATTGGTCACGCAAACATTTTAATATATGAAATGATGCATAATACAATCCATTGAATCCAAGAACTATAAATAATAATAATAATAATAATAAAATTTTAATTTTTGCATTTCTTCATTCATATATATATATATATATATATATATACACACACACACATATATATATACACACCTAGATTTTCTTTTTGTTTGTTGTGTGCTTTTGTTTTATGAGTCAATGAAGTATAAAACGATCTCTTTATTTTGAGGGCTTTTTGACGTTTAGTCTTTGAAGAGTGAAACCATTTGTTACTTAAATGTATTGTAATGATACTATTTACATGTAACTCTAGACCACATGTTTGTTCAAGGAAACTTTCAAATTTTGTTTTTTATTTTTTCGGCCCCATTTTCATGACAATCATAAATGGAAAGTTTGTATTTTTCAATCATTGATAAACAATTCATGGGACAATATTGGATGCAATTTTCACAAAAGATACAAACTCTGAAATCGATATTATAACTTTTTAATTGGCAATCGTTCTATATCAAGATTTGAAGAAATAATGAGATCCAATCTTTAGAAGAAATTAGCCTATGGACAACATAATAAAAAAGGTTGAAATAATAAAAGGGTTACTAGCTGACATAGAAAAGGAGGTCCCAAACAAATTGATTTTTGACAAAACAAAAAAAAATCTTTGGGAAAGTTACAACCATATAGAGTATGATCTTAATCATAATGCAAATATATGTTTCACACATAATGAGGATGGTGAAACCTATTCTTTTTGTTCAATACACATCCACTTTGTTTGTTTTGTAAACAATGGTGTACATAGCGTTCTCCTAAAAATGCTTAAAAGAAACCAAAGAAAAAAAAATCTATTTTTTTTCAATTTCACAAATTTTCTTAACCATTGATAAATTATATTCAATGTTGGGAGGTTATCATGTTTTAGAACTTGAAGCTAGTAGGTAAAAGTAAGGTATACATATATTTTTGACCAATTGTTTTCAACATTAAAAAAATTGATTCTAACCAATGTTGCTCAAGTTGGGGTTTTGTTAGAAAACTATGGGGCTTAGGTTTAATTTTCTTAATAAAATGGATGACACATCGGTTCCAAGTTTTTAAAATATTATAATAAATTAAAATTCATAATTTATAGGGTTGGGTTCAATTTTTATATTATTGATTTTCAAGGTCACTGGTCCTAAACTTTGTAAAGTTCACCAATTGCAATTTGAAGGTGGGATTAGGTCTAATTTTTGAAATTGCCAATACAAGCATTTTTGGAAAAAAAATGTTGTCAAATTTTTTATTATTTTTAAGAATGCAAATCCTTCACACTTTCTGTAATTTCAATTTCTTCCAAACTATTAAAGTTTGATAAATGAATTGGTTTTTAATCTTCATGATAAAATTCATAAATAATAAAATGGGCATTTAGTTTAGAATGGTGTATTTAGGCCAAACATGAGAGAGTGACTAATTTATATTTTTAGAATACAATAGGGAAATATGGGCCAATCTAGTGAAATATATTAAAAGGAACAATATAATAACCCCAAAAGATGCAATGGTGGTGAGTTATTGGTGGAATATAATAATGAGACCATGGGAAGTTGGTTTTATTAAAAAATAATAGCCAAACTATATGCACAATATTGCAAGGTGTTTGCAAATGTCTATTATAAATATAAGGGCATGTTATTAACTAAAGAAAATATAGGAACAAAATTTTCACTGCTGAAGAAGAAGTGGCATATAAGAGAATGACTACAAAGTTTGGAGATTTTTGAATGCTTGGGATAGTCAATGTCCAAATGGAAAATGGGAGATAATCTATCCTTCAATTGTGTGCATAACATGATTCTCTTTTAAATCAAGATGTGATTTAAGGGGGAACAAATGTTGTTTTTAAAAAGGTATTCAAATGTTTTCAATAGGGTAACATATAGGGTGTTGTCTTTAGCAAGATAAGGTAGTGTTGATATAAGGTCAAGTAGCAACCTAAATGAGAAATTTGCCCAAGTTAAGGTGATTGAAATTATCATAGGTCCTAAGAAAAAATCTTTAAAAAATCCATTTTCATTTATTGTGTGGGAAAATGGGAGTTGTGTAAATGGTTCCCAAAATGTATTCCTATAACAATTTTCTACACATATGCCATAAGGAGGAAAATGTTGAAATGTTTAAACTTGAAATAAATATAATGGAAAAAAGATGGATGCGGTTACCTCAACCTACCTTTAAACTAAGGTGGGTTATTACTTATTGTAAGCAACATAATAAAAAAATAATGGGGTTCATATGATCTATTTGGAATAAGGTTGTTGTGGTTAATGTATGGAAAATGAAAACAAATATGGGGATAAACAAGGCACGCCCATTATGTGGTTATGAAAAACAATTTATTCTCCACAAGTTATGGGGATGTCATGTTTAACATGCATGGGAAAAATGTACTAAATTTTAAATAGCTCATGTGTTCTGGTGTTAGGTCAAATTTGGGCATCACCTCATTAATGCATAGGAAAGGAAATGGTTTTGGATGGGGCCACATGATTCAGTAAAAGAATAATGGACTACCATTCAATATACCACACCATAAAAAGGTTGTCATACATCATAACCACCATTTCTTGATAAGTTTAGTGGAAAATATAGGTTGGCACCAAGATGGTTATGATGTTTGGCAACCCAAGAAAATAGGATTTTTAAGGAATATTCCTTTGAAATGAAACGGTTTTGATCACATTATTGCAATTGTGCATCGTCATTGCATTTCTTTTCTTCACCTTTTCTTTTAGATGATTTTAACTTTATTGTTGTTTTTTTGTGTGATGTTCTTTACACATTATTGGAACAACATGAAAGGTCACATTCTTGTACTTAATTCTGATGGTGGTAGTTTGAACACAAATATTTAATCACAAGCACCACCACCTTTTTATAGTCAAAGTTTTACACCTTTTCAATTTTATCTTGGATGTTTCTTGTAACCTAATCTTTTCATAAACTTATCGCAAACAAAAAATGTTTTTCATTTCACACTACAAACTCCCCACTATTAACACAACCACCTACTTTGAAAGAAAATAAAAATAACAAAGTAGAAAGAAGTAATGAAATTTGACATGTCCATAATTAGATTAATAAATAAATTGTTTATGGTGGCAACTCAATTTCAAAGAATGAATGCTAATGGGTTTGTTTGCAAGCAAGTTTAAGCAACTTGTAAGCGTATGACTATAAGTAAATGTTCATGTGTATAATGGTGCCCATAATTAGTAGGGGAACAAAAATGAAATTGTTTGAAAATTTCCACCATTAAACCAACCATTTTTTTTCAATAAATAATGCAATTGTAGTCCTTCATTTACCAATCATTAAAAAATGTTTTTATCACATTATTTCATTTAATAATTTGTTTCATTGGCAAACATTATTATTCCACTATTCAAATGTTGAATAAAATAGTTATAGTTGAAAAATATCGCGACCCTAGCCTTGGGGTTGTGACCAAGGCAAGGGCTTACAAAGGTGTGGGCCAAGAATGAAGCCTAAGAGTCACATTTCATGCTCCTAGGAATGTAAGAGGGTGTGAGGGAATGAACCCACACATTCCCAAGTGGGCTTTCATTTTAAGATTTGTAGTCCTTACGGATTTCCAAATTTTTGGAGAGCAATTGCAAGGCTCAAAACTTATTGGATTAAAAAGTTACTTATATCATTAAAAAGATCTTGGAGCGTAGATGTTTAAAATGAGCTCACATGTTCCATTTGAGTACTTAAAACATAGGTTATGGTTAAAATAAGGGTCGGGAGTCATAGTGCCAATTTGACTCCTGACCGTTAAAAGTAAAAAATTGCCTTCATTTATTTGTGCGTAGGTGGCGTGCCACATATATTTAGAAATATTTCAAGGAGGACTACAACTTTGCTTTAAAACTCACTTAAATTAGATATATGCATAAAAATTATGGGCCTTCAAAGTTATGGGAATTCTAATTTCCAGAATTTTGGGACTCCGAACTTGGGAGTCCTGGGACAAAATGACATTTGAATGTAGCCCCCATGGCTAATCACAGAGAATACTATAAAGGGGAAGGTGGTGGCTTCCCCCAAATCTAGGCCGTGGTGAGTCTTGTTCATTCATGTGTGCTCATCCGTGCATTAAAAGTGTTTCAACTATGCATTAACCGACTTGTTGTTTGGTTTGTACATGTTTGTGTGAATAATTGACCCACTTGTCACTTGTCCTAGTACCCATCTTGGAGCTCTAGCACACTCCTCTACTCTTGAAGTGATATGAACTAAGGAGCGTATCTTCATTCTTTCTTCTTTCGTTGTTTTCACCTTCGAACTCGCATTTGAGTCTTACGAGGGGTTTAAGGTGTGTCAAAAAATGCACATGCATCTTAATTATGTATTAAGGTTCCTACTATTGAAATTTTTATTCTGACATGAAAAACATACGTATAGGTTTTGTGAATTTTTTAAAAATTGATATTTAAATCATTGACAATTTTATTGTTATGTTGGCCTATCCCATTAAAATTTATGTGAATTTTTTTGCAAATAATAACATTAAGTAAACCCACATCAATAGAAAGTCATGGGAGGTTTTTTTTGGCAAATTTCAAATATACACATATTTCATTCCTTATAATTTGAATATTAATACAACTTTTGAAATTATAAGACACATTAATTTCAACATAAGAGGCATGTTGGTGTGTGAAATAAACACTTGCAAGTTTAGCAAATTTGAATAATAAGTTGCATTTGGATGATGAATAGTTTTGCTACCACATGAAGTAGTTAGCCCTTTGCATGTATATGGACAAATTGACAATAATAACATTGTGTGAGTTGATTTTAAAAAATTGGTACCAACATATTCCATACAAATTTGAGCCCAATGAAAATTAGTCTATTTGGATTTGATGTGTGCATGTTGTTTTAGTAATAATTTGGTTAAAGAGAGAGTTGAATTTTATGTAATGATGAACGTTACATCAATAAAGAAAAAATGAGATTGGTTACAAGCTTTTGGAATATTCATTTCATGTGTTTCCTTTAACATACATTATTGCACAACTCAAAACATTGTTGGTTTTTTATGCTTTCATTAATGCTCCCAATAACGATTCCAAGCTCTTATATGGTCACACGTGTGTATGTACTAGCCCTAAGACCTTTTGTTATGAAAGGTGAAAGATTGGTTTGGACTTTAGGACACACACATGTAAATGTGTGTCTTTTTTTGAACTTCTATCTTTCCTAAGGCTTTGGTCATCAACTTCTATATGCAATGACCCATATTAGTCATGCCCATTGTGAACTAGTTTGGTTATTGCCATTGTCATAACTTTTAATCTTTCATTACTACAATCATTATACAAATTTTGTTTTATTTAAATTAAAGATACATCATTTAAGGAAAAAATAAACCAAATTTAGTTTCAACGTTGCAAGACATTATTTTGAGCTTGACATTATAGGCACATTGGTGTGTGAGACACATACCCACACATATTGCCAAGCCAAAAAAAAATGAAAGTTGGATATACTATTTGCTATCTTTCAAGTGTAGGTTCATTTGTGATGTGATGAACTTATCATGTTCATTGTTAACTAGTTGGGCTGAACATGTTGTGTTCAAACTCTAATTGTTCATTACTTGATAAATTATGTTGCTTCCAATCTAGATACCATAACATGTTTGTAGGAATACAAACATAGTTTTGACGTTGTAAGACATATCAAAGCACAACATGGATAAGAACTTAAAAGCTTAAGTTGAAAATCAAAAGGTGAACAATGATTTTTAAAAAAAAAACATTCAAGTACATTTGCAAATAATTGTTAGAAATCTTGTAACGTATATTAAGGAAGATGGATTAAAGTGAAAATGATGGTGAAAGTAATGAAACACTACGGGGTGGAGGAAAGGGTTAGAAAATGGTATGCTTTGAACATTGTTGAAAGGCCTTATATGAACACATATTGTAATATTTTATTGGGTTTGATAGGGACTTTTTCAAATATTTGATGTATTTTGAGTTTTTAGATTTGACATATTGGTTTTCGAATTTTGAAATTTTGAACATGTAATGAATATTAATAATGAAAGAACATATTATGTCACACATGTGCAAATGATTAGTTTGTTTACAGTGTGACACAATTGAACATTTCAACCTTGTGAATCATGTTCAAATCTAACTATCAATAATAGTGAAGACAACATTATTATCAACACAATTTTCATTTTGATTGATTTTTGAAATATTCAAATTATTGGATCAACAATTTTCTCAAAAAAATCACAATTAAAAATAATTTAATTATCAATTGTTGAAGCTACATTATATTCTACATTATAAAATTGAGAAGCACATAAAACATGTAAAAAAAGAATGCACATTAAAAAGATGATAGAATGTTATCTATAATGGAGACATACATCATATAATGTGAACACACTCTGATACAAAATCCCATGTTGAAACATACAAAACTTGTTAAAAACTTGCCTTTTGCAAACAAACATGCACAAAGGAAAAGAACAATGCAATTTGCTAATGTTATAATCAATGAGTTTTTTCAACAAAAAATGTTTTTTTGGGAGAAAAAAAGGGAAACTTTTGGATTATTGTAAATTTGACTAATATTGCTATTTTTGAGAAAACGTCACCACATATTTGGTATCACAAAGTTGAGGAAAAAAAAAAGCATGGGTATAATAATGTCGATATCAACTCTCATGAAGAGAAGATACTTTGGTAATTTATCAGTTGTGAAACAATGGATTCTTAATTGAAACAATGGAACAATCTAACTTCTAGGATATTGGAATGTAAAATGCCAAAAATGTTGAATTGAAACCAAAACTAGTTGCAATTTCTAGGGTTGGGTTTTAAAATAAAATAAAATAAATAAATAAATTTTTGGTCCAAATTTTTGATATTGAGAATGTGGCCAATTTTCCAGAATATTTAGAAAAATTAGTCATTTCCCACAAATTTGTCCTAAAAAATCACTAGGAATTTAGGGTAAAGCCCCAGGGTGGTGGTATTCCCACTATAATAAGGGCCTAGAACTATAGGGGGTAATAAGCCGAAAGAGCAGAAAAGTCAGCACATTTGGTGGCGGAATTGTCTGCCGGAAACAGTCAGTAAAAGTACCTAGCTGCCGAACCTGCCCACTAGGTTCGGGAGGTGCCCCCATGGATTGATTGTCCACGTCCTGAAATGAGGTATCGTTTCCCTGAGATCTGGAATTAGGGTTCTACTAGGGTTTAAGGCTCCTTTTTCTCCCGTTCAGGTTTTGCTAGCTCTCTGTGTGCTCTGCGTTGCTGCTACTGCCGCGGCGCCTGCAGCCAACGCGTCGCTACCAGAAGACTCGCAATGGTGGGGAAGAGAGGTTTGGTATTAGGAGACGAAGCAGGTTTCTTGAAATTGGTGGAATAGGTGGAGAACGCGCAGGAAAGTTTGAAAGAGAGGAGATCGAGGGAGGGAGTCAGTTGTGTCTGTGCGCTGCAGAAGGAGGAGGAGGAGGAGCAGGAATATTGTAATTTTTGCAATGAGGAAAAAGGTGGATGCACGGATACGGACCTTGGTGGAGAATGGCGTTAAGACGCGCCAACGATCGATGTTTGTCATTGTAGGCGACAAAGGGCGAGATCAGGTGGGCTGACATATTCTCGATTTCTATATCCCGTGATCTCTTCGTTCGTTCTTCCTTGAATCCCTGTAAACTGAAAAGCACGCGAGCTACTTTGCGAGGATACTGAAAATTCATTATGGAAGGCATGAGGTTTGTGCATTTTGAGTGCCAAATTTCGCAACACACTGTGGGAAGGTTGATGGATGTTTTCTCTGGTTTTTGCGGATGGGTTTACTACAGGTGGTCAATTTGCACTATATGCTATCAAAAGCTGTGGTGAAAGCTCGCCCGTCTGTCTTATGGTGCTATAAGAAGGAGCTTTTCCTCAGCAGGTTATTTTCCAGTTCTGTGCTATGATTTACATTTATTCTCTTTTTTGTGGAAACTGCTCAAGTGCGAGAAAGTAGTAAGGAGACCCATGGCATGTTGCCTCAAACCTCCAGTCCAGTCCTCTTGGGATGACACAGTCTGACAAAGACTTGGAACAACCAAACCCTAATTCTTGGCCCTATGAACAAAAGCTAACCAAAACCACTTGAAGCATATGGAACAGTCCTTCCTCTACAATGACTACTGCTGTTTATCTGCTTCTGTAATGAATTCAGAACAAGATGATATCTGATGCAGTCACTATTTTGCTTTTCAGCCACAAGAAAAAGCGAATGAATCAAATCAAGAAGATGATGCAGAGGGGTCTTTTGGATCCAGAAAAAGACGATCCCTTCTCTCTCTTTGTAGCAAGCACAAACATCCGCTACTGCTACTATGCTGACACTCACAAGATTCTTGGCAACACCTTTGGCATGTGTGTTCTCCAGGTCAGGGTTTCTTATCTTAGACATCCAAGCCATTTCTGGGGTTTATATTCTACCAGCCATTCTAGTAGGTTGTTGAGAGATGCTCAGTTACAGTTTGTGTAGTTGGTGCTTCCAAAGCAACAGGTTATGGTCTGTTGTTCACAGATGCAGTCAAAGGCTGAGGATTTATGTGGGTTTGGTGCAGTGCAGGACTTTGAAGCGTTGCAGCCCAATCTGCTGGCCCGCACCATTGAAACTGTGGAAGGGGGTGGTCTAGTAGTGCTTCTTCTCAGCTCCCTCACCTCTCTTAGCAGCCTCTACACCATGATGATGGTGTGCCCTCTCTCGTCACATGGGACCTAGCTTTCTGGACAATATCAGTTCCTGTATTATTTGAAATATCCTGTAGTAATATTTTTAGATTGAATTTCCAGCCTGAGTTCAGCAATATCTGCTCTTCTGAGGATAGTGACAAGCTCTTTGAAACATTGGAGTCTGCTCTTGCTTATCATGCATTACTCATGGTTCTTTGGGTTTTCCCTTGCAGGATGTACATGCAAGGTTTCGGACAGAGGCACATGTGGATGTTGTTGGACGGTTTAATGAAAGGTTCATACTATCCCTCGCATCATGTAAGGCCTGTGTGGTCATGGATGATGAGCTTAACATTCTGCCTATTTCTACCTGCATCCGCTCCATCACCCCCCTTCCAAACATCGAGGTATCATTCTCTGCATTCTGGAGTACATTTGACTTACAAAATGGCATTTGTCACATCTTTTCATGTGCAGTCCTTTGGTCTGTTTTTTCCCTTAAAAGTCTATTCTTGGTGTTGCTAAAAATTATTGAAGTTCTTTTTGAGGTTTTGTTTTCGTCTCTTTGGTCTCCTTTATTTCTGCATTATGTAGACTAACTTGGTCCCAGTTTCTTTTCTGTAGGGTGAAGAAGGTCTCACAGAGATGGAGAAAGATTTGAAGGAGCTCAAAGAGTCATTACGAGACACACAGCCAGTTGGACCACTGGTGGGCAAATGTCGTACTCTTGACCAGGTTTGATATGGCTCTCTCATCACCTACAGTCCCCATTTTATATAGGTAGCAGATGCTGTTGTGATCTGTAATTGGGATTGGATTTTGTTCATACCACTAGTGTGTTTTTTTTTTTTTTTTTTTTTTTTTTTTTTTTTTTTTTTTTTTTTTTTTTTTTTTTTTTTCCTTTTTTTTTTTTTT
>Ga0116227_10005896_pt1 | contig 25302 bp, 34 predicted proteins | sample S1TSphgellanicum_FD_89693 | JGI IMG/M metagenome (GOLD analysis project Ga0116227, IMG submission 89693) | Host-associated microbial communities from peat moss isolated from Minnesota, USA - S1T2_Fb - Sphagnum magellanicum MG | ecosystem: Host-associated > Plants > Peat moss > Unclassified... | reverse complement strand
GCTGGCGTTTGAAATCGCCGGTCGCGGGGTCATGCGCGAAGCGGCGCAGAAGTCGGGCATCAAGCTGCTCGAACCGATCATGAAGGTCGAGGTCGTCACCCCAGAGGACTTCATGGGCGACGTGATCGGGGATCTCAACTCGCGGCGCGGGCAGATCCAGGGCACCGACAGCCGGGGCAATGCCCAGGTGGTCGAGGCGATCGTGCCGCTGGCCAACATGTTCGGCTACGTCAACACACTGCGCTCGTTCACACAGGGCCGTGCCCAGTACACGATGCAGTTTTCGCACTATGACGAAGTCCCGGCCAACGTCGCGACCGAACTCAAGGAAAAGTTGGCGTAACAGATAATCAGGCCCGATTTGCCCACGGGGGAAGCGGGTCTGACATTCTGAACAACATACGCTTGCCTGATCCTTTCTATCACGCTAGGGGCGGCGCCTGAATTTCTGGCGCGAGTCCGGCTGGTGCCGCCTCCAACAGCAATCACCCAAGTTTGAAAAGAAGGTTTGAACAATGGCCAAGGCTAAGTTTGAGCGGAACAAGCCGCACTGCAACATCGGCACCATCGGTCACGTCGACCATGGCAAGACCACGCTGACCGCAGCGATCACCAAGGTGCTGGCCGAAACCGGCGGCGCCACGTTCACCGATTACGCCAACATCGACAAGGCGCCGGAAGAACGCGAACGCGGCATCACCATCTCGACCGCACACGTCGAGTATGAAACCGCCAACCGTCACTATGCGCACGTCGACTGCCCGGGTCACGCCGACTATGTGAAGAACATGATCACCGGTGCCGCGCAGATGGACGGCGCGATCCTGGTCGTGAACGCCGCTGACGGCCCGATGCCGCAGACCCGCGAACACATCCTGCTGGCTCGCCAGGTCGGTGTGCCGGCGCTGGTCGTGTACATGAACAAGGTTGACCAGGTCGATGACCCGGAAATCCTTGAACTGGTCGAACTCGAAGTGCGCGAGCTGCTGTCGTCGTACGATTTCCCGGGCGATGACATTCCGATCGTCATGGGTTCGGCGCTGGCCGCTCTCGAAGGTCGCAACGACGAAATCGGCAAGAGCTCGATCAACGCGCTGATGGCCGCTGTGGATGCCTATATCCCGCAGCCGCCGCGCCCGACCGACAAGCCGTTCCTGATGCCCGTCGAAGACGTGTTCTCGATCTCTGGTCGCGGTACGGTGGTGACCGGCCGTATCGAAACCGGCATCATCAAGGTCGGCGAAGAAGTCGAAATCATCGGCCTCAAGAACACGCAGAAGACGGTCGTGACCGGCGTCGAAATGTTCCGCAAGCTGCTCGATCAGGGTGAAGCCGGCGACAACGTCGGTGCGCTGATCCGCGGCATCAAGCGTGAAGAAGTCGAGCGTGGCCAGGTTCTCGCCAAGCCGGGCACTTGCACCCCGCACACCGAATTTTCGGCCGAGGTCTATGTGCTGTCGAAGGATGAAGGCGGCCGTCACACGCCGTTCTTTGCCAACTATCGTCCGCAGTTCTACTTCCGCACCACCGACGTGACCGGTGAAGTGGTTCTGCCCGAAGGCACCGAAATGGTCATGCCCGGCGACAACCTGACGCTGAGCATCAAGCTGATCGCGCCGATCGCGATGGATGAAGGGCTGCGCTTCGCAATTCGCGAAGGTGGCCGCACCGTCGGTTCGGGGGTTGTCAGCAAGATCACAAAGTAATATAGGCGCCGCTCCGGCGGGGGATTCGCTCCTCCGCCGGACGGTTTTTTTGCATCAGTAGGCCCGCTGTTCCCCCGGGGTATCATTCGGTATCGGGGGTGGTAGTGGCGGAAATGCTGGTTTTTTTGTTTTGCTCTTTCGCATCGGTAAACGGACATGGACGCCCAGAACATCCGCATTCGGCTCAAGGCCTTTGATCATCGTGTGCTCGACCAGGCCACTGGAGAAATCGCGGATACCGCCCGCCGCACCGGCGCATTGATCCGTGGTCCGATTCCGCTGCCGACGCGCATTGAAAAGTTCTGCGTCAACCGTGGCCCGCACGTCGACAAGAAGTCGCGTGAGCAGTTTGAAGTCCGCACGTACAAGCGTCTGCTGGACATCGTGCAGCCCAACGCGGCAACGGTTGATGCGCTGATGAAGCTGGACCTCGCGGCCGGCGTGAACGTCGAGATCAAACTCGCGTAACAGGTTTCGGAACCCGCAAGGGTTCCAAAGTTCCTTGCGGTCCTTCGGGGCTGGTTAAGCGGCACACCGCCGCTCTGACAAAGGGATACCTCCGGCATTCGCCGTTCCGTTACCGGATCGGCACCTGGCCGGGAAAGCGTCCCCCGTTGGTTCCTGCGTTTCGGCGTGGGGGCATTCAGCCCGGACGGGGGCATGCTTCACAATACGGGCTGAACACGCCTGTGGGGGATGGTCCCCTTCAGGCCTCTGTTTAGGAGTATGGATCATGCGCACCGGCGTGATCGCGAAGAAGGTGGGGATGACTCGCCTTTTCCAGGAAGATGGCCGGCACGTGCCGGTTACTGTCCTTTCGCTTGAAGATTGCCAGGTGGTACAGGTTCGCACCGCTGACCGTGACGGCTACGTCGCGCTTCAGCTTGGTGCCGGCCATGCCAAGCAAAAGAACGTTGCCAAGCCGCAGCGCGAACATTTCGCCAAGGCGGAAGTTTCGCTCAAGGCCGAAGTCGCCGAGTTCCGCGTCGCCGACGATGCGACGCTCGAAGTTGGCGCGACCATTGCGGCATCGCACTTCGCCATCGGCCAGTTGGTCGACATCACCGGCCACACGCAGGGCAAGGGTTTTGCCGGTGCGATGAAGCGCTGGGGTTTCGGCGGCATGCGCGCAACGCACGGCGTGTCGATCTCGCACCGTGCCCACGGTTCGACCGGCAACCGCCAGGACCCGGGTCGCGTCTTCAAGAACAAGAAGATGGCCGGCCACATGGGCGACCGTCAGCGCACCCAGCAGAACCTTGAAATCGTCCGCACCGACGACGAACGCGGCCTGATCTTCGTCAAGGGCTCTGTGCCCGGATCGAAGAACGGCTGGTTGCTCGTGCGTGACGCGGTCAAGGTCGATCGCCACGGCGATGCGCCTTACCCGGCCGGCATCAAGCAGGCTTCCAACAACAACGAAGTCGCTGCTGCAGCGGCCGATGGCCAGGAGGGCTAAGTCGTGAAGGTTCAGGTCCTCAATTTGGACGGGACTGCTGCCGGCGACGTCGAGCTGTCGGATGACGTGTTTGGCCTTGAGCCGCGCACTGACATCCTGCACCGCGTCGTTACGTGGCAGTTGGAAACCCGTCGTGGAACGGCCCGTGGCGCGCGTGAGCGCAGCGACGTTGCCCGCACCGGCAAGAAGTTCGGCCGCCAAAAGGGCGGTGGTACGGCGCGTCACGGCGATCGCAGCGCCCCGATCTTTATCGGCGGCGGCAAGGCGCACGGCCCGCGTGTTCGCGACTTCAATCCGTCGCTGAACAAGAAGGTCCGCGCGCTCGGTCTCAAGATGGCGCTCTCTTCCAAGGCCAAGCAAGGCCTGGTGGTGGTCGACACGCTTGATTTCGGCGATGCCAAGACCAAGATCCTGGCAGGGACGCTGGCCAAGGCAAACTTCGGCAAGAAGGTGCTGGTGGTTGATGGCGATGCGGTGAACGAGGGCTTTGCCCGCGCGGCCCGCAACCTCATCGGCATCAATGTGCTGCCGGCGATCGGCGCGAATGTCTATGACATCCTGAATCATGATACGCTGGTGCTGACGCGCGCTGCGGTCGAAAAGCTGGAGGCGCGTTTCCATGGCTAAGGACGCAATCGACACGCGGCACTATGACGTGATTGTGGCCCCCCACATCACCGAAAAGGCGACGCTGCTGTCTGAACACAACGCGGTTGTGTTCAAGGTCGCAAAAGCTGCGACCAAGCCCCAGATCAAGGCGGCCATCGAAGCGATCTACAATGTGAAGGTCGCTGCGGTGAACACCCTGACGCAAAAGGGCAAGACGAAGCGCTGGAAGGGCAAGCCCTACACGCGCTCCGACGTCAAAAAGGCCGTTGTGACCCTGGCTGCCGGCCAGGCGATCGACGTCACCAGCGGGATCTGAGGGCGGAACGATGGCACTCAAGAGCTATAACCCGACCAGCCCCGCACGCCGCGGCCTGGTCCTCGTCGACAAGGCGTCGCTGTGGAAGGGCAAGCCGGTCAAGGCATTGACCGAAGGCAAGTCCAAGACCGGTGGCCGCAACAACAAGGGCCATGTGACCAGCCGCGGTATCGCGGGCGGCCACAAGCAGACCTACCGCTTCATCGACTTCAAGCGTCGCAAGTGGGACATGCCGGCCACCGTCGAACGGCTTGAATACGATCCGAACCGGACCGCGTTCATCGCCCTCGTCAAGTACACCGACGGTGAACTGGCTTATGTCCTGGCGCCGCAGCGGTTATCGGTCGGTGATGTGATCGTCGCCGGCGAAAAGACCGACGTGAAGCCTGGCAATGCCATGCTGCTGTCGCAGATGCCGGTCGGCACCATCGTCCACAACGTGGAGATGAAGCCGGGCAAGGGCGGTCAGATCGCCCGTTCGGCCGGCACTTATGTGCAGGTCGTCGGTCGTGACCGCGGGCAGGTGATCGTTCGCCTCAATTCGGGCGAACAGCGTTACTTGCGCGGCGATTGCATGGGCACGGTGGGCGCGGTGTCGAACCCCGACAACGGCAACCAGAACCTGGCCAAGGCCGGTCGCAACCGTTGGCTGGGCAAGCGCCCGCTGACGCGCGGCGTGGCCAAGAACCCGGTCGACCACCCGCACGGTGGTGGTGAAGGCCGCACATCGGGCGGTCGTCACCCGGTTACCCCCTGGGGCAAGCCGACCAAGGGTGCCCGCACCCGCCACAACAAGCGCACGGACAGCCAGATCATCCGTTCGCGCCACGCGAAGAAGAAGAGGTAACACCCCATGGCACGTTCCGTCTGGAAGGGCCCCTTCGTCGAGCTGCACCTGCTGAAAAAGGCGGAAGCCGCGCAGGATGCCGGCTCGCGCGTTGGCCCGATCAAGACCTGGTCGCGTCGTTCGACCATTCTGCCGCAGTTCGTTGGCCTGACGTTCAGCGTCTACAACGGGCACAAGTTCATCCCCGTCTCGGTGAACGAAGACATGGTCGGCCACAAGCTTGGTGAATTTGCGCCCACGCGCACGTTCCCCGGCCATGCCGCCGACAAGAAGGGCAAGCGCTGATGAGCAAGCCTGCTGCTCCCCGCCGCGTTGCGGCCAATGAGGCCCTGGCCGTCAACACCACGATCCGTGGTTCGGCCCAGAAGCTCAATCTGGTCGCTGCCCTGATCCGTGGTCGCAAGGTTGAGGATGCGTTGAACATCCTGACCTTTTCGACCAAGGCGATGGCCGTTGACGCCCGCAAGGTGCTCGCTTCGGCGATCGCCAATGCGGAAAACAACCACAACCTGGATGTCGACGCGCTGGTCGTTGCCGAAGCCAGCGTTGGGAAGTCGATCACGATGAAGCGCTTCCACACCCGTGGTCGCGGCAAGTCGACCCGGATCCTCAAGCCGATTTCGCGGCTGCGGATCGTTGTCCGCGAAGTCGAGGAGGCCTGATCCATGGGTCACAAGACCAACCCCATCGGTCTGCGCCTGCAGATCAACCGCACCTGGGACAGCCGCTGGTTCGCCGAAGGGCTGAGCTATCAGCGTCTGCTCCGCGAAGACCTGACGATCCGCAAGTTCATCGTCGAAAGCCTGCCCCAGGCAGCGATTTCGAAAGTGGTGATCGAACGTCCGGCCAAAGTGTGCCGCGTGTCGATCTATGCGGCACGTCCCGGCGTCATCATCGGCAAGAAGGGCGCAGACATTGAAAAGCTGCGCGCCAAACTGTCGAAGCTGACCAAGAGCGACGTCAAGCTGAACATCGTTGAAATCCGCAAGCCGGAAATCGATGCCAAGCTGGTTGCCCAGGGCATTGCCGACCAGCTCGTTCGCCGCGTGGCATTCCGCCGCGCGATGAAGCGTGCGGTTCAGTCGGCGCTGCGGCTTGGTGCCGAAGGCATCAAGATCACCTGCGGTGGCCGCCTTGGCGGCGCGGAAATCGCGCGCGTGGAATGGTATCGCGAAGGTCGCGTGCCGTTGCACACGCTGCGCGCCAACATCGACTACGCCGAAGCCGAAGCCCACACCGCCTATGGCGTGATCGGCATCAAGACCTGGATCTTCAAGGGCGAGATTCTTGGTCACGACCCGCTGGCGCAAGATCGCCTCATGCTTGAGGCACAGACCTCGGGCGTGCGTCCGTCACGCTGAGGGTGAGGTCATAAATCATGTTGCAACCCAAAAAATCCAAGTTCCGCAAGGCGTTCAAGGGACGTCTCAAGGGCAACGCCAAAGGCGGCACCGACCTTAACTTTGGCTCTTACGGGCTGAAGGCGCTGGAACCGGACCGCGTTACGGCGCGTCAGATCGAAGCCGCCCGTCGTGCGATCACCCGCCACATTCGCCGTCAGGGCCGTCTGTGGATCCGCGTGTTTCCCGACCTGCCGGTTTCGAAGAAGCCTGCCGAAGTCCGTCAGGGCAAGGGCAAGGGTTCGGTCGAATACTGGGCAGCGCGCGTCAAGCCCGGCAAGATCCTGTTCGAGCTCGACGGGGTCCCCGGTCCGCTTGCAGCCGAGGCGTTCAGCCGCGCGGCGATGAAATTGCCGATCAAGACCAAGGTCGTGGCCCGTCTGGGCGACACTTCGCACCTTGGCGGCGAGTAAGGAGGAAAGACGATGTCCAAGTTCGAGGACCTGCGCCTCAAGAGCGACGACCAGCTTTCTGCTGATCTCGCCGAATTGAAGCGCGAACAATTCAATCTGCGGTTCCAGGCGGCGACCAGCCAGCTGGAGCGGCCGGCCCGCATTCAGGAAGTGCGTCGCCAGGTTGCCCGCATCAAGACGCTGCAGACCGAACGGTCGCGCAGCGTCAAGGCCTGAGGAGAACCAACGTGCCCAAGCGTATCCTGGTCGGGACGGTGGTTTCCGACAAGAATGAAAAGACCGTGGTGGTCAAGGTCGAGCGCAAAGTGAAGCACCCGCTTTACGGCAAGATCATCCGCCGCTCGAAGAAGTACCACGCCCACGACGAGGACAATGTGTTCAAGCTGGGCGAAACGGTGCGCATTGAGGAAACCGCGCCCTATTCGAAGCTGAAGACGTGGAAGGTCATCGACCGCGTTCTGGCCGGCAAGGTCGCAGCGATCGAAGCGGACGTCTAAGGTCGCGATTAATTTGGAACTGCCGGACTGGTTCCGGCAAGCCAGTGAGAAGGAACCGGATCAATGATCCAGATGCAATCCAATCTCGAAGTCGCTGACAACAGCGGCGCAAAGCGCGTCCAGTGCATCAAGGTGCTGGGCGGGTCAAAGCGTCGTTTTGCCGGCGTCGGCGACATCATCGTGGTGTCGATCAAGGAAGCGCAGCCCCGTGCTCGCGTCAAAAAGGGCGACGTTCATCGCGCCGTGATCGTGCGTACCCGCAAGGACGTTCGTCGCGCCGATGGCAGCGTTATCCGTTTTGACACCAACGCGGCGGTGCTGGTCGGCAAGAACGAAGAACCGATCGGTACGCGTATCTTCGGACCCGTGGTGCGTGAACTGCGCGCCAAGGGCTTCATGAAGATCATCAGCCTCGCGCCGGAGGTGCTGTAATGTCCGCCGCAAAGATCAAGAAGGGCGACACCGTCGTCGTTCGTTCGGGCAAGGACAAGGGCCGCACCGGCACTGTCGTGCAGGTCCTTCCCAAGGAGGACAAGGTGATTGTCGGTGGCGTGAACATCGCCACCCGTCACCGCAAGCCCAGCCAGGCGAACCCGCAGGGCGGTCTCGACCGCTTTGAAGCGCCGATGCACATTTCGAAAATCGCGGTGGCCGACAAGGATGGCAAACCGACCCGCGTGCGTTTCGAAGAGCGTGACGGCAAGAAAGTCCGCGTGGCCGTGAAGTCCGGGGAGGCGATCGATGTCTGACAAGTACATTCCGCGTCTGAAGACCAAGTACGACGCTGAAATCGCTGCGGCGATGACAGCCAAGTTTGGCTACAAGAACGCGATGGAAGTGCCCCGGATCGAAAAGATCACGCTCAACATGGGCGTCGGCGAAGCCAGCCAGGACAAGAAGAAGGTTCAGACGGCCGCCAACGAAATGGAACTGATTGCCGGGCAGAAGCCGGTGATCACCAAGGCGAAGAAGTCGATCGCGCAGTTCAAGCTGCGTGAAGGCATGCCGATCGGTTGCAAGGTGACCTTGCGCCGCGAACGCATGTACGAATTCCTCGACCGCCTGGTCACGATCGCAATGCCGCGCATCCGCGACTTTCGTGGGCTGAACCCCAAGTCGTTCGATGGTCGTGGCAACTATGCGATGGGTCTCAAGGAACAGCTTATTTTCCCTGAGATCAGCTATGATCAGATCGACAAAGTGCGTGGGCTCGACATCATCGTGACCACCTCCGCAAAGTCCGACGACGAAGCACGTGAATTGCTGCGTCTGTTCGGTTTCCCCTTCCCACAGGATGCCGCCGAACAGGCGAAGGCTGCCTGATTGGTCATTCTGGAAGAAAGAGCTTAAGTCCATGGCGAAACTGAGTTCGATCAACAAGAACGAGCGGCGCAAGAAGCTCGTTGAAAAGTATGCCGGCAAGATTGCCGCGCTCAAGGCCAAGGCCAACGACAAGTCGCTCGATGATACCGAGCGCCTGATCGCGCGCCTGAAACTGGCCGAAGTACCCCGCAACGGCAACCCGACCCGGGTGCGCAACCGTTGTGCAACCACCGGCCGTCCGCGCGGCTATTATCGCAAGTTCGGGCTGTGCCGCATCGAGCTGCGGGATCTCGCCAACAAGGGGTTGATCCCCGGCGTGACCAAGTCGAGCTGGTAAGGATAGAGCGATGGCATTGACCGACCCCCTGGGTGACATGCTCACCCGCATCCGCAACGGCCAGCGTGCGAAGAAGGACACCGTCCTGTCGCCCGCGTCGAAGTTGCGTGCGCACGTGCTCGAAGTGCTTCAGCGCGAAGGCTATATCCGTGGCTTCAGCGAAGACACCACGGGCCAGCATCCGCAACTGCGCATCGAGCTGAAATATTTCGAAGGCCAGCCGGCGATCAAGCACGTTGCCCGCGTTTCAAAGCCGGGCCGCCGCGTCTATTCCGGTTCGAAGGAATTGCCGGTGATCCGCAACGGCCTTGGCATCACCATCGTCTCGACGCCGCGTGGCGTGCTTTCGGATGCCGAAGCACGCGCCGCGAACGTCGGCGGCGAAGTGCTTGCGGAGGTGTTCTGATGAGCCGCATCGGCAAAAAGCCGGTCGCGATCCCTGCCGGGGTTAGCGCCGATATCGCCAACGGCGTGCTGACCGTAAAGGGCCCCAAGGGCACCCTGACGCTGACGCTCGCCGATGATGTGACCTATGCGGTCGAAGACGGCGCGATTTCGGTCAAGCCGGCCAACGACACCCGGCGCGCTCTGGCGTTCTGGGGCCTGCAGCGCACACTGGTGTCGAACCTCGTCACCGGTGTGACCGAAGGGTACACCAAGACTCTGGTGATCACCGGTGTCGGCTATCGTGCCACGGCGCAGGGTTCGAACCTGAAGCTGCAGCTCGGTTACAGCCACGACGTCGATTTCGCGGTGCCCGAAGGCATCGAGATCAAGACGCCGGACAACACCACGATCAACATCACCGGGATCGACAAACAACAGGTCGGTCAGGTTGCGGCCGAGATCCGTCGCTGGCGCAAGCCCGAACCTTACAAGGGCAAGGGTATCAAGTACCGCGGCGAGTTCATCTTCCGCAAGGAAGGGAAGAAGAAGTAATGGCCAAGCTGTCCCTCTTCGCGCGCCGCCGCCGTCGCGTCCGCACCGCGCTCAAGGCGAATTCCGGTGGGCGTCCGCGCCTGTCGGTTCACCGTTCGGGCCGCCACATCTATGCCCAGATCATCGACGATGCCGCCGGCCGTACCGTGGCCGCCGCTTCGACGCTGGTAAAGGGCGAGAAGTCGATCGGTGCGAATCTCGACGCCGCGGTCAAAGTCGGCAAGGATATTGCCGAAAAAGCCAAAGCTGCCGGCATCACTGCTGTCGTGTTCGATCGCGGCGGTTTCCTGTTCCATGGCCGCGTCAAAGCGCTGGCCGACGCTGCCCGCGAAGGCGGGCTGGAGTTCTAAGGCATGGCTGACGAAACCAATGTGGAAGGCGCAACCGCCGTCGAGGCGAGTGCAGCCCCCGAACAGCGTGAAGGCCGTGGCCGTGGCCGTGGTCGGGGCAACGACCGTGGCGGCAACAGCGGTGGCGGCGATCGCGGCCGTGGCCGTGGTGGCGACCGTGACCGTCGCGGCCGTGGCAACAACGATGACGATGGTGGCGAAGAGCTGATTGAAAAGCTCGTGCACATCAATCGCGTGTCGAAGACCGTGAAAGGCGGCAAGCGCTTTGGCTTTGCGGCGTTGGTCGTTGTCGGTGACGGCAAGGGCCGGGTCGGTTTCGGCCACGGCAAGGCCCGCGAAGTGCCCGAGGCGATCACCAAGGCGACCGCTTCTGCCAAAAAGAAGATGGTGCGCATTCCGCTGAAGGAAGGCCGCACGCTTCACCACGACGGCAAGGGCCGTTTCGGTGCGGGCAAGGTCAACCTCCGTTCGGCTCCGGCCGGGACCGGCATCATCGCCGGTGGCCCGATGCGCGCCGTGTTCGAAAGCCTGGGCGTTCATGATGTGGTGACCAAGTCGGTCGGCACGTCGAACCCCTACAACATGATCCGCGCCACCTTCGACGCGCTGACCGACCAGACTTCGCCGAAGTCGGTTGCCCAGCGTCGCGGCAAGAAGGTCGCCGACCTGCTTGGTCGCGGTGGTGCCGCACCGGTGGAGGCAGAAGCCGCCGCCGAAGCCATCGTGGAGTAACGAGCAATGGCCACTATCAAGCTCAAGCAGATCGGTTCGCCGATCCGCCGCCCCGAAGCGCAGCGCAGGATGTTGATCGGTCTGGGTCTGAACAAGATGCATCGCGTCGTCGAACTTCAGGACACCGCAGAAGTTCGCGGTATGGTCGCCAAACTGCCACACCTCGTGGCCGTGATCGACTGAACCTGGCGATCTCTGCCAAACGAAAAACCCCGGCCGCAACGCCGGGGTTTTTTCGTTTCTTTTCCTCTCCGAAGCGGGAAGGGGGGCCGGGCCCGTCGGCACAGGGTGGTGGCAATATGTCCTGACCGGGTCGGTCTATGCGAACACCCGACGCGCCAACGCATGGTGCCGTGCGCGCAAGGCAGCGGTGTCGGTCGTAACAAGTTCGCCATCGGTCACCACCCAGCGCCCGCCCACCATCACGCGGTCCGCGCGCGAGGCGCCGCACAGGACCAGCGTGGCGAGTGGATCGTGGCCACCGGAAAAGCGCAGGTCCTGATCGAGCCGGAATAGCGCGAGATCGGCCTGCATGCCGACAGCGATGCGGCCGATGTCGGCGCGACCGAGGCATGCGGCAGAGCCTCGCGTGGCCCAGCGGAGTGCGTCGAGGTGGGTGACACGGTCGGCGCCATAGGTCAGGCGGCCGAGCAACAGGGCGTGGCGCACTTCCTCCATCATGTTGCTGGCGTCGTTCGAGGCGGAGCCGTCGACGCCCAGGCCGACCGGGCTGCCCGCGGCCTCCAGGTCGAGCGTGCGGCACTGGCCGGATCCCAGTGTCATGTTCGAGGTCGGGCAATGCGCGATGCCGACGCCGGCCGTGCCGAGTCGGGCGATCTCGGCGGGGTCGAAATGGATACCGTGGGCCAGCCAGGTCTGCGGGCCGATCCAGCCGAGATCTTCGAGATGGTCGAGCGGGCGGCGGCCGAATGCGTGGAGGCAGAAATCGGTTTCGTCGTGGGTTTCAGCCAGGTGCGTGTGCAACCGGCAGCCATGGACGGCGGCGAGCGCGGCGGTGTCGCGCATCAGGTCGGGCGTCACCGAAAACGGCGAACAGGGCGCCAGCGCGATCTGCACCATTGCGCCGGGCGCGGTGTCATGGTGCCGCGTCAGCAGGCGTTCGCTGTCGGCCATGATGACATCATGCGCCTGCACCACGTCGCGCGGCGGCAAACCGCCGTCGTCTTGCGACAGGCTCATCGAACCGCGCGTCAGCACGACCCGCATGCCCAGCCGTTCTGCGACATCGGCCTGGATATCGATTGCGTGTTCCAGCCCGGCGGGAAAGACATAATGGTGATCGGCAGCGCACGTCACGCCCGACAGCAGCAGTTCGGCCATTGCCAGTTCGCTCTACAGCGCAATCGCCTCGGGAGTCAGCCGCTGCCAGATCGGATAGAGCGCACCCAGCCAGTCGAACAGCGCGCGGTTGATCGCGGCGGGATGCGCGCGGGTCAGCGTCTGATAGAAATGGTGGTGGGTGTTGATCAGGCCCGGTATCACGACATGATTGCCGGCATCGAACACCTGGTCGACCGCAGCGACGGGGCTTTGGCCGGCCGCGATGCGTTCGACGATCACGCCATCCTGTACCACCAGCCCGCCATCGGCGCCGTCGGCAAGGATCGCCGCCGGATTTTTCAACCAGATGCGCATGGGGTGTAGGCGCTCCTTTTGGGGCGTTGAAATTGCGCGCGTCTACCCCGGCAGGGCGAGCGGGCGGGCGTGGTATGTGCGGTGCCAGTCGGCGTTGTCGCTGGTCAGCAGCGCGGTCAAGTGGGCAATCCGGCGTTGCAGCGTGTCGAAAGTCAGATCGTCATCGGCGATAGTGTGGCGCAGCACTTGCAAGTGGGCGAGCGAATCGTGCGCGCGTTCGGACACGCTGGCGAATTCGCCCTGCATGCGAATGCCATAGATCGCGGCGCCCAGCGCCGGCAAGCCGGCGGTGATCATGGTCATGCCGACCAGAAAGACATGGGCCGATGCCTCCGACAGTTCGCGATGGGTCACCGCCAGCGTCGCCTCGACCGCCATGGCGAAAATGCAGGCGAATGCGGTGGCGGCAAACAGTCCGGTGCCGAACAGGTGGAGGCGATGTTCGAGCCGGTGCATCCGCGCCGCCTCGCGCGCGAGATAGGCGATCTGCGTGTCGATCAGCCGGACCAGTCCGGTGCGCACGTCGGTCAGCCAGGCCCGATCGACCACGGCATCGGGCAATCCGCAATCGCGTGCGGTCTGGCGCAGGCAATACCGTACCCAGTCGGGTCTGGCCACGGCGTCCCCACGGCCGGGCGTCGGGCCCAGCCCGATTTGCGATGCCACCGCCAGGCCGCGCAGCCCTTCGGCCAGATTGCGATTGTCGAGCCAGCGGCGATGCCAGCCGCGCCGGTTGCCCGTCCGCGTCAATGCCAGCACCGTGCCGATCGTCAGCAATTCGAGCATGACCATCACCGGTTTGGCCGCAATCGGCAACGCAAGGCTGAGCAAAGTCAGGATCACCGCCAGCGCCGACAGGGTGAAATTGGCGACATACCCACTGCGGAACAGCTGCGCCGCCTGACTGGCAATCATGTCGGCCTGGACAAAGCGCGGCAGCAGCGCCGCGTCCAGCCGGGCTCCGAACCGGCCGTCGTGTGCCGCCACCGGGGCAAAACAGTTGCGCAAGATTGCCCCGGACTGTGCCGTGTCCGGCGGCTGGAAATGGCGGCGTGTCAGGCGTTGCACGCCCGCGACCGCCAGCAACAGCGGATAGGCGAGTGCGAGCCCGGCAGGCCGGGGCAAGGCATTGTCCAGATGCGCGAGCATGGCCCGGCTGCCCGCGTCATCGGGCGGCAACAGCACTTGCGCGATCAGGCCGGGCAGGCCATCCAGTCCGCCGCGTGGCACCGTTTCGACATCCTGCTGGCCCAGATCGTGTTCAGTCAACCCGTCCCACAACAGCGTCGGCGCGGTGCGCGCATCGGGATCAAGCTGAAGCACCGGAATGTCGCGGGCCACCGCTTCGGCGACGATCTGCGCGGTGCCGCCGCGTCCTTGCGCGGGCTGGCCATCCCATACGGCAATCAGGATGTCCACTTGCGCCAACACGATGCGGCCCGCGCGCTCATAGCCGGCGGGGGCGCGGTCGGGTGCTTCCTCGCCGGCAATTTCGAACACGCGGTCCGACGCCGCAAGCAGGTGTTCAAACGTGGCCAGGCTTTGCGGGCAGGCGAAATCGGCGGCATAGCGCGTGCGGGCAAACGGCAGCACGCTCGACAGAGTCCAGCCGCGCTGATGCGCGGCCCGCGCGACGCGACAGTCCGCGCCGTCGGCCAGCGCACTGATCAGGCGCAATTCGACAACGGGCGCGGCAACCGCGGCGGCCTGTTCGATCCGGTACAGCGTTGCCGCGATGGCGGCGTCGAGCGCGGCACCGTCAACGCTGTCCAGCCGCGCGGCGCGATGCCCGGTGACGCCGATCGACAGCACCGCAGGCGACGCCTCCAGCCGTTCGCCGTGCGCGCTGCGGGGGACGGGATCGCTCATCGAGGACAAGGCTAACGCCCACCGGTGCCGGCGGTCAACCGGCAATGCGGCAAGTTTGGGCGTGCGCCGCGATCCATGGTATGGCGCCGAATATGGATGCGACCCCCGCCACCGCTGCCCAGACCGTCATGGGCGAGACCTTTGCCTGCAATCCCGCCATCGCTGCGACCATTGCGGCGCGGGCGCGCCTGCGCGATTTCCCCGCCCATACGGTCATCATCGCCAGCGACCGCGCGCACGAACAGGTCCATGTGCTGGTGGACGGGCACGCGCGCATGCTGGCCTTTGCCATCGATGGCCGACTGGTGGCGATCGAGGACTATGCGCGCGGCGATCTGCTGGGGGAGGCGGGCCTGTTCGATCGCGACGCGGCGGGGCACGACATTTCGGCGATGGTAACCAGCACGTCGGCGGCGTTCGGCAATGCGGTGTTTCTGGACCTGATGACCAATTACAGTTGCGTCGCGCTGGCGGTGTCGCGCCGTCTAGTCGCGCGCCTGTCGCGGATCACGCAGCGAATGGTGGAGGGCGCGACACTGTCGGCAAACGGGCGGATCCATGCCGAACTGTTGCGCCAGGCCCAGGCCGGGGCGGATATGACAATCCGGCCGGCGCCGGTGCTGGCGCAATTCGCGTTGCAAGTGCAAAGCACCCGCGAAACGGTGTCGCGCGCGATCAACGCGCTGGAAAAACGCGGCATCATCACGCGGGCCGGGGACGGTCTGCGCGTGGTTGCGCCGCACCGGCTTGAAGAGCTTATCTACTGACCGGCGCCAGCGCATAGAGCCGGATGTCACCCGCTTCGCCAACAAGTTCCGCGATCATGTCGGCGGACCGGTTGACGAACAGCGCCGATGCCAGCGTTTCGCTGGCGATCAGCACGCCCGGCAAGGCATGCGCCGCAACCGCCGCCAGATCGGACATCGCGCGCCCGACCAGCGCTGGCGGATGATCGAGCCAATGCGCCAGGCCATAATGGCCGGCGATGCGCAACGGCATGGCGAACGGCGGCAGCGTCAGCAGCGCTTGGGCATGGTTCCAGGCGGCATCGGGATCGTCAAACGCGACCAGCCGGGCATTGCCGACCGGCAGCGTCAGATCTGGCTGCGCCGGCAGCGCTGCGCAAGCGTCCCGGAACGGCGTGATCACATGATCGAGCGCGTCGGCAAACGCGCCTTCATCGCATTGGTCGAGGCCGTCGAACGTGATCATCAGCATCGCCGCCAACCGGCGGTCGGCGCGCCCCTCGGCGCTTCGTCGCAGGCTTGACGCGGGCACCGGTGCCGTGCGCGGCGCGATCAGGCAATCCTGCCGATCCCGATCACGCCAGCGCTCGCCGATGCCGCGCGTGCCGAGCCCGTCGCCGAAACGACCCGTACCCTCGTCGATGACCAGCAATTGCCACGCCGCGCTTTGCAGGTGGCGGGCGTTGAGCACGGCGGCGCCCATCGCCACATCGGCGGCAAGTCTGGTGGCAAGCGGTTCATAGCCGCCGGTTAACGACGTGACGCATTGCACGTGGTGCGCGGCGGCAAGGCAGGCGGAAAAGCGCGCGCGCCAGGCCGGGTGATAGGGCGCGATCGACTGCGCGATGAAAGCATCGATGCCGACCGGCAGGATCACATGCAATTTGGCGTCGCGCGCGATCAAGGCCTCGGCAATGACGATATCCGCGCCTGCGGCCAGCGCGCCAAAGCCAAAGCCGATGGCGTGCCGGGCCAGCCAGGCGTCGACGCGCCGGCGCAGATCCGCGCTATCGGCCGGGGCAACGCCAAGGTGGCCGGCGAAATTGAGCGAACATGGTGGGCGAAATTCATCGAGCCAGCGCTGATCCGCCCCCGCCCCCGCCGCCGATGCGATCAACGCGAATTGCCGCAAGCTTGAGGCGCGATCCGACCAGCCATCGGGATCGGCGGCACAGGCAGAACGCATGGCGGCGGCTGCGGCGGACGGGTTGCCGCACAACAGATGCGCTTCGGCGCGGGTGGCGGCAATGAAATAGGGTGTCTCGGCCAGGTCGGGCGCGCGCGCCAGCCAGTCCAGCACGTCCAGCGCGATCAAGCGCGCGCTGTCGCGATCGCCCGCCAGAAAGCGCATGCTGGCCTCGTTGATGCGGGTATAGGGCTGGGGCCGCAACCGGTCGGCGGCTCCATAAGCCTCGGCCGCAGCGTTCAGCAGGTGTTGACGCTGTGTGCCGACCGCGCGCAACGCCTGATCCTTGAGCAAGCGCGCGCGCGTCGCCAGCGCGGCCGGGTCGTCCCCGCGGGCCGCCCAGCCGCCCGCTTCGAACAGTGCCGTGGCATAGCCGATGCTGCCGGCGCGCGCGGCGGTGATTATGGCGGCAAGGCTCGGCACGGAATTCATCACGAAGTCACCCCTGTCGCCGGGACTTTACGCAAATCCGGGCCGGGCTCAATGCGTGCACGATCAATTGCGGTTGGCGCCGATTGCGAAATGGGGACCCGTCGTCATCCCGCCGACGGGTCCCCTCGCTTGCCCGATCCCGGTCCTGGTCGGTGGACCATGGCACGGGAGTCGCGTTCGGGCAGCGAACCGGTCAGTGGCCAGAGGTGGCGGCGGGCTGTGCGGTGGCGACATGGACCGAGCTTGCCCGCAGTGCTTCCTGCCGTTTGTTGTCGATCTGCAGCATGCCGGTCTTGACCGCCGCGTCGACGCACTTGCGCTCGTCATAGGTCATCGCCGACCTGTTCGATGCGTCGGGCGCACAGATATCGAGAGCGACGCGGTGCAGGCGGGTGATCAGATGGTTGACCGCCTTGGCCGAAGCGAAGTCGATACCGGCAACATTGATTTCGCCGTGCGGCACCTGGTCGTCATCGGCGGCGTAACCGGGGGTGGCGATTGCAAAAAATCCGGTGGCGATCATGGCAAGAACGCTGGTGCGAAGGATGGTTGAGGTCTTGGTCATCGGTCATCTCCTGAAGGATGTTCAGGCCCTTTGCCTGACAAGGAGATGACTAGGCCGCCGATCCGGCGCTTGCGCGTGACGGCCATCACGGCCGACAAATATTCGCATTGTGACTGCGGCTGAAAACCGGTGTCGAAGCCCTGGTCAGGCCCGTGAGGGCGGGCGCAGAAATGGACCGAGTGCCAGGACCAGAGGCACGATCAAGGCGGCCGTCGCTGCTGCGGCAAGGATCGCGATGGTACGGTTGCTATGGTCGGCCATCGCCCCATAGATGATCGGCGCCAGCCCGCCCGACCCGAGCACGCAGGTATAGAACATGGCAAAGGCGCGCCCGGTATCGCCGCCGGGCGCCAGTTCCGGCACTGTGCCGTACAACACCGATGACGTACCGTTGAGCGCAATGCCCAGCAGCGGCAGCACCACCAGCATTGGTCCCAGCGGTGTGAACAACGTCACCGCAATCAGCAGCGCGGTCGCCGTTTCCGTCGCGATGACGCAGCCCACGACGCCCAGACGTTGCCCCAGCCAGTTGCACGTCGCCTTGCCGAAAGCACCGCCGATGAACAGCAGCGCCAGCCCCAAACCGATCGTGGCCGATGTGCCGCCGCGCCCATGGATAAGGAACGGCAGGAACAGCAGATAGCCCATGCGTGCGGCGGTATCGAGCGCGCCGATCGCCGCCAGCAGCGCGAAACCGCGATGGTGGCGGCCGGCCGTGCCTGCGTCGGGCTTGCTGATCGCGGCCAGCGACTGGGCCGGCGCCAGGGAGAACAGCGCCAGCGCGACTGCCACGCCCAGCATCGCCAACAGCCCGGCGACCGGCCGCCATGCCAGCGCCGGCAACAGGCATGCGGCAATCGCCGGCAGCGATGCTTTGCCCAGATCGCCGGCGAAATTGTAGATCCCGAGCGGCCCGCGTGCGGCACTGCCATATGTCGCGCTGACCAGCAGCGACCCGCGCGGATGCTGAATGCTCGACCCGATCCCTGCGACGACCAGCCCGCAACACAGCGCCGCCAGACCGAACGGCAGCGTCATGATCAAAAAACCGGCAGCCGCGATTGCCGTGGCAAGGGCGAGCGCCGCGCGCGACGAAAGCGGCTGTAGCAGCCGGTCGCCCGGCACTTGCAAACTGCCCATCGTCCCCGAATAGAGCGCGCGCAGCAGGGCAAGACCGGCATACGACAGCCCGAATTGCGCCTGCCATACCGGCAGAAAGGCATAAAGGCTGTCGGTGTATCCGTCGTGCAAGGCATGGGCGAGGCACGCGGCAAGCAGATTGCGCGACTTCGTCTGCACGGCCGGCGCGGGCGCCTGGCGCACCTCATTTGTTGAACCGGTGATCTGCATGCCTGACCTGTGCCTCCTGCCCGCACACTAGGCATATGATTATTTCGAGAATAGCCTGTCGTTGACGCACGACGCGTTTGTGGATTGGCGGGCGGCACATGCGGATTGACCAATTCATGCGTGGTCGAGGCTGTCCTGTCCGGCGCCAGGCGTTTCACACAATCCGATTGTTCGCCTTTTTATCCTTATGAATCATAATGATCCGTTCGCGCGGAGCCTGTCGAGCACGCGTGAGGCAGCCGATCCGGGCGCCATGGCGCGCCTGCCCCGAACGGCCATGCACGAGCGGATTTTTTTATAAAATCAAATGCATGTTTGTCGCATGCGACAAGCATGGGGCAGGGTTCAGCGCGGAGTGAGGCTCAACTGGTTGTGCACGATCCGCATGTTGCGCTGATTGACCCGGAACAGGGCATCGAACACATCGCCAAGAACGGGGATTGTGCCGACGGTGGCGTGGATCGCCAGATTGGCCAGCATCCGGCCGAGAGCGAGTCGCGACACGCCGAGGTTGCGCGCCTCCCAGATGATATAGGTCGACAGCAGGGTGGTGATGACATCGCCAACGCCGGGCACCAGGCCGATGATGGCATCGATGCCCACCCTGCGATTGGTGCCGGGCAAAACAAACGCCGTGTCGAGCAATCTGGCGACCAGATCCATGCGGCGCAGCGCATCGCCATGCGATGGCGCCGCCGCTTTCAGCATTTCAAAGACGCTATGTGCCTTGGCTTGCGAAACAGTCATGGCTGATCCCCATGGAAATCGTCAATCGCATTGTCGATTGATTCTGAAGTGGGCGCGGCGGCAGGTTTGTACAAGGGCCTGCGGCAAATCGCGTCTAAATTGATCGTGCGGCGATTGACCAACGATCGCCCCGGTCTGGGAGATATGCAATAGTCGATTCTACGGCAAAACGATCGCGATTGCCGGATCGAGCAGGATCGACCTTGCAAACGCGCGACGGATGAGCACCTGAGACCAGCATGATGGCGGCAACCAGGCGCCGCTCTGCAAGCATTGGAATTCCGAATGGATTATGTGAATCTTGGCCACACCGGCCTGAAAGTGTCGCGACTGTGCCTGGGCTGCATGAGTTTTGGCATCCCTGGCCAGGGCACTCACGAATGGACTCTGGACGAGGCGACAAGCCGGCCGTTCTTTCGCCAGGCGATCGAGGCCGGGATCAATTTCTTCGACACCGCCAACGGCTATTCGGCGGGGACGTCCGAGGAAATTACCGGCCGGGCGCTCAAGGATTTTGCACGTCGTGACGAGATCGTGATCGCGACGAAAGGCTTCGTCCCCTGGCGCAATGCGCCGAACACTGGCGGGTTGTCGCGCAAGGCGATCCTTCAGGCGGTCGACGACAGCCTTGCGCGTCTCGGCACCGACTATATCGATCTCTATCAGATCCACCGTTTCGACCACGACACGCCGGTCGAAGAAACGATGGAGGCGCTCCACGACATCGTGAAGGCGGGCAAGGCGCGTTATATTGGTGCGTCTTCGATGGAGGCGTGGCGCTTTGCCAAGATGCAGTACACTGCCGAACGCCACGGCTGGACCAAGTTCGTGTCGATGCAGCCGCAGGTGAACCTGATCTACCGCGAGGAAGAGCGCGAGATGATCCCGCTCTGCCGGGATATGGGCGTGGCGGTGATCCCGTGGAGCCCGCTGGGGCGTGGCAAACTGACCCGCGACTGGGATGCGGCGACCGCACGTTCCGAAACCGATGAATTCGGCAAGATGATCTATGGCAAGACCGCCGAGCAAGACCGCAAAGTCGTCGAGGCCGTCGCCCGGGTATCGGCCGAACGCGGTATTCCGCGTGCGCAGATCGCGCTGGCATGGCTGCTGCACAAACCGGGCATCACGGCGCCGATCATCGGCGTGACGAAGGAAAGCCAGTTGACCGATGCGATCGCCGCGCTTGCGGTCCGGCTGTCAAAGGACGAAGCGGCCGCGCTGGAGGCGCCCTATGTGCCGCATCCCGTGGTTGGCCTGTCGGTCATGCCGCGTTTCAGCGGACGGCTTTCGCCTCCAGCCCACGGTGGCTGAGATCGCGTATCGGCCCGGCCCCTGTGCAGAAAGCCCGGCGATTGGGTTTTATCAATTTTGTTCTGAGGGCTCGGGCAAAGGTGCCGGCGCGAGACGCCGCCTTGTCGCAAAGCAGACCCGTCGGCATAGTGTGATGCGTTCACGAACGGAGATCATGTTAAAATGACCCCTTCCAGTCCTTTGCCGCATCCTGCCATTGCGTCCGGCCAATGGGCCGTGGTCACCGGCGGGGCCGGTGGGATCGGCCTTGCCAGTGCCGGCAAATTGCTTGGTTTTGGGATGCGGGTCTGTCTGGTGGATCGCAATGGCGACGCATTGGCGGCGGCGCAGGCCGCGCTGGGCGCGGCGGATGATCGCGTGCTGACGCGCATTGTCGATGTTTCGGATCGCGGTCAGGTTCAAGCCCTGGCGGCGGAACTGGGGCCGGTCGCGGTGCTGATGAACAATGCCGCGATCGATGGCGGCGGCGATGTGCTGGCCGATCCCGCCGGGTGGGAGCGGCTGATCGGGGTGAACCTGATGGGTGTGTTCAACGGCGTCAGTGCCTTTTTGCCGGCAATGCTGGCGGCGTCGGGCGCGGGCCTGATCATCAACACCGGATCGAAGCAGGGGATCACCCAGCCGCCGGGCAACACCGCCTACAACGTGACGAAATCCGGGGTAAAGGCGTTGACCGAGGGGCTTGCGCACACGCTGCGGCAACAGGCGGCCGGGCGCATCACCGCGCATCTGCTGATCCCCGGATTTACCTATACCGGCATGACGAAGGGCCATTTGCAGGAAAAGCCTGCGGCCGCGTGGACCGCTGATCAAGTGGCCGACGCGCTGTTCGAAGGGGTGGCGCGGGGTGACTTTTACATCCTGTGTCCGGATAACGAGACCACGCTCGACATGGACCGCAAGCGCATGGCATGGGCGGTCGGAGACGTGATCGAGAACCGGCCCGCTCTGTCGCGTTGGCACCCCGAGTACAAATCCGCGTTCGACGCGTTCATGGCGGGATAAGCGAGGCTTCTCGGGGGGACCAGGACCAGGCAGATTGGCCGAGATCATCGAACAGGCCAGTTTCTCTCGCACCATGCCGCAATTGCTGCGCAGGACCGCATTGCATCAGCCAGACAGGGACGCACATGAACTTTGAGCTTGATGACGACCATCGCATGTTGCGCGATCTTGTGCAGAAATTCGTCGCCCAGGAACTGATTCCGCTGGAGGGCGCGGTCATGGCGCGCGGCGCCGGCGGGCAGGATGCCGATCTGTCCGCCGACGAGCGCCGGCGGATCGACAAAGTCTCAAAGGAACTGGGCCTGTGGAGCCTCGATGCCCCCGAGGAAGTTGGCGGGCTGGGTATGCCGCACGTCGCCCTGGTCGCGGTGAACGAGGCGCTGGGCAGCACGGTGGCGAAATACACGTTGCCGCCCGACTCCCCGAATTTGCGGATGCTGGCAACGACCGTCAACGACCGCCAGCGCGACGCCTATCTCGCACCATATGCGCGCGGCGAGACGATTTCGGCGATCGGCATCTCGGAACCGGGCGCCGGGTCGGATCCGGCTGGCATGCAGACCAAGGCTGTGCGGGATGGCGACGATTGGGTCATCAATGGCCGCAAGATCTGGATCACCCGCGCGGCCGAAGCCGATTTCACCATCCTGATGGCGATCACCGACCCGGTGAAACGCGCGCGCGGGGGCATGTCGGCGTTTCTGATCGATCGCGACACGCCGGGCTTCAACGTGTTGCGGCGCATCCCCATGCTCGGCGGCGAATACACGTATGAAGTGGTGCTGGAGGATTGCCGGGTGCCCGGTTGGAAACTGCTCGGGACCGAGGGGCAGGGCTTTGGGCCGATGCAGGTCCGGCTCGGCACGCGCCGTATGGAAATGGCGGCCTGGTGCATCGGCGCGGCGCAACGCGCGCTCGACATGATGCGCGATTTTGCGCCGCAGCGGCGCACGTTCGGGCACAAGCTGTCCGAACGCCAGGTGGTGCAATGGTGGGTGGCCGACGCCGCCACGCAGATCCACGCGGCGCGGCTGATGGCCTATGACTGCGCGTGGAAGCTGGATCAGCACATCGACGTGCGCAACGAGATTTCGATGCTCAAGATCTTTGCCACCGAGATGGCGCAAAAGGTGATCGACAATGCGATGCAATGCTTTGGCGGCATGGGCATGGCCTGCGAAATGCCGCTGCACCTGTTCGCGGGCCGGGTGCGCACGATGCGCATTTACGACGGCCCTTCCGAAGTGCATCGCATGGTCGTCGCGCGAAATCTGATGGACACCCGCGCCTGAACCGAACGCTCACTCGTACCGGTCGGCACCGGCTGCACCAATCAGGATCGTGTTCAGAAAGGCGCGCATGCCCGGCTCGATCGGTTTTGGGCGGCGAGTCCGGCGGTCCACATAGACGTGCACAAAACGCCCTTCGGCCGAAGCGCTGTCCTCTTCATTGCGAAACAGCCCGACCTCGTATTGGACGCTCGATGTGCCGATGCGCGCGATGCGGACACCGGCTGCAACCGCGTCGGGAAATGTGATCGGGGCGAAGTAACGACATTGCGTCTCGACCACCAGGCCGATCAAGGAACTGCGCTCGATGTCCAGCACCCCCTCTTCGATCAGCATGCGGTTCACCGCCGTATCGAAGAACGCATAATAGACGACGTTGTTGACGTGACCATAGACGTCGTTGTCCATCCACCGCGTGGTAATGCTGCAAAAACGGGCATAGGCGCTGCGCTGCCCGGGGTGCGTGCCGTCCGTCAATGTCCTCGCCCTGCTCCACGCGTTGTCACGGTCGGTGTCTTGCGCGCTGTGCACGCCATAGGCAATGGTGATCGGCGAACGGAAAACCAGCAAGGGATTTCAGCATGAAAATCAGGGCCGCAGTCCTGCGCGAAATGGGTGCGCAATATCCGCTGCGCGAGTCGGCACCGCTGACGATCACCGAGGTCGATCTGGCGCCGCCCCGGTCGGGAGAAGTGCTCGTCCGCATCGTCGCGGCGGGCCTGTGCCATTCCGATCTCTCGGTCATCAACGGCGATCGCCCGCGTCCGATGCCGATGGCGTTGGGGCACGAAGCGGCGGGCGTGGTCGCGGGCCTGGGACCGGATGTGACCGATCTGGAACTCGGCGATCATGTCGTCATGGTGTTCATGCCCAGTTGCGGGCACTGTCGGCCTTGCAGCGAAGGCCGACCCGCGCTGTGCGAAGCGGGCGCGGCGGCCAACGGCAAAGGCGAATTGCTGCACGGCGGCAGCCGGCTGTCGTGCGGCGGCGCTTCGATCCACCATCACCTGGGCTGTTCGGCGTTCGCGGATCATGCGGTCGTGTCACGCCGGTCGCTGGTAAAGATCGACAAGGACCTGCCGCTGGACGAAGCGGCGCTGTTCGGCTGCGCCGTGCTGACCGGGGTTGGCGCGGTGGTCAACACGGCCGAAGTCAAACCCGGACAAAGCGTGGCCGTCGTCGGCCTTGGCGGCGTGGGACTTGCCGCGGTGCTTGGCGCGGTGGCAGCAGGCGCTTTCCCGATCGTGGCGGTCGATCTTGCCGAGGACAAGCTGGACCTGGCCCGATCGCTGGGGGCGACGCAAACGGTCAACGCCGCCGCGCCCGATGCGGCCGAACAGATCCGGGCGCTGACCGGCGGCGGGGTTGATTTTTCGTTCGAGATGGCAGGATCGCCCGCCGCGCTCGACCTTGCCGTGCGAGCGACCCGGCGCGGTGGTACGACCGTTACGTCCAGCCTGCCCAGGCCCGACAGGACACTGGCGCTCAACATCGCCGGGCTGGTCGCCGAAGAGCGCAGCATAAAGGGAAGCTATATCGGCAGTTGCGTGCCGGTCCGCGATATCCCGCGCTATATCGCGCTCTACCGGGCCGGAAAACTGCCGGTCGATCGGCTGATGTCGGCGACCATCGCGCTGGACGACATCAACCATGCTTTTGACCTTTTGCACGAGGCCAAAGTCGTGCGGCAGGTCATCGTGTTCTGAGCGGGGCGCCCGATCAAACCCGGCGCGAACCTGCTGTCATCGTGCCTGCGCACGCACATGCCCGATAAACGCCCGCAACGGTGCGGGCACCGGTCTGCCACCCGGATAATACAGGAACGGTCCGGAAAATCGCTGCCACCACGGCTCCGGCACCGGCACCAGCGCGCCGTTGGCGAGGTGAGGGGCGAGCCATTCCTCGAACAGATATATGATGCCAACTCCGGCGCAGGCAGCATCGACCGCCAGATCCGTCGCTCCGCCGGGTCCGACAATTAGGGTCTTTCCGACTTAGATTGAGGCACCGTGACGGAGCCGATTTTGGCCCAGCGCGAGGAGAGATGAGGGCGCAATGCGGGCCCATTGTGCCCGACGATCGACGCTGCGACGGGCCAAAAGCGGCCCGCCCCTGCGGGGTTGCTGTGGAAAGCCCCGTGGCAGCGTCGCAGCACTTGCACGGGGCAACCAGCCCGCGCTGCCCCCGAAGGGGGCAGTTTATCCTGAGCGGCTGC
>Ga0116227_10005895_pt1 | contig 25304 bp, 24 predicted proteins | sample S1TSphgellanicum_FD_89693 | JGI IMG/M metagenome (GOLD analysis project Ga0116227, IMG submission 89693) | Host-associated microbial communities from peat moss isolated from Minnesota, USA - S1T2_Fb - Sphagnum magellanicum MG | ecosystem: Host-associated > Plants > Peat moss > Unclassified... | reverse complement strand
ATCTCGCCCACAAAACCTTCGCCGATGCCGACGCGCTCGATCAAGCCATCCATAACGCCGTCCACGCCCTCAATGAAGAGCGCATGCCGGTTCCGTTGGATAAGCTACGAATCCCTGCTTAGAGACAACCAGAGATCGGGCACGGAGTGTTCCTTTGCTGGGGGCCGATCCGAAACCCCGCAACCGCGGGATTCCGGATCAGGGAGTCACGCGGCGTGCTTGACGGGGAATTCCGAGGTCAGGTCGGCGTGCACGTCAACGTGCTTGGCGCCGGCGGCGAGCAGGATCTGGCGGGCATCCTCGATCCGGTCGGGCGTGTCATGCGCCATGACCAGAAAACCATCGGCGGCGACGGCGGTTTCGTATTGCAGCACGCTGTCCTTGGGAATGCCGATGCCATACAGCGCGGCCGAGATCGCGCTGACCCCGCCGACCAGCACCGCGCCTTCGACCGCACCGATCAGCAACGTCGCCACATAGCCAAGCGCCACGACCGGCCCGACCAGCGGCACAGTCACGAACAGCCCGCCAAAGAACAGGCTCCACAGCCCGCCCCAGAATGCACCGCGTGACCCCCAGAACCAGATGCGGTCGCCCTTGTTGTAAAAACCGGTCACTTGTTCATCGACATGATAGCCTTTGCCGATGACGCTCAGGTGTTTGATATCAAACCCCGCCTTGCCAAGCTGCTTGACCGCGTTCTCGGCTGCGGCATGGTCGTCGAACGTGGCGATGGCGCCTGCGGTAAAGACTTCGGGGGAGGTCATTGTGATCTCGTTTCAAGCATGAGGAGATCGAACGCTACCGACGCCGCAAGTAGCGCAGTAGCCTCGGATAGTACGCTCCGGGCCCGCAACCGCATTGCGCCAGCAGCTATAAGTATATTCCGAGGGTTTGCCGGTCCGTTCTTGCTGCCTACTTCAGAGGCCGATGCATAGGGTCGCGTCGCCGTTCAGCCCTCCCCCGGGCTTGGCGATGATGATCGTGACGGTCCCGACGTCGACCCCGTCGGACCAATGTCGCATCACACTTAAAAGCCGGCGGCTGCGACCAGTCGCCGGCTTTTCTTTTGATTGCAGCCCCCCATCCCGACCGGCTACCAACACTGCCATCAGGCGATGGTGGTGAGGCGAGGGTCTGCAACCAAGCAAACAATCGATCAGAACCCGTAGTTGACTTGCAGCTTGAACAAGGTGCGCGCAGCCAACTGTCCGGATGTGCCTTCGATCGCCACTGAACTGGCCGAGTTGGTGTATTGCGCGATCGGGAAAGCGACATCGCCATAGACCGACAGCTTGCGCGTAACTTGCACCCGCAGGCCCGGCGCCAGCAACAACCGCTGATACCCGGAATTGAGTGGATCGGCCTCGGGCCCGGAATCGTGCGCACGAACCGACCCCAACAGTTGCAGTGTCGGCGAGAGGATCGTTCTGCCCGCCGGCAGGTCATACATCAGCCCGATCGCGCCATCGACCTCGTTGCCGGGGCGATAGCCGTCGCGCGTGGCGACGGCGAACTTGTACTGCGCCTGCAGGAACCAGCGCGCCGCACCGCCCAGACGCCCGACGTGATAGCCATTCACCTCAAGGTCGGTGCTGCCGGTGCCGGGCAGCGAATCGCGGTCATAAGGATAGCCGCCATATTGGTCGACCGGGCTGGTATAACGCCCGGTCGGCAGCTTGATCCCGACGCCGAGCCCCGTCGTCATGTCGGCGGCAAAGCCGGTGTAGACGACGCGGATCATCGCGTCGCCCAGATCGGTCAGCGGCACCGTCTCGACGACCGGGTTGCCGTTGGCGTCGGCGCCGGTGGTGGTGAAATTGCGCTTGAACACCGGCAATTCCGCCATGACCATCCACTTGTTGTGAATCACATAGTTGATGCCAAGCGTGTAGAAATCGGTCTGGATGCGCTTGTCCGAATTGTCGTCGGGGTTCGCGGCGTGGCCTGCCTCGCGGTTCTGATCCTGGTCCATATAGGAATAGCGGGCGAACACCGACAGGCCGCTGTCGGATTCCTGCGGGGTGATCCCGGTTACGCCGGCGTCGAAAATGCCGCAGCCGCAGGCACAGGCCATTGCGCCGGCAGGGGCAAGGCCGGCCAGCAACGCAAGGCCGGCCACGGTTGTGCGTGTAAATGGTGTCATGGAACCCTCATGTCGTTTTTGTTGGGACCATGCGGGCTGGCGACGCCACGCGTCCGCAAGGGTCAAAGCTGCGCCGCGATTGCGCGTGCGTGTGATTTGGGTGGTTCTCGGCCGCCAATCGGTGACGCGAGACATCGACCGGTCGCAATCGGCGAGCGGTCAATGTGTCAGATCAGCGCCGGCGGAGCACGCAGCGGGGGCCGCAGGCGCGGAAGCGGGCGCGGGCCGGCAAAAACCGGCGCGGCAACGCCCCGCAACAGGATGAATGCCAGCATCATGGCCAGCAGGATCGGATCGGCGCCGGTCATTCCGGCATGGCCCAGGCCGGAAAAGGGACAGGCCTGCTGATCGTGCGCGGTCTTGCCGGCATCGCCATGCCCTTTTACCGCGATCGCCACCGCAGGCGCGGCATCGGCATAGCCGTCGCAAATCCGCACGGTCAGCGTCCGTGCGTCACCGCCGACCATATACCCGGCCGGGATCAACGCCTTCATCGCCATGGCAAGCGCGATCACGGCGAAGGCCGTGGCGCGATGACGCAGGAAAAAGGCGCGCAAGGTATTCATTGCGCGTTTCGGATACGCGAGGCCCCGCGCCCTGTCATCCCTATTGCGGCACCTCTTTTGCTTCATCCCTTTTGAAGCGGAATTCTGCTGGCGTCCTTGACCGCCTCCATCACCACGAATGTCGAGGTCGATGCCACATGCGGCAGGCGAGAGATCTTTTCGCCCAGCACGGCGCGGAACCGGGCGATATTGGCGGTGCGCACTTTCAACAGATAGTCAAAGCTGCTGGCGATCATGTGGCATTCCTCCACTTCGTCGATCGCGCGCACCGCGCGGTTGAAGTCCTGCAACGCCGCCTCGCGCGTGTCGGACAGCTTCACCTCGGTATAGGCAATGTGGTCGAGCCCCAGCGGGCGGGGGTCGATCACCGCGCGAAATCCCAGAATGACCCCGCTTTCGATCAGCCGGTTGAGCCGCTGCTGGCACGGCGTGCGCGACAGCCCGACGCGCGCCGCAAGCTCGGTGACCGCAATCCGCCCATCCCGCGCCAGAATACCCAGAATCTTCACGTCAAAGGCATCAAGTTGCCTGCCATCATGCTTCGAATCGGTCATAATGCCCTTTCATCGGCGCAAATGCAGTCCTCTTGCTCGGTGATTGGTTCGAATGAAGGCGGATTGTCAACCGCGCAAAGGGTATGATCGCGCCATGACACCATTCACCGCCTTTGCCCCCGCCTTGCGCCCCGCCACCCCTTTGCGTGCCGCAATCACCGCCGCGACCAGACGTGCGGAAAGCGACTGCATGGCCGCGCTGATCGGCGAGGCCGGCTTGCCTGCGGCCGAACGCGCCAGGGCAACGGATCTGGCAACCCGGCTGGTCACCGCACTGCGCGCCGCGCCGCCGGCGGGCGGGGTTGAACAACTGGTGCAGGAATATGCGCTGTCGACCAACGAAGGCGTCGCGTTGATGTGTCTGGCCGAGGCGCTGTTGCGCATTCCCGATGCCGCCACGCGCGACGCGCTGATCCGCGACAAGATCGCCGGCGGCGACTGGTGGGCGCATCTTGGCCGGGCGCGCCCGGTGTTTGTCAATGCCGCCACCTGGGGGCTGGTGGTGACCGGCAAACTGGTCGGCAGCATCGATGAACACGGACTGGGCGCCAGCCTGACCCGCCTGATCGCACGCGCCGGCGAACCGATCATTCGTGCCGGGGTCGATCTGGCCATGCGGTTGATGGGCGAACAGTTCGTCACGGGCCGCACCATTGACGAAGCGCTCGACCGCGCGCGGACGATGGAGGCCAAAGGGTTCGGCTATAGCTATGACATGCTGGGCGAGGCGGCGATGACCGCAGCCGATGCGGCGCGCTATATGGCCGACTATCGCTCCGCGATCACTGCGATCGGCGCTGCCTCGGCCGGACGCGGCGTCCACGCCGGGCCGGGCATCTCGATCAAGCTGTCGGCGCTGCATCCGCGCTATACCCGGTCGCAGGCCGACCGGGTGATGGACGAACTGCTGCCCCGCGTGAAAGAACTGTGCCTGATGGCGCGGGCGGCGAATATCGGCCTCAACATCGATGCCGAAGAGGCCGACCGGCTGGAACTGAGCCTCGATCTGCTCGAATCGCTGGCCACTGATGGCGATCTCGACGGCTGGGACGGGCTGGGCTTCGTCGTCCAGGCCTATGGCAAACGCTGCCCGATGGTGATCGACTGGGTCATCGATCTGGCACGGCGTTCCGCGCGGCGGATCATGGTCCGGCTGGTCAAGGGCGCCTATTGGGATGCCGAAATCAAGCGTGCGCAAGTCGACGGGCTGAGCGATTATCCGGTCTATACGCGCAAGGCGCATACCGACATCGCCTATCTCGCCTGTGCCCGCCGGTTGCTGGCGGCACGCGACGCGGTGTTCCCGCAATTTGCCACGCACAACGCCGCAACGCTGGCCACGATCATGGCGATGGCCGGGCCGGACTTTTCCCCCGGCGATTACGAGTTCCAGTGCCTGCACGGCATGGGCGAACCGCTGTATGGTCTGGTCGTTGGTGCGCAGAATCTGGGCCGCCCGTGCCGGATCTATGCGCCCGTCGGCGGCCACGAAACACTGCTGGCCTATCTGGTGCGGCGCCTGCTGGAAAACGGCGCCAATTCCTCGTTCGTCAACCGCATCGCCAATTCGGCAATCCCCATCGCAGAGGTGATTGCCGACCCGCTCGACGACACGGACATCGGCACGCCGCATCCGCTGATTGCCTTGCCCGCCGCCATCCTCGGCACCCGGCGCAACAGCGCGGGGCTGGATCTCGCGTCAGAGACCGTGCTGGCCGACCTGACCGCGGTCTTTGCGCGCCACGGTGGCGACGTGCATCACGCCGTGCCTACCGGCGATCTCGCCCGGTCCGGTACGCGCGTGCTGCGCAATCCGGCGCGGTTTGACGATGTGGTCGGCCAGGCCGTCGACGCCAGTTGCGCCGGCGCACAAGCCGCCGCCGGTATCGCCGCCGGTTGTGCCTCTCGCTGGGCCACCGTGCCGGCGGCGGAACGCGCCGCAATGTTGCGCGCCGCCGCCGACGCCATGGAGGCCCGGATCGCCCCGTTGATCGCGCTGATCGTGCGCGAAGCGGGCAAATCGGTCGCCAACGCGGTCAGCGAAGTGCGCGAAGCGGTCGATTTCCTGCGCTATTATGCCGACGCCGCCGGGCAGGCAGCGCCACTGGGCCCGGTGTTGTGCATATCGCCGTGGAACTTTCCGCTGGCGATCTTTGTCGGACAAGTCGCTGCCGCACTGGCTGCGGGCAATCCGGTGCTGGCGAAACCGGCGGAGGAAACGCCGCTGGTCGCCGCCGAAGCGGTACGCCTGCTTCACACGGCGGGCGTTCCCACCGATGTGCTGCAACTGGTGCCCGGTGACGGCACGATCGGCGCGGCATTGGTCGCCGCGCCTGAAGTCGCCGGCGTGATGTTCACCGGATCAACCGAAGTCGGCCGGCTGATCCAGCGGCAATTGTCGCAGCGCCTGTCGCCCGACGGCCGCCCCATCCCGCTGATCGCCGAAACCGGCGGGCAGAACGCGATGGTGGTCGACAGCTCCGCACTGCCCGAACAAGTTGTCGCCGACTGCGTGGCCTCGGCCTTTGACAGCGCCGGCCAGCGCTGTTCGGCGCTGCGCGTGCTGTGCCTGCAGGACGAAGTGGCCGAACCGATCCTGACCATGCTGAAAGGTGCGATGGAGGAATTGCGGCTGGGCCCGACCGACGTGCTGGCCCACGACATCGGCCCGGTCATCAGTGCCGACGCCCGCCTCGGCATTGAAAACCACATCGCCCGCCTGGCCGGCCGTGGGTGCAAAGTCCATCGCGTGGCGCTGCCCCCGGCCACGACCAACGGCCATTTCGTCGCGCCCGCGATCATCGAACTGTCCGCGCTGTCCGACCTCAGCCACGAAGTGTTCGGCCCGGTGCTGCATGTCGTGCGCTATGCCCGCGCCGACCGCGCCGGACTGATCGATGCGATCAACGCGCTTGGCTATGGCCTGACGTTTGGCCTGCACACCCGGCTCGACACGACACTGGCCGAAGTCACCGAGGCCATTCACGCCGGCAATATCTACGTCAACCGCAATACCATCGGCGCGGTCGTCGGCGTGCAGCCGTTCGGCGGCCACGGCCTGTCGGGCACCGGGCCCAAGGCGGGCGGGCCATTGTACCTGACTCGCCTGGCGCAACCCGTGCCCGATCTGCCGCTGGTCGGTGGGGCCAGCGACCCGGCCGCAGCGCAGTGGTCTTCGTTGACCGGAACCCCGGTGCCGCATGTGCCGCTGGGTTATGACATCGACCTTCCCGGCCCGGTGGGCGAACGCAACCGCTATCGCCTTGGCCCCTGCGGCACCGTGCTGGCATTGGCCGAAACGCGCGAAGGCCTGATCGAACAAATCGGCTGGGCGCTGGCCGCCGGCAACCGCGTGACGCTGGCCGACGGCGCCCTGATCGCCGATTTGGTCGCGCGTCTGCCCGAAGCCTTGCGCGCACGGATCGAGACCCCCCGCGACTGGCGCCACGCCGGTCCCTATGCCCGCGCGCTGGTCGCCGGATCGCACCCCTTCGTCCGCGCCGCATTGGGTAACCTGGCCGCGCTTTCGGGCCCGATCGTCACTGCCGAAATGCCCTGTGCCGGGGGTGGTTATGCCCCCGCGATGCTGCTGCGCGAAACCTCGATCTCGATCAACACCACCGCAGCGGGGGGCAATGCAAGCCTGATGGCACTGGCCTAAATCGGCGCCAGCGTCTTCGCCAGTTTCGCGTCGAACGGCACGCCGCCATTGCGGAAATCGGCGGCGTCGATGCGGGCGAAGGCGTTCTGGATATAGCGGACGCCGGCCCAGCGGAGCGGCTCGACTTCCCATTTCGGGCCGGGCGCGTGCAGCATCGGCAGGTCGGGAGCATGATCGGGCACGCCCGCGATCAGTCCCGCCAGCGCACGGCCGGCCAGCGCCGTGGTCGCGACACCGCGTCCGGTGTAGCCAAAGGCATTGCCCAGCCCGGTTGCGGCGTCGAAATGGACCGATGGCATGCCGTCGCGCGGCACACCGAGATAGCCGCCCCAGGCATGGGTGATCGGCACATCGCGCAACACCGGGAACCACGACCGCAGATTGGCGATGATCGGGGCGTAAAGGGCGGGATCGGCCAGCGCCGATTCGGGCATCTGCGATCCGAACAGATAAGGCGCGCCCCGACTGCCGAACAGAATACGGCCGTCGCGGGTGCGGGTCAGGTAATCCTTGGTATAGGCGCCTGAACTTAGGCTTTCATACCCGTCCCAGCCGATTTGCGCCCACATCGCGGCGTCGAGCGGCGCAGTCGCAACGATCATCGACGACATCGGCAGCAACTGGCGGTGATAGGCGGCGATCCCTGACAGATAGGCTTCCCCTGCCAGCACCACCGCGCGGCGCGCGGTCACCACGCCGCCCCCGGTTTCGAGCAGCGCCGGTTGCCCCGGCCGCACCCCGGTCACAGCGGTGCCCTCGTAGATATGCCCGCCGCGCCGTTCGACCGCGCGGGCAAGGCCACGCACCAGCCGCGCGGGGTGGATCGAGGCGCCCGAATCGGTCTTCATGCCCCCCTTGATGCCGGTCGCCGCAATCAGGTTGTTTGCCTCGCCCGCAGACAGCATGCGCGTGTCGTCGGCCAGCCCCAGCCGGTCATACGAGGCATATGTCGCCTTGAGCGCGACGAGTTGGCGTTCGGTCCGCGCAATCGACAACATGCCGCCGGGTGTGAAATGCGCGTCGATCGCTTCTTCGGCGATGATCCGGCCAATCTCGTCGACAATCGCGTGCTGCGCGCGGATCGTCGCGCGCGCCGCATCGGCGCCAAAATGCTTTTCCAGTTCATCGACCAGCATCGGATAGCGTGGCGAACACCAGCCGCCGTTGCGGCCGGACGCACCATAACCACAAAATTCCCGCTCGATCACCGCGACCGACAGGTCCGGATTGGCCCGCAACAGGAAATACGCCGTCCACAGCCCGGAAAACCCGCCGCCAAGGATCGCGACATCGACCGTCTGATCGCCCGACAGCGCCGGGCGGCGAGTCAGGTCATCGCCGCTGTCGTCCAGCCAATAGATCGCGCCATGGCGGGTTTGGGTATCGGTCATGTCGCATCACCCCCTGTGCAGGACGCGGGCCAGAAATTGCGCGGTGCGCGCCGCTTTCGGGTGCGTCAAGATGTCGTCCGCCTTGCCCTGTTCGGCGATCACGCCCTGGTCGACAAAGGCGACTTTGTCGGCGACACCGCGCGCAAAATCGATCTCGTGCGTCACGATCAGCATCGTCATGCCCTCTTCGGCCAGTTCGCGCATGACGCGCAGCACTTCGCCGACGCGTTCCGGGTCGAGCGCAGAGGTCGGCTCGTCGAACAGGATCGCATCGGGCCGCAGCGCCAGCGCGCGAGCGATGCCGACACGTTGCTGCTGCCCGCCCGACAACGCGCCCGGCAGGCTGTCGGCATGGTCGGCCATGTCGACGCGTGCGAGCAGGTCGATGGCCCGCGCCCGTGCCTGCGCCAGTGGCTCGTGATGGACATGGACCGGCGCCTCGAACACGTTTTCCAGCACGGTGCGGTGGGGGAACAGGTTGAAGCGTTGAAACACCATCGCGACGCGGCGACGAATCGCCGGCAAACCGGCGTCATCGACCAGCGTGCCATCGACATGAATGGTGCCCGCATCGTGACGTTCCAACCCGTTGATACAGCGCAGGATGGTCGATTTCCCTGATCCCGACCCGCCGATCAGGCACAGAACTTCGCCGCGCGCGACATCCAGATCAACGCCTTTCAACACCGCCCGCGCGCCAAATCGCTTGGTCACGCCACGCAAGGTGATCATGCCAGCCTCCCCTTGCGTTCGAGCACGCGCACCAGCCCCGACAACGGCAGGCTGGCGGCGAGATAAAGCAACGCGATCAGCGCATAGACCGAACCGTTGTGAAAGGTGGAAATCGCCAGCAACTGGCCCTCGCGCGTCAGTTCGGCGATGGTGATGGTCGATGCGATCGACGTGTCCTTCAACAGCATCACCATGGTGTTGCCGATCGACGGCAAAGCATGACGCATGCCCAGCGGCAGGATCACCCGACGCCACAGCGTGAAGCGGTTCATCCCCAGCGCCTCTCCCGCCTCGATCAGCCCGCGATCGACCGCACCGATCCCGCCACGCAGGTTTTCCGCCTGATAGACCGAATAGGCCAGGCCCAGCCCGATCACCCCGGCGGCAAACGGCGGCAGATCAAGCCCCCAGTCGGGCAGCACGAAATAGATGAAGAACAGTTGGACGATGATCGGGATGCCGCGCACCACGGTGATCACGCCCCGGCTGAGCCAGCGCCAAGGCGCGAACCTTGCGCGCCCCATCACCACCCACACCACCCCGAGCGCGAGGCTGAGCGACAGCGCACAGACGGTCAGTTCCAGCGTGACCCCCAGGCCGCGCAACAGGATCGGCAGGAACGCATGCGCATCGCCGAGGAAATCGTTCATGCCGCGATGCCCCAATGCGTCAGAATCGGGCCGATAGCGGCGCGCGCAGGCCCGGCCAGCTGGCGATCGAGTCCGGTCAGCAGCGCGGCATCCTTGCGCCCGATCAGGCACAGCGGTTCCTTGCCGGGGCTGCGGAATTCCGAAGGCATGCGCAAATGCCAGCGCGGCCCGACGCGCAGGATGGTGCGCAGGATCGGCTCATCGCCATAGGCCGCGTCGATCCGGTGATGGGCCAGATCGCGCAACATGTCGCCCAGCCCCTGATACGTCACCACCTGCACCACCCCCGCCTCGTGCAATTGATCGACAAACCGCGTGCCGATCTGCGCGCCCACGCGAAGGGCGTGCAGGCTTTCGAGATCGGGATAATGCCCCGCTTCGTCCCCGCGCACCGCCAGCCCCCCGGCATAGGCAAAGACCGGGCTGGAAAACCCGACCAGCCGTTCGCGTTCCGGCGTGCGCAGCATCGCGGCGGCAATCAGGTCGATCCGGCCGGTCATCAGCGACGGAACCAGCGAGGCAAACGGCACGATGCGGAAATCGGCCACCAGCCCCAACCGCGCCACCAGCATCGCGGCGATATCGACCATCGCCCCGGTCAACCGGTTGGTTGCCGGGTCGACATAGCTGAACGGCACGCCGGTCGGCGATGCGCCGATCACCACCACATGCGGATCGCGGACCGTGCGCGCGCAACCCGCGATCAGCGTCGCGCCCATCCCGGCAACGGCGCTGCGGCGGGTCGGTTGGTTCTGCAAGATCCTCACCCGCCGGAGTGTGGAGCGCCCCGGTTGGAAGTCAAGCCGATGCCGGAAACACCGGCCAGCGTTCGCTGATCCGGCCCTGATCATACAGCGCCAGATCGCCGAATTGCAGCATCAGCGCCTCGCTTTGATGCGGGCGCAGGAACACCGTGTCGTCGGGCCGCAGATGCACGCGCCACGATCCCGTCAGCAGTTCCTGGTTGCTCGACAGACCGATAAGGTCGCTGGTTTGCAGCCCGGGCGGAGAGACCGGATCGGCCAGCCAGTGGCCGCCGAAGATATAGATCGCCTGCGCGGTGTTGGGGTCGATGAACGCGAGCGGCCCATCGAGATAAGAGTGCCCCGGCAGGTCGAGCTTGCGCCCGGCCTTGATCACCGGTGTGGCAATGAACAGCGCGGGCGCCAACCCGGCGTTTTCGGCAATGTCGAAATCGTTGGGTTTTACGAAGGCCGACCCGACCGAGACTTCGTTGGCGACAGTGCCATGGGTGTGGCGCATCACCGTATAGCTGCCCGCCGAATTGAGCGTCAGGCCACGCGGATCGCCGGGCACCACTTGCCCCAGCGCATGGATCGCGGCGGCATAACGGCTTTGCGCGTCGGCCCAGGCGGCATCGCCATTGCCCAACTTGGCAACATGCGCGTCATAGCCCATCAGCCCGGCCACGTCGAAACAGCCCGCCGCCTGCGCCGCCTTCAGTCCTTCGGTCAGCGCGGCCGCATCGGCAAACCCGCCCCGGTGCAGCCCGACATCGATTTCAAAGCTGAGTTTCATCCGCGTCGCATGCGCCCGTGCGATTGCCGCATAGGCAGCAATGCGTTCGGGGGTGTCGACCAGCCATTGCACATTGGCGAGCGCCGCCGGCCCTTGCATCGCATGGACTTGCGCGACCAGCGGCGCAGGCAGCGGCTTGCCCACCAGATAGTCGCCATCGGGGTGCAGCGCGAGCATCGCCGCGAGCATCGCGCCGTTGAACACCATGAAACGATCGGTGCCGAGCCCTTTGGCAACCCGATCGAGCAGCGTCGGGCACGGCAGCGATTTGACGACCACGCGCAACGGCAGGTGCGCCCCGCCGACCGCCCGGCGCAGCAGCGCGATATTGGCATCAAGCCGGGCGGCGTCGACGACCAGCGTCGGCTGGGCAATTCCGGCCGTTGCCAGCGCTGCCTGTGCGCGCCGAAAATAGGGGTCATGGTCGGCGCCATGGTCGGCGCTGCGCAACGCGCCAAGCCCGCCCGCGCCCAATGCCACCAGGCCCCCGACGATCGCCGTCCGGCGCGACACCCTAGCCACGACGCAGCACGCCGTGCAGATAGGGGTTGAGCAGCTTGCCCTCGGGATCGAGCCCGTCTCGCACCGCCAGCGCGTCTTTCCAGCGCGGATAGAGCGCGGCGAAATCGTCGTATTTCAGGCTGTTGAGCTTGCCCCAATGCGGTCGCCCGCCATGCCGGCGCAAGATCGGTTCGATCAGGGTGAAAAAGAACCGATAGTCGTCCTTGTAATAGGTGTGCACCGCGATCGAGCCGCTGTCGCGACCATAGAACGGCGACAGCCAGGCATCGTCGGCGGCGATCGCGCGCACTTCGACCGGGATGAACACGTCGCTGCGATGGCGCTCGATCACTGCCACCACTTCGCGCAAGGCGGCGATCTGGTTTTCGCGTGGCAGGTGGTATTCGATTTCGCGGTTGCGCACCGACCGCTCGTTCGACAGCAGTTTCCACCCCTGGTCGATCGCGACCTGCCGGGGTATGTCGGCAATCATATGGTCGAGCGTCCAGAACCGCAAGGGCGTCGCGAATTCGAGCAAGTCGCGGGCAGATTTCAGCTTCATCTGACCATCGGTATCGGTGTCGGGCCCGCGCGGACGCACCGGTTCGTCGGTTTCGTCGTGGGTGATCAACTGGCCCCAGTGGCTGAACGGGATGACATAGAATTCGACATTGCGATGGTTCCGCACGAGGTCGTCCCACCCATCCATCAGGTCGTCGCGGTGGCGGAGCGAGGTGACCTTTTTCACGCGCGCCAGCGCGTGGTTCTGCATGGTGAAGCGCGTCATGATGCCGAACGCCCCCAGCCCGACCCGCGCGGCGTTGAACACGTCGGGATTGCGCGTGGCGTTGCAGGTCAACACCTCGCCGCGCGTGGTGGCCAGATCGAATTCGACAATGCCGCCGTGCACCGCCTTGAACGCGCGACCAGTGCCGTGCGTGCCGGTCTGCGTCCCGCCGGCCAGCGATTGTTTGTTGATGTCCGGCAGATTGGGCATGTCCTGGCCGATCGCGGCGAGCGCGGGCCCAAGGTCATAGAGCCGGGTGCCGGCGGCGACGCTCGCCTGCGATGTTGCGGCATCGTGGCCCAGCACGCCGGTCATACGGTCGAGGCTGACCAGCGTGGCATCGGTCGGCACCAACCCGGTAAAGCTGTGCCCGGCGCCAACGGTGCGCACCGGGCCGCTGGCGGTACGCAGCAGATGCGCCGCTTCGTCCGCGCTGGCCGGCGCCAGCCGCGCCGCCGGATAGGCATGTTCGGTGGCCGACCAGTTCTGCCATAGCAGATGCCCCGATCCATCCACCGCCGGCAGCGCCGCCGGATCGCGATCAAGCCATATCCGCCGACCCGCCAGCCCGGCGGCGCCCGCCGCAACCACCCCGCCCCCGATCAGCAGCGCCCTGCGCGTTGTGCCCATGCATGCTCTCCCATCATTTTTGGTCTTGCGGCTGATCGGCCATAAAACGGATCAGCGCGTTATAATCCGCAGCCGTACACGTCGCGCATTGTCCGCCGGCGGGCATCCGATTGTACCCGGCGACCGCGTTCTGCAGCAGCACCGGCGCCCCTTTGGCCCAGCGCGCATCCCATTGCGTGTGATCGCCAGACAGTGGCGCGCCGCTGTCGCGGTTGGTGTGGCAGGCGCGGCACGATCCGTCATAAAGCGCGGCGAGGTGCGGATCGGCGGGTTGGCGCGCAGCCGATTGCGCCTCGGTCAGCGGCTTTGCCGCCGGGGCCGCATGGCACGCGGCCAGCGCCAGCAACGCCGGCACGATACCGGATCGTTCAATCGCCATGATCACTGTCCTGCCTGGTGGCAAAGATGGCCTCGATTGCGCGCGCCGCCTCTTCGAACAGGTCTTCGCGATCGATGCGGTCTTCTTCGTGGAGCATCTCGTCGACCGCATAGCCCAATTCGACCGCCAGCCGGACGCGCCGCCACAGCACGCCCGTCGCTGGTTCGGGCGCCGGTTCGGTCATGGCGGCAACGATCCGGTCAGTGACATAGCGGTGCGAGGCGATGCGGATCGGCGCGAGTTGCGGGACCGCGCGCAACGCGCGCTCGATCCACACCCCGCCCGGCTCGGCGTCGGTGACGCGCGCGGTCTCGCGGAACAAGTCGGCCAGATGCGCGGTCAGCCCTGTCGGCCCCTGAGCGCCCCAGCGATCGAGCCACGCAATCAGCACGTCGTTCTGCCGCTGCATCAGGCGTTCGGACAATGCGGCGAGCAGATCATACTTGTTGCGGAAATGGCGATAAAGCGCCGGCGGGGTCATCCCGGCATGGTGCGCGACCAGATTGGTCGAGATCCGCTCGATCCCGATATCGGCCAGCAAGGCACCCGCGACATCGAGCAACCGATCGCGCGTGCGATGCGCACGATCCTGCACCGGGGGCGTGGCGCGTTCGAAATTGGCTACCGACAGGCCGCTCATCGCGCTTTCCCTCTCCCGGAACAGCGATTCGATAGCGATGACTATATTTTATGCACGACGAACGTCAACTTCCATGTTTTTGGTATATTTTTCAGCAACTACCGCTCATCCTTTGACCGGCTCAGGATGAGCGGAGCTTTATTGACAGTCGAATAGCGGGGAAATCCGGGTTACCAGGTGCCGGTGTTCGGCATGCTCGCCCAGGGCTCGGCCGGCTCAAGACGCCCGTTCTGCAGCAATTCGACCGAGATCCCGTCGGGCGATTTCACAAACGCCATGTGTCCATCGCGCGGAGGACGGTGGACAATATGCCCGGCGGCGGCGATCCGCGCGCACGTTTCATAGATGTTGTCGACCTGAAACGCCAGATGGCCGAAATTGCGCCCGCCACCATAGACCTCGCCGCTGCCATCCTCGGGCGGCCAGTTGTAGGTCAGTTCGACTTCGGCCACGTTCGCCTGCCCCGGCGCGGCGAGAAAGATCAGCGTGAAACGGCCCGCCGCGTTGTCAAAGCGGCGCACTTCTTCGAGGCCGATCAAATTGAAGAAGGCGATCGTCGCATCGGGATCGGTGATCCGGATCATCGTGTGCAGGTACTTGGTCATTCCGGGCTGGCTCCGAGTCAAAACTGATACGTCAGGCTGATCACACCGGCGCTGCGCGCGGCGCGCCAGGTGGCCAGGGGATCGGGGGTGCGTGCGGCGGCGGCGTGCGAGAGATTGGTGCCGACCAGCGAAAGATCAAGACCGAACGCCTTGTGGCTGGCGCCAACCCCCAGCCGGTAATCCCAATAGGCACCGGTGTAATCGAGGCTACCGGCGGTATGCCCGACATGGGCGTGGAGGTGCAGCGGCGTGCCCGGAATATCGGCGCGGCCTTCGCCAAAGACATAGGTGTTGTCGCGCAGGGCCCCACTGCCATCGTCACGGCCGAGATGCGCCTGGGGCGGGGCATAGGCCACGCCCGCGCGCAAATCGATCGGCCCGATCTGGTGGTCGAGCGCGGCGGACAGTTCGAGCAGATCGGCACCGGAGCGATCCGCGTAAAAATACCCGCGCGCACCCAGATCGAGCGTGAACCCGCTGCTGCCCAGCGCATGGTCGTACCCGGCGTAGAGATCGAACTCGCCGTGGCCGAAATCGACCGCCGCGCCCGGCTCTTCGCTTGACAGCGTCACCCCGCCATACAGGCCGGAACCGTTGCTGACCGACAGATCCCCTTGCACTGCGGGTTGCCCGTCGGATCGCGAAAGCCCGCGAAAACGATACTGGCTGAGCACGCTGGCAGAGCCTTGCAGGCTGAACGGCGCATCATCGGCCTGCGCGACGGTCGGGGCCAGCACCAAGGCGGCACAGGCGATCATCGGGGGCGCAAGACGGTTTCTCGGCATCACCGGCGTTTCATGGCGGCATCCGGCAGACCGCGCAAGGGCGCACCTTTCCCGCCATGCCCCTTGCCAGCAGCCGAACGATGCACATATTGCAAGATGGCCGACCATGTTGAAAAAACTGCGCACATTGCTGGGGGCCGCACCACAGGCGGTGGCTATCCCGACGGGACTTCCCGCCGGGGAACGCGTCTATGCGATTGGCGATATCCATGGTCGCGCCGACTTGCTGCAGGACCTGATTGCGCAAATCGATGCCGACGATATCGCACGCGGTTCGGCCCGGACGACCGTGATCCTGCTGGGCGATCTGGTCGATCGCGGCCCCGACAGCGCGGGCGTGTTCACGCTGGTGCGTGACTGGGGCACGCGCCGGACGGTGCGCACCCTTCAGGGCAATCACGAGGAAATGTTCCTGGCCGCGTTCGACGACGACAACGTCCTGCGCCATTTCCTGCGCCATGGCGGGCGCGAGACGCTGCTCAGTTATCCGATCGCTTACGACGAATATCAGCGCACCACGCTCGAAGAGCTTCAGGTGCTGATGCGTGAGCGCGTGCCCGAGGAAGACATCGCGTTCATGGCCGCGATGGAAGATCTGATCCGGATCGGCGACTATGTGTTTGTCCATGCCGGCATCCGCCCAGGCGTGCCGCTGGAAGACCAGGCGGTGGCCGATTTGCGCTGGATTCGCGCCGAATTTTACGACGACCCCACCCCGCGCGATTTCGCCGTCGTGCATGGCCATACGATCACGGCGGCGCCGGAATTGCACCCCCATCGCATCGGCATCGACACCGGCGCCTTTGCCAGCGGGCAATTGACCGCGATCGGGCTGGAAGCCACCGACCGCTGGCTGCTGGCGACCGGGGATGATGGCGAGGGTTCGTAAGCCTTATTGATAGACACAGGTGTCGTAATCGCCGCGCACCACGCCTTCGCGCGCGGCGATCGCATTGCCGTGCCGGCGCACCCGGCCGGTCGCACCGACCACCGCGCGCACTTTGGGTTGGGGAAATGCGGCGGCAATGCGCGCCGCCTCGACCGTGTTCAACGCCGACGCAGGCTTGTCGAAATAGCGCTGCGCCCCGGCCTCGACACCATAAGTACCGATGCCGGTTTCGGCGAGGTTGAGATAGACCTCCATGATCCGGCGCTTGCCCCAGATCGCCTCGATCAGCACGGTGTACCAGGCCTCTATCGCCTTGCGCAGATAGCCGCCGCCTTGCCACAGAAAGGCATTCTTGGCGGTCTGCTGGCTGATGGTCGAACCGCCCCGGATCCGCGCGCCTTCCTCGTTGCGGTGCCAGGCGGCGCGGATCGCGTCTTCGTCAAAGCCGAGATGGCGGCAGAACTTCGCATCTTCGCCGGCGATCGCGGCATCCACCATCGGCCGGCTGATTCGGCTGATCGGTTCCCAGGTGTGCGTCGTTTTATTGGTATCGAACAACATCGTATATGTGAACGGCACCGGCACGAATTTATAAATCACCACTTGTGCGACGCTCAGCGCAACAAACGCCAGCAGCAGCCGAACCAACAGTCCGAGGACACGCGAAAGAAAGCCGCCTTTTCCCTGCTTTTCTTCGTCCCGCGACGGACGGACGTTGCGCAGATCGTGCATTTCCGGGTTCATTGCTTCAGCCTGCCGTTTGATACAATGGAAACTACTCGTTGCTGCATTGCAACACCGCATTAGCAAATGTGGGGATGCGTATAAAAACCTATTAATCTTCTGCCCAAGTTTGGCTAGCCGGCCAACAGGGGCGGCAACATAAGCAGGGGTTTTGCCTCTATTCGAATGATCAGGATTGATGCGACCATAATGGTGGGAACCATCTGTTGGCAATATTTGCCGATGGATGAGCAATAAAACGGCGCATCACGTTCTGAAATACCAAAATGGTGGGAAAACACCACCTTATAGGGGCTCAGATTCATGCGGAAACACAACCTCGCGTATTGCGTGGGGCTGGCACTTGCGTCCACCGCAGTGCCAAGCCTGGCGCATGCCGGCACCACTGACTCGAACACAGTCAGCAACGCCGTTTCAACCGACGGCACTACACCCGATGCCGCCGGCGGCCAGGCGGCTCCGGCAACGCCTGCACCCGTATCGCCGCCAACCATTACCGATGCGTCGCTGGGAACCAGCGTGATCGGGCGGTTTTTCAAATATCAGGCCGCCGAATTGAACCAGCCGACATCGCCGCTGGCAACCGACCCCAATGCCCCACCGGGGCGCCGCGCATACTTTCCTCCGCAGCCGGTGACGCAGCCGCCCTATCCCTATACCGAGTGGCCTTATGGCGGCGCCACCTCGCTCGGTGTCAACCGCCCGGCCTCTGTCGACAGCCCGTTCATGGTGGCGATCGCCGACACCGACCTGGGCAAGGCTTTGGCCGCTGCGCATATCCAGACTTATGGCTGGTTGGATATCGGCGGCAACATTTCTTCGAGCAAGGTCCAGGGCGGCAACGCGCCGGCGGCCTATGCCTATGATCCCAATACGGTGATGCTCAACCAGGTGGCGCTCTATGTCGAGCGAACGCCCGACACCGTGCAGGAAGACCACGTCGACTGGGGTTTCCGCGTCGGCGGCGTTTACGGATCGGATTACCACTACACCGCCTCGCGCGGATTTCTGGTCGATCAGGGACTGTTCCAGAAGAACAAGGTCAACGGGCTCGACATCCCGATGATCTATGGCGAAGTCTACGTTCCCAACGTGGCGAAAGGGCTGCTGATTCGTATCGGTCGTTATATTTCGGTGCCGGATATCGAGGCCCAGCTCGCCCCGAACAATTACATGTATTCTCACTCGATCACGTATACTTACGACAACTATACCAACGAAGGTATCGCCCTGACGCTGGCGGTGACCAAGAACCTGTTCCTGCAGGCCGCGGTTGCAGAAGGAACCGATTCGGCGCTGTGGAATGCCCACCAGACGATCACGAATTACGATCCCAATGCGCTGTTCCCCAATGCGACCTTCAGGCGAGATCCGGGTTCAAAACCCGCATTTACGGCCTGCGCACGGTATCAATCCAATTCGGCGCGCGACAATCTCTATGTTTGCGCCGATGCGATCAACTCGGGCACCTGGGGCTACAACAACCTGCAGTGGTTCGGCTTTACCTTTTACCACAAGTTTACCGACAAGTTTCACGTCGCTTTCGAAACGTACACGCTCTTCCAGCGGCATGTGCTGAACCTGAACTATGTGCCGACCGCGCAAACGATCGCGGCGGGCCAGGGCGACCAGTCCGGTCAACAAATCTGGACGAGCGGCGGCACACCGTTCAGCCCGTCTTTCAACAACGGCGCCACGCCCGGATATTATCCGTTCAACGGCCCCAGCGCCGCGCAATGCAACAACACCACGCAGATCGCCTGTACGGCGCGCTCTGCCACGGAACTGTCGTACTGGAACTATGAGTTCGACCCGCAGAACAATATCTCGTTCCGCGAGGAATTTTACAACGACGAGGAAGGCCAGCGCACCGGTTACAAGACCCGCTATTACTCGGTGGGTTTTGGCTGGCAGCACTGGTTCGGGCCGCAGATCGAAATCCGTCCAGAGCTGGTCTATTACCACTCGCTCGACGCCAAGGCGTTTAACAACAACAATTTTACCGGCGACACTTCGCAAGGCAAGAACTATCAGTTGTTGCTGTCGGGCGATATCATCATCCACTGGTAATGACGCCAGCCAGACCAGGAACCATCAGTTCATGGTGTCTGGCGACGTCATCATCCACTTCCGATCGGCAAGAAAAAAGGCCGCAACCCCCTCGGGTTGCGGCCTTTTTCAACACCTTGCGGGTGGGTATCACATCGCCGGCAGCAAGTGCCGTTCACCGGCAATCCGCTGGATCGCGGCCTGGAGTTTTTCAAACGCGCGCACTTCGATCTGGCGAACGCGTTCGCGGCTGACGTTATAGACCTGGCTCAGTTCTTCGAGCGTCCGGGGCTCGTCGATCAGGCGGCGGTCGGTCAGGATGTGACGTTCGCGCTCGTTCAGGCTGTCCATCGCCTCGACCAGCAGCGCGTGGCGCATCTGGGTTTCTTCGGCATCGGCGACGGTTTCATCCTGCAACGGGCGGTCATCGGCCAGCCAGTCCTGCCAGGTGCCCTCGCCGTCTTCGCGCAGCGAGACATTGAGGCTGGCATCGCCGCCCATCATCATCCGCCGGTTCATCGACACCACGTCCGCCTCTGGCACGCCAAGGTCGGTGGCGATCTTGCGCACGTCGTCGGGGTGAAGATCGGTGTCTTCGAACGCTTCGAGGTTTTTCTTCATCCGCCGCAGGTTGAAGAACAGCTTTTTCTGCGAGGCGGTCGTGCCCATTTTGACGAGCGACCAACTGCGCAGGATGAATTCCTGGATCGAGGCCTTGATCCACCACATCGCATAAGTCGCGAGGCGGAACCCGCGCTCGGCGTCAAATTTCTTGACCCCCTGCATCAGGCCGATGTTGCCCTCGGAAATCAGTTCGGACACCGGCAGGCCATAGCCGCGATAGCCCATGGCAATCTTGGCAACGAGTCGCAAATGGCTGGTCACCAGTTGCGCAGCGGCATCGGGATCACCATGTTCGTGATACCGCTTGGCCAGCATGTATTCCTGTTCCGCAGTCAGCACCGGAAACTTGCGGATTTCCGACAGATATCGGTTCAGGCTGGCTTCACCGCCCAGAGCGGGGACCGTCAGCGCCTTATTCGTTTGCACCACCAGACATTCCTTTCGAGAGCGTCAGTTCCCGATTTGCCGGCAACCCCTAATGGGCGTTGAGCGCCGGGACCACACAGGATTTATACTCAGTTTCAAACAACAACTGAATTCAAAAGTTTCGGTCCGCATACGAATTCCGATCAGGTCCCATTCGAATCACCGCGTGGCAAGGCGATCTTTGGGGTATTTTCCGGAATATCAGACAGCGAGTTCGACAAGCAACGATTCCATATCGACGGGCGTCGGGCTGGTGAAATGAAGGGGGTGGCCATCAAGCGGATGCAGGAATCCCAGTTCTGCCGCATGCAGCGCCTGCCGCCGGAAACCGAGGGCGGACAGGATCGGGCGCAATCGCGGCGGGCAACGACCATAGACAGGATCGCCCAGTAACGAATGACCGATTGACGCAAGGTGAACGCGCACCTGGTGGGTTCGCCCGGTTTCCAGCCGGCATTCGACCAGCGCCGCGCCGTCGAGCGCGGTCAGCACACGGTAATGCGTCACCGCATGCTTGCCGCGGCCATCCGCCACCAGCGCCATTTTCTTGCGATCGTGCGACGATCGCGCGATCGATCCGCGTATCGTCCCGGCCGATGGCACCGGCACGCCGGCGGTGATCGCGCGATAGGCACGGATGATCGAATGGTCGGCAAACTGGCGGGCCAGCCCTTCGTGGGCGGCGTCGGTCTTGGCCACCACCAGCAGGCCGGACGTGTCCTTGTCGATCCGATGGACGATCCCCGGCCGCGCCACCCCGCCGATCCCCGACAACTGCCCCCGGCAATGATGCAACAACGCGTTGACCAGCGTCCCGTCGAGATTGCCGACAGCGGGATGGACCACCAGCCCGGCCGGCTTGTCGATCACGATCAGCGCGTGATCCTCATAGACCACGTCCAGCGGGATATCCTGCGCCTGGGCCGTGGCGGCGATGGCCGGGGGCACCCGGATCGCCCAGGTGGCACCCGCCTGCGCCTTCATCGACACTTGCGCCACCACCCGACCGTCAAGCAGGACCGCCCCCTCGCCGATCAGCGCCTTGATTCGTTCGCGCGACAGGCCAGAGGCATCCGCCAGCGCCTTGTCGAGCCGCTGGCCGCCATCGGCAATCGTGCCGGTCAGGATGTCTGCGGTTTGCCCCATAGTGCCCGATATGGCGCAAACGCCGGCACTGACAAGTCCATCGTCCAGGGCTATCGTCGGGCAATGCCGGTTTGTATCCTGTCCTCGGCGCTGGCGACCATCATCGCCGCCGCGCGCCGCCAGCACCCGAACGAAGCCTGCGGCCTGCTGCTCGGGCGCGATGGCGTGATCGCCATCGCGCAAGATGCCGCCAACATCGCCGCCGCGCCGCAACACCATTTCGAAATCGATCCTGCAACCCTGGTCGCCGCGCACCGCGCCGCGCGCAGCGGCGGCCCGGCGGTGCTGGGCTATTTCCATTCGCATCCGACCGGCGCCGCTGCACCGTCGGCCACCGACCGGGCGATGGCGGCGGGTGACGGACGGATCTGGGCAATCGTCGCCGCCGGCACCGTGGCGCTGTGGCGCGATGCGCCGTCAGGATTCGAACCGCTTTCCTATGACGTGGTTGCCGGTTAAGGCAGCGGCAACAGCGCATCTGCGTGACGACACAAAAGGGCCCGAACCCGGATCATGACTATCGCTTCGCTCGAACTTGCCAGCCTGCTTTGCTCGCGCCTGTGCCACGACCTGTTGAGCCCGGTCGGCGCGCTGTCCAACGGACTTGAATTGCTGACCGAGGAAAAAGACCCGGAAATGCGCCAGCGCTGTTTCGAACTGCTGGAACAAAGCGCGCGGGCTTCTGCCGACAAACTGCGCTTTTTCCGCCTGGCCTTTGGCGCCGGCAGCGGTTTTGGCGAAACCGTGCCGCTGATCGAACCGCGCGCGGTGATCGACGCGCTGATCGGCGGCAACGGCCGGATCGCGGTCAACTGGGCGCTGGCAGGTGATATGATGCCAAAGCCGGCGGTCAAGGCGCTGCTCAATCTGGCGCTGATCGGGATCGAGGCGCTGGTTCGCGGCGGCACGCTGGATATCGCCGCCGAAACCCGCGACACCCATGACGGCCTGTCCACCGAGATCGTCGTGCGTGCGGCCGGCGCGCGGATCGCGTTCGATCCGGTGATTGGCCACGCGCTCGACGGCACGCTGCCGACCGACGCGCTGTCGAGCAAGACCGCGCCGGCCTTCATGATCCAGCAACTGGCCGCGGCGCTCGGCGGGGCACTGCAATACCATGTGTCGGCCGACACGCTGGTGCTGGGCGCGGTGCTTCCGGCGGCGTGATACCGGCCGGGGGCACCTTTCGCGGCGTCGCGCATCGGCGATGAACCGCTGGCTCGTCCATCGCGAGGTCCCCTCGCCCAACTGGAATGAGCGCAAGCTGCCGATTTCGATGGTCGTGCTGCATTACACCGGAATGCAGAGCGCGGCCGAAGCGCTCGACCGGCTGTGCGATCCTGCCGCCGAAGTGTCGGCGCATTACATGATCGACGAAGACGGCACGGTGATCCGGCTGGTGTCGGAGGACAAGCGCGCCTGGCACGCCGGACGGGCCTACTGGCGCGGGGTGACCGACATCAATTCGGCCAGCGTCGGCATCGAACTGGTCAATCCCGGCCACGAATTCGGCTATCGCCCGTTTGCCGACGCGCAGATGGAGGCGCTGATCCCGCTGCTGTCCGACATCGTCCGGCGTCACGCGATTTCGCCCGCCAACGTGCTGGGCCATTCCGACGTCGCCCCGGCGCGCAAGACCGATCCGGGCGAGATGTTCGACTGGGACCTGCTGGCGCGCTATCGGCTGGCGCAGCCCAGGCCCAAACCGCGCATGCGGCTGATCTATGACAACGACGGCGCGTTCTATCTGGCGCTCGAACGATTGGGGTATGACATTTCCGACCGCGCGGCCGCCATACGCGCGTTCGAACGGCGCTGGCGGCCGCACCGCGTGACCGGTGAAATCGACAGCCAGATCGGCGCGCTGCTGTTCGAATTGCTGATCGCGCGCGACCTGGGGCAGGATTGTTGAAGCCGGCACCGGCCCATGCTAGGCGCTGGCCTGCCAGGGGGCCGGGCAGCCGCGTCATCGTTCATCGATGCCGAGGAAAGTCCGGGCTCCATGAAACAAGGGTGGCGGGTAACGCCCGCCGGCCCCGGACTTGATCCGGGGTCAGGGACAGTGCCACAGAGAACAGACCGCCACACCGGAGCAATCCGGCGGCAAGGGTGAAACGGTGCGGTAAAAGCGCACCGCGCGCGCCGGTAACGGCCGCGGCATGGTAAACCCCACCCGGAGCAAGACCGAATAGGGGCTTCGCGCCGGATATCCGGCAGGCGCGTTTCACGCCAAGGATCGCAAGATCCTGCGCAGCCCGGGTTGGTTGCTTGAGCCACGCAGCAATGCATGGCCTAGAGGAATGGCTGCCCGTGCCGATACGGTCCGGTTTCGGATAACGTCGGCGCGACAGAACCCGGCTTACAGGCCCCCTGGCACCTGTTTGCGCGATGCAGACCGCCCGCCCCGCCTCCCCACCCGTTTGCGTAAAGCGATTTCCACCGGCGTGGTGGATCGCTACAAGGCCATCATGGCCACAACGCACGACCACCATCACCACGATCATGGACACCATGACCACCACCATCATGGGCACCATGGTCATGGACATCATCACGGCCATGTCCATGCGCCCGCCAGCTTTGGCCGGGCGTTTGCGATCGGGATTGCGCTCAACACCGCATTTGTCGTCATCGAAGCGTTCTATGGCCTGTTCGCCGGATCGATGGCGCTGGTCGCCGATGCCGGGCACAACTTGTCCGACGTGCTTGGCCTGGTGATCGCATGGAGCGCGAGCGTGCTGGCAGCGCGGCCACCCTCGGCGCGGTTTACCTATGGGCTGAAATCAAGCTCGATCCTGGCGGCCCTCGCCAATGCCTCGCTGCTGCTGGTGGCGCTGGGCGCGATTTCGCTCGAATCGGTGCGCCGCCTGCTCGATCCGCAGCCGATTGCCACCGGCCCGGTGATGGTCGTCGCCGCGATTGGCATCGCCATCAACACCGCCACCGCGCTGATGTTCATGCGCGGGCGCCATCACGACATCAACGTGCGCGGCGCGTTCCTGCACATGGCGGGCGACGCGGCCGTCTCGGCCGGGGTGGTCGCGGCGGCGCTGGTGATCGGGCTGACGCAAGCCTGGTGGATCGATCCGGTGGTCAGCCTGGCGATTGTCGCGCTGATCGGATGGAGTACCTGGGGCCTCGCCCGCGATGCGTTGCACATGGGCCTGCTGGCGGTGCCGCCGGGCATCAGCGAGGAAAAGGTACGCCGGTTTCTGGGCACCCAGGCCGGCGTCACTGCGGTCCACGATTTGCACATCTGGCCGATGAGCACGACCGAAACCGCGCTGACCGCGCATCTGGTCATGCCCGCGGGCCACCCCGGCGATACGTTCCTGCACGATCTGGCCAACGCACTCGACCATGATTTCGGCATCTGCCACGCCACCGTACAGATCGAAATCGACGAACACGCCCACGACTGCGCGCTGGTCAGCGAGGCAGTCGTCTGATCCTCCCCGTTGGGGCCAAGGGATGCATGCATCTGATGCAGTGATTCATCTTTACCCGCCCCGGAACCACCATTCCGGGCGAGAATCGACAGACAAACATTTGATTTATAATGATCCGTTCGTGCAGAGCCTGTCGAAGCACGCGCGCCGAGGTTTGCCCATTGCGCGTTCAACGGCGCCCAGATCAACTGCCCCGGGCGCGCTTCGACAGGCTCTGCACGAACGGATCATTATGATTTATATGGACAAAAAGCCACGCAACCGGGGCGTATGAATCGCGTGGCTCGTTAGGGTCTTTCCGACTTAGATTGAGGCACCGTGATTGCCCTGAGAAGCCCTGCGGGGAGGAGCAGTGCGCAGCGCGGGCAGGGGCACCCCAAAAAGTAATACTTTTTGGGGACCCCGCTGGTT
>Ga0116227_10005894_pt1 | contig 25304 bp, 21 predicted proteins | sample S1TSphgellanicum_FD_89693 | JGI IMG/M metagenome (GOLD analysis project Ga0116227, IMG submission 89693) | Host-associated microbial communities from peat moss isolated from Minnesota, USA - S1T2_Fb - Sphagnum magellanicum MG | ecosystem: Host-associated > Plants > Peat moss > Unclassified... | reverse complement strand
CAGAGCGCGATAGCCATCGACCCACGCGCCCGGTGCTTCCGCTGTGCCGAGCAGCGCATCCATCCAGGCGCGTTCGTGCGGCAAAAAGCCGGAGTTCTTTTGATTGCTGCGCCAGTTCTTCAGGTCGATTTTCGAGCGCGCGATATTCCAGTCGCCGCAGACCACATAGTCGCGGCCACTGGCGGCCCAGTCATCGAGAATCGGCTTGAAGAATTCGAGGAAACGATCCTTGCTCGCCTGACGTTCCGGACTCGCAGAACCCGAAGGCAGATACAGCGACACCACCGACAGCTTGCCGAAACGCAGTTCGAGATAGCGGCCTTCGTCGTCGAATTCCACAGCGCCGAGACGATCGCGCACTTCGTCCGGTTCGCGTTTTGAGAACAGGCCGGTGCCGGCATAGCCTTTTTTCTGCGCGTGATTGAAATGCGCGTGCCAGCCTTTGGGCGCAAAGGTTTCATCGCCTTCGAGATCGCTCATCTGCGCCTTGATTTCCTGCAGGCACAGCACATCCGCGTTCTGTTGCGGCAGCCAGTCGAACAGGCCTTTCTTCGCGGCGGAGCGGATGCCGTTGCAATTCAGTGTGATGATGCGCATGGATGACGAAGGGTTGGGATCGCCGAAGCGGTTGCACGGCACCGTATCTTAGTCGCAACATCGTATTTCCAGCAGCCGCGTCCGGCGGCGCAGCGTTCCCATCTGCAGTTTCTATGCTCGACTATAAAAAAACTTTTCTGGCGCTGGCGCTGAAACACGAGGTGCTGAAATTCGGCGCATTCACGCTCAAATCCGGCCGCGTCAGCCCCTACTTTTTCAATCTCGGCAAGATCGCCAGCGGTGCCGCGCTGCGCGAACTCGGTGGCGCTTACGCGGCGGCGCTGACTGCGCTGGGACTCGATTTCGACCTGCTGTTCGGCCCCGCTTACAAAGGTATTCCGCTGGCCGCGGCGGTGAGCATTGCGCTGGCGGATTCCGCACTGGTGGCGCAGCCGCGCGATGTCGCCTTCGCCTACAACCGCAAGGAAGCGAAGGATCATGGCGAAGGCGGCATGCTGGTCGGCGCCGCGGTTGCGGGCCAGCGTGTGGTGATCGTCGACGACGTGCTCACCGCCGGCACTGCGCTGCGCGAATCGCATGCGCTCTTATTGAAGGCCGGCGCCAGACCAATTGCGGCAATTACTGCCCTGGATCGTCAGGAAATCGGGCCAGGCGGCCGTCTGGCGGTAACGGAGATCACGAATTTGCTGGGATTTCCCGTGCATGCACTAGTCACGGTGCGCGATTTGCTGGATTATCTGGGGTCGACGCCCGGATTTATTGATGTTGCGGCATCAATCCGCGATTATCAGAACCAGTACGGAGACCCTGGCCGGTCATGAACAATTGGGGAGAGGGAGTGGGTGATAGCCGCTAGACGCTGTCGATGGCTGATCGCGGCGGCCGTTTTGCTCGGAGGAGCGGCGGCTGTTGCGGACCCGCCTGCGTCTCAAAAACTGCTGTACCGCTGGGTCGATGCCCAAGGTCATGTGCATTACGGCGATCGCATTCCGCCCGAAGCCGTGCATCAGGAATATGACGAAGTCGATGGCACCGGCCGCACGCGCAAGGAAGTCGAGCGCGAAAAAACTGCACAGGAAGTGGAGTCTGCGCAGCGCAACGAACAAGCGGCGCAGCAGAAGGCCGCTTACGATCGTTACCTGCTGGAGACGTATCCCACGCTGAACGATTTGAAAGCTTCGTTTGAAACGCAATTGCAGTCGCTGGATCAGCGCAGTGCGAATGCGAAACGGTCCTTGGCCGAGAGTCAGGCCACGCTGGCCGATCTGCGGTCGCGGCGCCCTTCCGCCGAAGCTGAAGGTTCCGATGCGGTCGCCAAATTGCAGCAGGACATCAGCAATTTTGAAGCCTCGGCCGCGCAGACCACGGATGTCATCAACAAGATCGAAATCGAGCGCAAGGCGAGCATCACGCGCTTCGATTCGGATGTGCAGCGCTATCGCGTGCTCACCGGTGCCGCACCCGGCGATCATTGATCGCGCTCGCAGTAAAATTCCCGCCGCCGCATACCGGGTTCCAGCGCGGCGCAGATTCACCCACAATAGACGGCGCCCAAGGCTTATTTGGCAACACTTAACTCCGCCGTCGATGAAATCGCAGTTAATCCTCGCCTCCAACTCACCGCGACGCGCCGAACTTTTGCAGCAGCTCGGCCTGCGCTTCGAGGTGCTGCGCGTGGACGTGGATGAAGTGCCGGCGCCGGGGCAAAGCCCTGCGGATTACGCGCGCGCGATTGCGCTGGCGAAAGCGCAAGCGGGTGCAGCGCAAATCGGTACGACGCCAAGCTTGCCGGTGCTCGGTGCGGATACCGATGTCGCCATCGATGGCGAGATTCTCGGCAAGCCGCGCGATGCCGAGGATGCGGTGCGCATGTTGCTGCGGCTCGCCGCTCGCAGCCATCAGGTATTCAGCGCGGTTGCGGTGACTAGCGCAGCGAGCATCGATGTTGAACTCAGCGTCACGCAGGTGCAGTTCGGTCCGATAACGCGCGCGCAGGCCGTCGATTATTGGAACTCCGGCGAGCCGGCCGGCAAAGCCGGTGGCTACGCGATTCAGGGTTACGCCGCGCGCTGGGTGCGGGCGATCGAAGGCAGCTACAGCGGCGTGGTCGGCCTGCCGCTATTTGAAACCGCGCAACTGCTGGAGCGGCATGGCGTGAAGCTGTCCGCAACGGCGATCACTGCGGATACAAAACGATCGCAAGCGCCCGCCGGAGCGCGCGCATGAGCGCGGAAATTCTGGTCAACATCGGCGCGCAGGAAACGCGCGTCGCGCTGGTTGAAGGCGGCGCCACACAGGAAATCTTCGTGCAGCGCACGGCCCGGCATGGTCTCGTCGGCAACATCTACAAAGGCACGGTGAAGCGCGTGCTGCCCGGCATGCAGGCCGCGTTCGTGGATGTCGGCCTGGCGCGCACCGCATTCCTGCATGTGGCCGACATGCTCAATCCCGAAGCGCCAGATGCGCCCTTGCCGCCGGTCGAAAAACTGTTGCGCGAAGGGCAGATCGTGCTGGTGCAGATTTTGAAAGATCCGATGGGCAGCAAGGGCGCGCGGCTCACCACGCTGCTGTCGATTCCGTCGCGCTATCTGGTGTTGATGCCGTATGACAAAACCATCGGCGTCTCCGCGCGCATCGAGGATGAAACCGAGCGTGCGCGACTGCGTGCGCTGCTCGAAAAGCTGGCGCCGCAGGTTGCGGCCGGTCTCGTCGAAAGCGGTGGCGGCGTGATCGCGCGCACCGCGGCGGAAGGTACGGACGAAGCTGCACTATCTGAAGATCTCGCTTTCCTGATGCGGCTCTGGCTCGGTGTTGAAGAGCAAGCGCGGCATGCCAAGGTCGGCGAGCTCGTGCACGGCGATCTACCGCTGTCGATGCGTATCCTGCGCGATCTGATCGGAACCAAGGTCGAGCGCGTGCGCATCGATAACGCCGAAGAAGCGCGCCGTGTCGCGCAGTTCGCGCGCGTGTTTCTGCCCGATCTGGCGCACACGATCGAACCTTATTGCGGTCCTGCGCCGATCTTCGATCTGTTCGGTGTCGAGGACGAACTCAATCGCGCGCTGGAGCGCAAGGTGGATCTCAAATCCGGCGGCCATCTGGTGATCGACCAGACCGAGGCGATGACCACGGTCGATGTGAATACCGGTGCGTTCACCGGCCATCGCAATCTCGAAGAGACCATCCTCAAGACCAATCTCGAAGCCGCCGCTGCGATTGCGCGGCAGCTGCGGCTGCGCAATCTCGGCGGCATCATCATGCTCGATTTCATCGACATGAAAAGCGAGGAGCAGCGCCAGCAAGTGCTGCGCACGCTCGAAAAAGAAGTGCAGCGCGACCCGGCTCGCACGCACATTTATCCATTCACCGAACTCGGCCTGGTGCAGATGACGCGCAAGCGCACGCGCGAAAGTCTCGGCCACATTCTGTGCGAACCCTGCGCGGCTTGCGGCGGACGCGGCAATGTCAAAACCGTGGAAACCGTGTGCCAGGAAATCGCGCGCGAAGTGCAGCGCGCCGCGCGCGCTTACGATGCCAAAGCCTTTCGCGTGCTGGCGGCGCCGAACGTCATCGCGCGCATGGCCGAGGAGCAAACCGGCGGTCTCGCCGAACTCGAAGCGCTGTTGAAACGGCCGATCAAATTGCAGGCCGAGCCGCAATATCCGCAGGAAACTTTCGATGTGGTGCCGATGTGACGCACGTATTTTTGCAGCCGCCGCGCAGGATCGCCATTTGAAGCGCTGCGTGCGGGATCAAGGCTTCGGTTGCGTCTTCAATCGCGCCTTGAACCGCTCTTTGAGTGCCTGTCCGAATGGCAGTTTGATCGGGCATTCGAACGGACGCCTGAACGAGCGTCTGAGTAGACGTTTGAATGGCGCGCCGATAATGCCGCTGGTATCCCGTGCGCGGAGTCTGCGTGCGGCTTAAGTTGCGCCGCATCATGATCTGGGCGCTGTGGCTGCTGGCGTCGCTGGTCATGCTGGCGCTGCTGGCGAGTGCCGCGTTCACGATTGCGATGCGCGCAGTGCCGGATTACCGCGAGAACGTCGAGCAGCGCGTTTCCGCGGCGGTGGGATATCCGCTGAAGATCGGCCGCATGAATTTATCCTGGCGCGGATTTTTGCCGACGCTGAATCTGCGCGACGTGGCACTACTGCCGAAGAACGCCGCAGCCAGCGATGCGCCGCTGCTGCTGCACTTGGGCGAGTTGCGGCTGGCGTTCAGTCCGTGGCGCTTGTTGCAGGCCGATGCGTGGCCAGTCGAGGCCGATCTGCGCGGTCTGGTTTTGCGTGCCGATGTCGATGAAGTCGGCCACTGGTCCCTGCGCGGTTTCGATAGCGCCAGCGGTGGCGATCCGGGCGCAGTGCTGGCGGATTTGCAGCGGCTGCAACGCTTGCGATTGATCGCCTGCCAACTCGAAGTTCACGACGCGACCTTGCCGATGCCGGGCACGCCACTGCTGTTTGAAATGCGGCTGGCCGATATCGACCATCGCGGCGAGACCTTCCGAATCCGTGCCGATGTCGAGCCGCCGCCGAGCATGGCCGGCATCGCCGAATTGCGCGGCGCGATTGCCGGCGATCTTGGTCAGCTCGAAAGCTTGAACGGTGGCTGGACATTGTCGATCCGCGACCTGCGCGGCTGGCCCTGGGCGGCGCAGGAACTCGCCGACCACGCCGCGCTGCAATTGACGGATGCGCGCGTCCGCTTCGATGGCACGCTGAAGGCCGGGCAGGTGACGTCGATCGAAGTAAAAGCCAGCGCGGCCGAAGTGGCTGCGGAACGCGATACGCATCGGCTGGCGCAGATTTCAAAATTCCAGATTTACGGCCGCGCAGAACCCACCGCGCAATGCTGGAAAGTCGAAATCAGCGATCTCGAACTCGACGGCGCGCGCGGACATTGGTCTGCAGGCGGCGGCCATTACGAATGCACGCGCGACGATAACGGCATCGCGGTAACGGCCAGTGCCGCGCTGTTGCGGCTCGACGACCTCGCGCCGTGGCTGGGCTTGTGGAAAGACCTGCCGGCGTCGCTCGATCGCGTGCAGGATTTACGCGGTGACTTGCAGGATTTGAAGCTGACGAGCCTGCCGCCGGACGCAACTGATCGCGGCGAACCGCGCAGCTATCTGCAATTCGAGGCGCGCCTGCAAGATGGCGGCCTCGCTGTGCATGGCATGCAGACCGGCGTCAGCGGACTCAGCGGAAAAATCATCGCCGATAACGACAGCGGTCAACTGCTACTGGATAGGACCGCATTGCTGCTGACCTTACCCGCGACGTTTCAGCAGCCATTCCCAGTGGATGCTTTCAGCACGCAGATGAACTGGCGGCACGAAGGCCGCGACTGGCATCTGTCGGCGCCGCAGTTCGACTGGGCTGCGGCGGGTACGCAGGGCAGCGGCCAATTTGATTTGCTGCTCGCGGCCGATGCGCCGCCGCGAATTTCGATCACTGCGGATTTCTCCAGTGCCGATGTCACGCTGCTGAAGCCTTTTATTCCGCTGAACTGGCAGCCCTCGACGCGCGACTGGCTGGCGCGTGCACTGGTCAAGGCCGCTGTGCCGAAAGCCTCGCTGATTCTCGAAGGCGCGATGCAGGATTATCCGTTCGTCGTGCCCGGCAGCGGCCGCTGGTCGCTCGATCTGCAACTAGCCGATACCACGCTCGCATTCGCGCCGGATTGGCCCGCGATCGAGCAGCTGCACGGCCTGCTGAGCCTGCGCGGCGACGGCATCAGCATCGATGGCGATCACGGCCGAATCGGCGCCAACGAGATCGATCATGTGCATGCGGCGATTCCGGATTTCCGCGATGCGCAACTCAGCGTGGATGGCAGCATTCACGGCGATGCAGCACAATTCTATGACGTGCTGCGCGCCAGTCCGATGCACCAGAAAATCGCCGGCCTGCTGGATAAAACCGATATCAGCGGCGCCGCGCAACTCGATCTGCATTTGAACATTCCGCTTGCCGAAAAACAGCAGACGCGCGCCAGCGGGCAAGTCAACCTGAGCGCCGTCAGCCTCAAGGTGCATGGACTCGATCAGCCGATCCGCGACATTCTCGGCGCGGTGAATTTCGACGACGCCGGCGTGCATGCCGATGCGCTCAGTGGCAGCTTCTACGCGCATTCGCTCAACGCCAGCATTCATGCTGAAAGCGGTGTGCCGGGCGGTGTCATCGAAGCGCAAACGCAGCTGCGCCTGAAGGACGACGACGGCCTCGCCAGTGCCTATCTGCCGGATTGGTTGCAGCGCCAGCTCAGCGGCGAAACCGAATTGCATGCGCGCCTGCCGCTGGGCGGGCCAGACGAAGGCCGGCTCATCATCAGCAGCGATCTGCGCGGTCTGCGCAGCCGCTTGCCGCCGCCGCTGACGAAGAACGCCGACGATGCGCTGCCGCTCACCGCGTATCTCGGCAGCGATGCCCAAAGCCCGTTGCGGCTCGGTCTCGAAGTCGCCGATGTGATGCGTATCGGCCTGCGCTTTGGCGCAGCGGCTGCGAATCAGAATGCGGCGAATATCAACATCCGCAGCATGGCCGTGCGCGGTATCGAATTGCGGCTCGATGGCGATGCGATTCCGCGAGCGGATGCCGAAGGCATCGTCGTCGATGGTGCGCCGGCCGTGCTCGATCTCGCGCCGTGGATCGCTTTCATCGCCGATCTCGGCGCGGCAGCTGCGCCTGCCGGAATTGCGCCAGCGCCGATCGCAACTGCGAGCGCATCAGCCAACGCCGCAATTTCAACAACATCTCCAACGATCGCCGCTGCCCGCGCGCCGCCGCTGAGTTTGTCGTCGGTCGATCTGCGTCCACAGAAACTCCGCTATGGCGATTTCGCACTGTTGCAACCGCATTTCCATGCGCGGCCGATCGCGGGTGGTTATCGCGTCGAACTGGAGGGTGCGTCCGCGCAAGGCAGCATCGACTGGTCAAAAACGGATAACGGCCACGTCGTCGCGCGCATGCAGCATCTGGCTTTCGAGGCGATTGCGCCGCACGCGGAAAGCGCTGCGGTAACGCAGCCAGAAGCGGCCGATAAAATGGCGCCGTTTGCACCGGCGCGTGCGCCGACTTTCGATTTCAGCGTCGATCAACTGCAACTCGGCGCGGCCAATTTCGGCCGCATGAGCCTGATCACTTCGCGCATCGCCGATGGTCAACAGCTGGACCGGCTGGAGTTGCAGGGCGGCGATCTGCAACTAAATGCAAACGGCGCCTGGCGCCGCGCGGCAGGCTCTTCCAGCGCTGAACTCGCGTGTGCAATCGACAGTACCAATATCGGTGCCGTATTCACGGCGATGGGCTATCCGCAAACGCTGGTAGCGAAGCAGTCGAACATCAAGGCGGCCTTGTCGTGGCTGCCGGACGCCGCCGGTTTGCAATGGGCGCAGGCCAAAGGAACGATGGAGCTGGCTTCGCACAAGGGCGACTTGAAAAGCCTCGAACCCGGTGCGGGCCGCGCGCTCGGCCTGTTCAGTCTTTACGCGCTGCCGCGACACCTGCTGCTCGATTTCCGTGATGTTTTCGCCAAGGGTTTGAGCTTCGATCAACTCGATGCCAAGTTCGCGCTCGGCGATGGCCAGGCCCGCACCGACCGGCTGGTGATCCAATCGCCGAGTCTGCGCATCGTCATGCACGGCCGCATTGGTCTCGCCGAGCGTGATTACGATGAACACGTTACGGTGTATCCGGATGTCACCACCGGCGTCACCATTGCCGGCGGGCTGGCGGGTGGACCGGTCGGTGCGGCGATCGCGCTGGTGGCGCAGGAAGCCTTCGGCAAGCCGTTCAACACACTCAGCCAGTTCAGTTATCACGTCACCGGGCCGTGGGATAATCCGCAGATCAAGCACGGTGAAGCCGGCAAGGATGAATGCCCGGAAGACACGCCGGCCGATATGAAATCGCCGACCGATGCGCAAGGCAAACCGTGCTCACGGCGCGTGGAGCGCGAACCCAAAGCAGAGCCTGCAACGGTTTCGCCTGCGCCAGTTGCACCAGCCACGATTGACGAGATCAATTCACCAACTATTCGCCCGGCAAGCGATGGCCCGAACTCGTCGGCGTCAGTCGAAACTGTGCCAGTGTCATCATCTTCAGTTGCGCCAGATCCGCAAACGCCCGAGAAGCCAGCCGCCGCAGACATCGCCAATCCCGCTTCAACCAAAACGCCAGACACGCCGAAAACTTCGCAGGAAGCGCCGCCATGACTATCGACGAATCGATCCAAGCCGCTGCAATTCAAATGTGCTCAACCGATGTCCTCGACGATAATCTCGCCTGCGCTGCGCGCTTGCTCGCGCAGGCTGCCGATGCCGGCGCACGGCTCGCTGTTTTGCCGGAAAATTTTGCGCTGATGGGCCGCCACGAGAAAGACAAGCTGGCGATCGCGGAAGCTGCGGGTAGCGGCCCGATCCAGGATTTCCTCAGCGCCACCGCGCAGAAATTGAAGCTGTGGATCGTCGCTGGCACGGTGCCTTTAGTGGTTGCCGGCGATAGCCGCCGGGTATGGGCGGCTTCGCTGGTGGTCGACGATCACGGCCGGCAAGTCGCGCGTTACGACAAGATTCATCTGTTCGATATCGAAGTACCCGACCGCGATGGCGCCGGCATTGGCGAGCGTTATCGTGAATCCGCCAGCATCGCCTTCGGCGCGCCGCAGCAGGCGGTGGTCGTCGATACCCCGGCCGGTAAGCTCGGGCTTTCGGTGTGTTACGACCTGCGCTTTCCGGAACTGTATCGCAAGCTGGTCGCCGCCGGCGCGGAAATTCTGTGCGTGCCCTCGGCATTTACCGAGCGCACTGGCCGCGCGCATTGGCAGGCGCTGCTGCGCGCGCGCGCGATCGAAAACCAGTGCTTCGTCATCGCGCCAGGACAAGCCGGCGAGCACGTCAACGGCCGCCGCACCTGGGGTCACAGCCTGATGCTCGATCCCTGGGGCGATGAACTGGCGATGCTGGAAAGCGGCGTCGGTATTGCGCTAGCAGCGCTCCCGCGCGAACGGCTGCAGGAGGTGCGGCGCACCTTTCCATCGCTGACGCATCGGCGTCTTGAATAAAGCCCCAAGCGCCGGCATCCTCGATGGCAATGATCGATTGCGCCTGCTTGATCTCGATCAATTCATATCGGCCGTTTGCCGATCGCACACAACGCCGTCGCTGGATAAACGAATATGCTGTCGGTGGAATGATTCGCCTTTGAAGATGCCTTGCCGGATTGCGGCATCCCCGAAATTTTTAACGAGAACCGAATGACCACTTCACTCGAAATTGCACAACGCACCTTGCTCGCGCCTGTATCGCTGGACGAATCCGGCATCGCGCGCGTGCTCGGCGGCCTGATGAAGCCCGGCATCGACGCAGCCGATCTTTATTTTCAGCATTCGCTGTCGGAAAGCTGGTTTTTTGAAGATGGCATCGTCAAGAGCGGCAGCCATCATGCCGAGCAGGGCGTGGGCGTGCGCGCAATGGCCGGCGAAAAGCAGGGCTTCGCCTATTCCGATGACTTGGCGCTGCCGGCGCTCACCGATGCCGCCGGTGCGGCGACCGCGATCGTGCGCCAGGGCCAGAGCGGCACCTTGGCCACGCGCCGCAGCCCGAGTGCGCCAGTGCTGTATCCGTCGGTGAGTCCGCTCGAAAGCCTACCGGTCGAAAAGAAGCTCGATCTGCTGCGACGCGCCGATACCGCTGCGCGCGCTGCGGATTCGCGCATCAAGCAGGTGATGGTGTCGCTCGCCGCAAGTCATGAAGTCATCATGGTCGCCGCGGCCGACGGCACGCTGGCGGCCGATGTGCGGCCGCTGGTGCGGATGAATGTCACCGTCATCGCTGAAGACAAGGGCCGCCGCGAGCAGGCCGGCAGCGGCGGTGGTGGTCGTGGCGCTTATGCAGAATTTTTCGGCGGTGATGCGCCCGAGCGCTATGCGCGCGAAGCGGTACGGCAAGCGCTGGTGCTGCTCGAATCCGTTGCAGCACCCGCCGGCAACATGCCGGTAGTGCTCGGCCCCGGTTGGCCGGGCGTGCTGTTGCACGAAGCGGTCGGCCATGGCCTGGAAGGCGACTTCAATCGCAAGGGCACGTCGGCTTATGCCGGCCGCATCGGCGAGAAAGTCGCAAGCTCATTGTGTACCGTGGTCGATGACGGCACGCTGCCGAATCGTCGCGGTTCCTTGACGCTGGACGACGAAGGCACGCCGACCCAATGCACGACGTTGATCGAAAACGGCATACTGCGCGGCTACATTCAGGACAAGCTCAACGCGCGGCTGATGAGCATGCCGGCCACCGGCAACGGCCGCCGCGAATCCTTCGCTCACCTGCCGATGCCGCGCATGACCAACACCTATCTGCTCGCCGGAGGATCCGATCCGGCCGACATCATCCGCTCGGTCGATAAAGGCATCTACGCGGTCAACTTCGGCGGTGGGCAAGTGGATATCACCTCCGGTAATTTCGTCTTCACCGCGACCGAGGCGTATTTGATCGAAGGCGGCAAAGTCACGCGGCCGGTGAAAGGCTTGACGCTGATCGGCAACGGCCCCGAAGTGCTGTCGCGTGTGAGCATGGTCGGCAACGATCTGAAGCTCGACAGCGGTGTGGGCGTCTGCGGCAAGGAAGGCCAGAGCGTGCCGGTCGGTGTGGGTCAGCCGACCTTGAAGATCGATTCGCTGACGGTCGGCGGCACGCAAGCCTGAAGCTTTTTTCATCGCCGATGAAGCGGCTCTTGCATCGCGGCAGTTGCCACTGCGAGCGCATCCGCTTTGAAGTCGAGGCGCCGGCAATCATCGAAGCGCTCGACTGCAACTGCTCGATTTGCCGGATGACCGGCTTCCTGCATCTGATCGTGCCGGCTTCGCGCTTTCGTCTGCTGGCCGGCGCGGAACATTTGAGCGGGTACACGTTCAACACCGGTGTTGCAAAACATCGCTTTTGCAAAGTCTGCGGCATCAAGGCGTTTTACATTCCGCGCTCGCATCCGGATGGCGTTGACGTGAATGTGCGCTGCCTCGATCGCACGAATATCGAACGGATGAATATCACGCCGTTCGACGATGCTCAGCGCGAGGCCAGCACTGCCGCAATCGCACATCTGTCGCGCGATCCTTCAAACTAGGCCCAACAAACCAGGCCCAAGCTTCAACCGGAATTCATGCCATGAACGATGTCGTCGTACTGCCGCGTAGCAGCACCACCGCAATTGTCAGCCTTATTTTCGGCATTCTGTCGTGGGTGATCTTTCCGTTGCCGCTGGTCTGCGCGTTGGTTGCGGTGATCTGCGGCCATGTGGCGCGCGGCGAAATCGCGCGTTCCGGCGGCACGCTGGATGGCAAAGGTGTGGCGCTCGCCGGCCTGCTGCTGGGCTGGCTGCATGTCGCGGTATGGGCCTTCGTTTTCCTGTTCCTGATGTCGCTGCCATTCGGTCTGTTCGGCCTGGCACATGGCCTCTGGCATTTCTTCCTGCAGCATGTTGATCCGGCCGCTGGCTGCGATAATTCCACCTTCCATCTCTAGAGCGTTTCGATGAGCCGCCGCCCGCTCGGCCGCTTGCGTGTGATCGGCGGCGAATGGCGCAGCCGTTTGATCGAATTCGGTGCCGCGGATGGCGTGCGGCCGACGCCGGATCGCGTACGGCAAACGCTGTTCGACTGGCTCAGCCCGATCATCGCCGGCGCGGCGTGTGTCGATCTGTTCGCCGGCAGCGGGGCGCTCGGTTTTGAAGCGCTTTCGCGCGGTGCGGCGAGTGTTCGCTTCGTTGAAACCGGTCGCGCGCAAGTCGATTCGATTCGAGCGGCTGCGGCCAAGTTGAATGCAAGCCCGCGCTGCGAAATCATCCATCTCGATGTCTGCACATGGCTGCGCAGCACAACGCAGCAGTTCGATATTGCCTTCGTCGATCCGCCTTACGACGCTGGTTTGTGGCAGCCGGTTTTGCTGGCCTTGCAGCCGGTGCTGAAATCGAACCATCGCGTGTATGTCGAATGGCCGAAAACGGTGACGCCGCTATGGCCGCCGGGCTGGCAGGTGTTGAAGGAAAAAACCGCCGGTCAGGTAAGCTACGCGCTGGCGACTTACGAGGCGCCGGCTTCAAAAAATCAATCGAATCCGGGGAATTCTGCATGACGATTACCGCGGCTTACAGCGGCACTTTCGATCCGATCACGCTCGGCCATAACGACATCATTCACCGCGCTGCGCGCATGTTCCCGAAGCTGATCGTCGCGGTCGGTTCCAACGTCGCCAAGAATCCGAAGTTCACGCTGGAAGAACGCTGCGAACTGATCCGCGCCTCGGTGGTCGATCTGACGAATGTGAAAGTCGTTGGCTTCGATGGGCTGGTCGTTGATTTCGCACGCGAGCATGGCGTCACCGTGCTGGTGCGCGGCGTGCGCACGGTCGGCGATGTCGATTATGAAAAGCAGATGGCCGTGATGAACCGCGATATGTACCCGCAACTCGATACAGTAATGCTGGCGCCATCGCCGGAATTCGCGCACTTGTCGTCGAGCCTAGTGCGCGAACTCACCAGCCTCGGCGCGCCGGTTGCCAAGCTGGTACCGAAACCGGTGGTGGCGGAACTGCTGCAGCGCTTTGGCCGGCCAGTGCGCAAGCCGCGGTCTTCCTAGCGTCAGCGTCAACAGGCGCGATTACGGTAGTCTTGCAACCATGTCGCTGAAGATCACGGATGACTGCATCAACTGTGATGTCTGCGAGCCGGTGTGCCCGAACCATGCGATTTTTCAGGGCATCGAGATTTATCAGATCAATCCTGAACTCTGCACCGAATGCGTCGGCCACTTCGATGCGCCTCAATGCCAGATCGTCTGCCCGGTCGCCTGCATTCCGCTGGATGCCGATCACGCGGAAAGCCGCGAACAGTTACAGGTTAAATATCAGCGGCTGATGGAGCGCACGAAATGAAAGGATTACTCACCGCCTTCGCTGGCGCCGGGCTTGCATTGATCGTGGTGGTCGACTCAGCACCAGTTCGAGCCTTCGTGCAAAGCCCGAGCACGCCGCCAAGGATCGCCGTCGCCAGCGCGCATCCGCTGGCCACCGACGCCGGCATCGAAGTGCTGCAAGCCGGTGGCAATGCGTTCGATGCGGCAGTCGCGGTGAGTGCCGCGCTCGGTGTGGTCGAGCCCACCGGTTCCGGCATCGGTGGTGGCGGTTTCTGGCTGCTGCATCAAGCGCCATCTACCGGCAAATCCATAGCGTCGAACAAGGATCAAGGCCGCGATATTTTTGTTGATGGCCGCGAAGTTGCACCTATGGCGGCGACTGAAAATATGTATCTGGATGCTCAGGGCAAGGCGGTGGATATCGCCTCGCGCGATGGCGCACTTGCCGCTGGAATTCCGGGCGAACCTGCTGCGCTGGTTGATCTGGCAGCCAGGTACGGCAAGCTTGGCTTGGCGCGCGATCTTCAGCCGGCGATTCGTTATGCGCGCGACGGTTTCATCGTCGATGCCAAGCTTGCGCGTGCAATTGCAGAAAATGCGCATCGCCTGTCTCCGGCTGCTGCTGCGATTTTCGTACCCAACGGCAAGCCGCTTGTCGCGGGCGATAAGCTGGTGCAGGCCGATCTCTCCAGAACCCTGCAATTGCTGGCATCCAAAGGCGCTACCGGGTTTTATCAAGGCACGCTCGCAAAAACACTGGTTGCCGGAGTGGATGCCGCAAAAGGCATCTGGAGCGAAGCCGATCTGGCGCGCTATAGCGTGGTCGAACGCGAACCGCTGGTGACTTATTTCCGTGACTACAAGCTCATCACCTCGCCGCCGCCGTCGGCCGGCGGTATTGCGCTCGCGGAAACCTTGCAGCAGCTCGAAGTGCTGGGCTGGACCGATACGCACGATGCCGCCGCCAAGCATCTGGTGATCGAAAGCCTGCGGCGTGCGTATCACGATCGCGCGCAATATCTGGGCGATCCGGATTTCGTCCGCATACCGCTGACACGGCTAGCTTCGCGCGATTACGCGATCAGTCTCGCGCGCACGATCGATCGCAAGCACGCCACGCCGAGCGCGAGCCTCGATGCCGCCGCGAAGCCGGCCGTTGAAGGCGGGCAGACCACACATTTTTCGATCATCGACGCCGACGGCAATCGCGTAGCCGCAACGATGTCGATCAATCTATCTTTCGGCTCCGGCTTCATGGTCGCCGGCACCGGCGTGTTCCTCAACGACGAGATGGACGACTTTGCCGCCAGCACCACCGCCAGCAACGCCTATGGCTTGATCGGCTCGAAAGCCAACGCGGTGGCGCCGCGCAAACGACCGCTATCGACGATGACGCCGACCTTCGTCGAAGGCCCGAACGGCACGCTGGTGATCGGCACGCCCGGCGGCAGCCGCATCGCCACGATGTTGCTGCTCGGCATTCTCGATTTCGTCAATGGCGCAGATGCGCAGGCGATCGTCGCAGCGCCACGCTATCACCATCAATATCTGCCCGATGTCGTGCAGTTCGAGCCAGGCGCCTTCAGCGAAACCGAGCAGCAAGATCTGACTGCGCTCGGCGATACGCTGATGCCGCTCAAGTCAACTTACGGCAATCTGCAAGTGGTGCTGTGGAATCCGCAGACGAACAGTTTGCAGGCGGCGTCCGATCCGCGTGCGGTGGGCGCGGGGCGCGTGGTGTTGAACGCTGCGGCAAAATGATCCGTTGCGTTCAGCCTTAAAACGCCGTCAAAAGTCCCCTCAAGCCGCTTGATCGGCCCGACAGCGAGTTAGCCGGTCGGACCGAAATCCGCAATCACCGGCGCATGATCCGAAGGCCGTTCGAGGCGTCGCGGCGCGAGATCAGCGACGCAGGAAACGCAAGTCTCCGCGAGCTTTTGCGAGGCCAGGATGTGGTCGATCCTCAAGCCGAGATTGCGGCGGAATCCGGCTTGCCGATAATCCCACCAGGTGAAACTGGCTGGTGGTTGATCGAAGCGGCGGAAGCAATCGCTCAAGCCCAGATCGATCAGGGCAGCGAGCGCGGCGCGTTCGGCATCGCTGCACAAAACCTGACCGGCCCAAGCCGCGGGATCGTGTACGTCCGCATCGGCCGGGGCGATGTTGTAATCGCCGACGATTGCGAGTTTCGGGTGAGCCGCCATTTCACGTCGCAAATAATCCCGCAGCGCAGCGAGCCAGCGCAGTTTGTAGGCGTACTTGTCGCTGCCGACACTCTGGCCGTTCGGCACATAAACATTGATAACCCGCACGCCGAGCACGGTCGCCGCGATCACGCGCTTCTGCTCGTCGTCGAAGCCGGGAATGCCCGTCGCCACATCGAGCAGCGGATGCGGCGAAATCAGCGCCACGCCGTTGTAGGTTTTTTGGCCGCTATGCGCCCAGCTGAAACCGGCGGCGGCAAATTCCGCGGCCGGAAATTTATCGTCGGTGAGCTTGGTTTCCTGAATGCCGAGTACATCAATTGGCGCATGCGCGGCTTGGGCCAGCAACCAGTCCTGAAGATATGGCAAACGCACGCGCAGTGAATTGACGTTCCAGGTTGCTATTCGCACACAAATTCCCAAAGGCGGCTTCGATCAAGTCACTGTAATCGAATTTTAGCGGGCCACGATGGAATCTTTAGCGATGGTTTTGGTTGGGGCTTCGGAGCGCTCGCTCAGTTGACTTGCTAATGATAATCATTATTATTGGATGTGGGTCTTACAAAAAATACAAGCCAAAAGCACAGCGGCAAACTAATTTTGATATCGATGTTGATGATGAAGTTGATGCTGCATTTGATGATGTCATCGAGCAACACCCGCTTCTTCTCTTTGATGAAAACGGGTGCGACAACGGCAACGATGCCGAGTGTCTGTAACGCCTAGCCAGCCCTTCGGGTAGCCAGCCAAGGCGATCGGAAATTTCAACGATCGCGCGGGCATACGCCGGCTAGGGGCTGGGAATGAAAAACGCTTACATGGGATTTGTGCGGGTGCGCAGCGTATTCAGCGCGATGGCGGCGAGTGCAATTGTGCTCGCGTGTTCAACGCCGGCGCCGATGCCGCAAGACGCTGCGTTCGAGCGCGACCGTGCCGCGATTCTGGCGATGGCAGGCGAATATGCGGTGACGTTCGCGTTCGAGGAAACCGTCGCGCTAAAGCCGGGCTATGAGTTGAAGCCGCCAGATCATCAAGATGGCCACGAATTGGTCACGGTGATCGAAAACGACGGCCCGCGTATTTCCTTACAACATATGCGGGTCGAGCCGAGCGGCCTGGTGATCAAACACTGGAGGCAGGATTGGCAGTATCAGCAGACGCTATCGTGGAGTTACGTCGGTGATCTCACCTGGCAGCGCCGCAAGCTCGATGCAGATGTTGTGCGCGGCACCTGGACGCAAACCGTATGGCAGGTTGACGATAGTCCACGTTATGCCGGCGTTGGCCGCTGGCAACATCAGAATGGGGTGTCGTCGTGGACTTCGGAGCAGGTCTGGCGACCGTTGCCGCGCCGCGAATACACCACGCGTAGTGACTATGACGTGCTGATCGCGGTGAATCGACACACCATTACGCCGACCGGTTGGGTGCAGGAAGAACGCAACGACAAGCTCGATCGCAAATCGCCTGGTGGCCCGCAATTGCTCGCGCGCGAAAGCGGCATCAACATTTACACGCGCGTTACCGGCTACAACTTCCAGCCGGCGCGCGACTACCTCTTACGCACGCAGGATTACTGGCGTGACGTGCGCAATCAATGGGCAGCGTTACTCAGCCGCGAGCCGATGGTTGCGCTGAAAGACAAGGTCGACGGCAAGCCCTTGTTTGAAACCATACTCGCGCAGGCGACCACGCTGAGCGAGCCTGCGTACACGCCTGCGCAGCGGCAAGCGGCGGTGACACAAACCCTAGCGTCGTATCGAATCGAATCCACGCAAGCAATAGTATCGGGCTTGAGCTCGGCTACGGATGCCTTGAAATCACTCGCCCAATCGCAGGCGCAAAACGCACTCGCACAAGCCCAGGCCGAAACCGCGATGGCGCAGTTGCAGGTGCTCGCCAGCAGCGCCCATGCAAGCCACTGAAAGTGCGCTCTATTTGCGATCTTCTACCCCGCTCAATCACGTTCACCTGAACTTATCCATTGCCGATTCACCGGAGTTTTGTCATGCAAAATCGATCTATCAAAGCCAATCCCAAGCGGGGATTTTTGCCGCGGATTCCAGTCGCGGTTTCATACGGAGTTTCATGCGCAATTTCACTGGCCGCAGCGCTCTTTGCAGGCAGTGCGCAGGCACATCAAATCTGGCTCGAACAGGATGGCAAAGGTGCCGCGCTCTATTTCGGCGAATTTCGCTCGAATCTGCATGAAACCTCTCCCGGAATTCTCGACAAGCTAACCCAGCTAACGGCCCAGCTGTTCACTCTAAACGGCGTGTCGCCGGTTGCGCTGGAGAAGAAAAAGACTGACTACGCAGTGGCAGCAATGCCGCAAAAAGGTCAGTCGCTGATCGTCGAAGATCTCCACTATCCGGTGCGTGAAGCGCACGGCGAACTCGGCCTCAGCGGAAAAATGTTGTGGCGGCCGGCGGCGCGTTTCGTACCCGATCTCGCCCCACGAGATGCCAAGCTGATGCTCGACATCGTACCGACCAGTGCAGCTGACAATTTCAGCGTGGTCTGGAATGGCGCACCGGTGCCGGGCGCTAAAGTGGAAGTGATTGCAATGTCCGGCTGGTCGCGCGAATTCACCACCGACGAAAAAGGCAGCGTGCATGCGCCGCTGCCGTGGCGCGGGCGTTATGTGCTGCTGACGCACCACACCGAAAAAACGCCGGGCGAGCAGGATGGCAATCCCTACGACTTCATCACCTACACCTCGACGCTGTCGTTCGATCTGCACCGAGGTGAAACGTCGCCTCCGATTCCGGCTCCCGCCGCGCCCAGCGTTTAGAAAAAAACGAGCGCGTTTTTAACAAAGTCCTCGTCCACGGCCGACATTTACCTATTTTCGATTCGGGGTAATTCATGACGGTCAAGGGAAACGTCCAGCATTCACCGGATCGCCGTTTTTTGTTGCCGGATAAATCGACTAACGCTGCGAACACGAGCAGCCTTGCCTGTTCCAGATACCTGCATAATCAGGCGTCTGTGGCAGGTGATGATTGTGCGTTGTAACCTGCATGAATCGCACTATGCTGGTTTTTCTGCATCGCTACGTCGGCCTCGCTACAGCCGCGTTCCTGCTGGTCATCGGGCTTACCGGCGCGATGCTGGCGTACCTGCATCCGCTTTCGGCATTGCTGTCGCCGGAGTTGTACAAGGCGCCGGGCCGTGGTGCGGTTCTGTCGCCGATGCAACTGGCCGAACGCGCGCAGGCGGCCGAGCCGCGCGCGCAATTCGACGGCTATCCGCTCGCGCTTGAAGCCGGCGCGGGTGTGAGTTTCAACTTGTACGGCAAGCTTGATCCGGCCACCGGCAAGCCATTCGATCTCGGCTACGACCAACTGTGGCTCGATCCAGTTACCGGCAGCGTGCTCGGCCGCATCGATAGCCAAGCGATGCCTCCGACGCGCGCCAGCCCGATGAATTTCGTCTACCGGCTGCATTACGCACTAGCGTTGCCGGGCCGCTGGGGAACTTGGATTATCGGCGGTGTGGCGATCCTGTGGTTCTTCGATTGCTTCGTCGGTGCGGCGCTGACGTTTCCGCGCGGCCGGCCGTTCTTCCGCAAATGGCGGCCGGCTTTCGGCGTCCAGCGCAAGCGGCTCAACTATGATCTGCATCGTGCAGGCGGGCTGTGGCCGTGGCTGCTGCTGGCGACGCTCGCCTTATCCGGCATCTATTTCAACCTCGGCCGCGAAGTGTTCATGCCGCTGTTCGGGCTGGTGGCGCAGACCACGCAGGAACCTTTCGATACGCGGCCGATCCTGTCGCCGGACGCGATCCAGCCGCATAAGGTAGCGGTGCAACAGGCGATCGATATCGCTGCCGCCAAGGCTGCCGAATTGGGCTGGACCGCAAAGCCGGCAAGCCTCTTCCATCGCGCGGAACAAGGCTTCTGGCAGGTTTACTACGACAAGCCGAAATCGCAATGGGCGACCGCTGGCAGCTACAGCCTGTTCATCGACGACCACAGCGGCGCCGTGTTGTTCGTGCGCACACCCGGGGGTACGCACGGCGATGTGTTTCTCGAATGGCTTTCTGCACTGCACACCGGCGGCGTATTCGGCGCGCCGTACAAATTGCTGCTGTGCGTGATCGGGATCGCCATCGCAATGTTGTCGGTCACTGGCGTCGTCATCTGGGCGCGCAAGCGCGGTTTGATCGGGCGGCCCCGAGGTCGGCTACAGACGTTTCAGCGCAGCGCGATTTCAAAATATTCGCCTTCCAGGTTTTTCAACCAAAAGCCCAGGACTTGATTGCATGTGTAGATCACTTTGCTTGTTTGCCGTATTTCTTTTGCCCGCGTTCGCCACATTCGCACAGACCGGCGATGACTCGGCCGAAACCGAATCTTCACCCAAGATAAAAGATCAAATACCCATACCAGTATCTGTACCAACTGAATCTTCAGCGGCAGTGGCCGAATCGCCGGTCCAGCTCGGCAAGGTCGTCGTAACCGGCCAGCGCAGCACCATCGGTGCAGGCCAGGTCTCGACACAGAGCCAGCTCGGCGTGCTCGGCGACCGCAATGTGTTCGATACGCCGTTCTCCACGAGCGCCTACACCGATCAGCTGATCCGCGATCAGCAGGCGCGTTCGATCGCGGATGTGACCGACAACGATGCCGCCGTGCGCAGCGCCAGCAGCCGCTATTCCGAAAGCATCGGATACGCCATCCGCGGCTTCCCGGTCTACGGCGGTGACGTGCTGTTCGGCGGCTTGTATGGAATGGTTGACTACCGCGATCCGCCCTTGGAAGGCATCGAGCGCATCGACGTATTCAAGGGCCCGAGTGCGCTGGTCAACAATGGCGCGAGTGACACAGCCGTTGGCGGTACGGTCAACTTGGTGCCGAAACGCGCCGCGGCAGATCCGATCAATCGCCTGACGCTGGGCTATGACAGCAACGCGGAAAGCGAAGCGCATCTCGATGTCGGCCGGCGCTTCGGTGCTGACAATGCTTTCGGCGCGCGCGCCAATCTCGGCGTACGGGTAGGTGATACGCCAATCGACAATCAATTCGAACAGGCTGGCAACGGCACGCTGGGGCTGGATTACAAAGGTCAGCGTCTACGCGCGAGTTTTGATTTCTCATGCGCGAGTCGCAAGCTGCTTGCGAATCTGCCCGTATTCCAGGTCGAGCCCGGCTTCGCAATTCCGAAGGTACCGCAAGCCAGCAGTAACGTCGTCGACCATTCGAGCTACTTTCATGACCACAACACATTTGGCGCCGGTCAGATCGAGTACGACCTGCTCGATCACTTCACCGCGTTCGCTGCCTACGGCCATCGCCGCTTGGCCGAACGCTACAAGGGACCGTATGCGCCGGAGATCACCGACGCTGGCGGCGATGCCGATATCACTGTCGAGCGCTATGCCGGCGGCGACGACACCAATGTTGCGCGCGTCGGTCTGCGCGGCAGCTTCGATACCGGGCCGATCGCGCATCAGCTGACGTTTCGACCGATGGCTACTGGGACCGCGAGGAGGGTGGCTATGCAACCGAAGACACGCTGACCACCAATATCTATCACCCGCGCCCACTGGCGCCGGACGTGCCCAACTACCCGGACGCACCGAACAACTACCTCGACAGCGCACGCCGAGGCAGCCTCGCGCTGGCGGACGTCGCTACTGCTTTCGATGGCCGGCTTACCGTCATTGCTGGCGCGCGTGAACAGTCCATCGCCAGCCGCAGTGCTGATCCCGGCAGCGGCGAGGAGCAGTCGTCCTACAACCAAAGCAAGCTGACGCCGGCCGCTGCCGTGCTTTACCAGCTGCTGCCGCACCTGAGCATTTACGGCAACTACATCCAGGCCCTGCAATCCTGACCGACCGCACCGACCGGCGCCGCGAATGCCAATCAAATCTTTCCGCCGCTCGTTGCCAGCCAGATCGAAGCCGGTGCCAAGGTCGATTTCGGCAGTGGCGGCGTGACACTCGCGGCATATCAAATCCAACAGCCAAGCGGTATCACCGATCCCAGCACCAATGTGTTTTCAGGCGATGGCGAACGGCGCAATCGCGGCCTGGAACTGAACGTCTTCGGCATGGTGTTGCCGGGCCTGCGACTGCTCGGTGGCTACTCGCTGATCGATGCGGTGCAGGTGAAAACGGACGATGTCAATCAGGGCAAGAAAGCCGTAGGCACGCCTCGTAACAATCTCAATCTCGGCGCTGAATGGGATGTGCCTTATCTCTCCGGACTCACCGCGACCGCGCGTGCCATCTACACCTCGCAGCAGTTTTACGACCCCGACGATTCACGCAGCATTCCGTCGTGGACGCGGTTCGATGCCGGTGCGCGCTACGCCTTCGTCGTCAACCAATTTCGGCTGACGGCCTGCGCCGAAGTCGAGAACCTTGCCAACCGGAATTACTGGTCCTCGGCGCATCAGGGTTATCTCGCCATCGGCGCGCCGCGCACGGTGTTGATGTCGATCTCATCGGAATTTTGAAGTCTGCTGCTTGGCGCGCGGCCCGTCTGCACTCGCCAATCGCATTCGAGTCATCACAAGGCTGAATCCACTTCACCGTCAATCGCTCCAGCCGAGGGCCGCGGCATTTCACTTTCCAGGCAACGAATCAATTCAGGGGATCAAGATGCAAATCAGGGAAATCCAGCTGTGCAAACACTCGAAAATTCTGGGTCTGTCCGCTTGCTGCGGCGTGCTGCTTTGCGTATTCGCTTTGACGGCAATCGCCGACGAGCCGCCCGCGCCAGAGCCGGCTAGTGCAAACGAGGCGGCGCAAGCAATGTCCGCTCAGGATGCTACGCAACTCGACGCCGTCAACGTCACCGCCGAACGTCGGGGATACAAAACCGATCGGGCGAGTATCGGCGCGAAGATCGATATTCCGCTGAAGGATGTGCCGCAGTCGGTGACGGTGATCGATAGCGCCTTGTTAAAAGACATGGCCCCGCGCGTGATCGATGAAGTGGCCGATTATGTTGCTGGCGTCAGCCGCGAGGCAGTGCAGAGCAATCCGTATGCGATCAGTTTTTTCTTTCGCGGCTTCAACACGGCGGGCAGCGCTTCGACTTTCAACGGCTTTCACGAAGATGGTTTCGAGACACCGCAGAGCGCAATCAATATCGAGCGCATCGAATTCCTGAAAGGCCCGGCGTCGGTGCTGTATGGCGGCGGCGGGGCTTTGTCCGGCTTGGTCAACATCGTCACCAAGCAGCCGCTGGCAACGGCGCAACGCGAGTTGACCGCTGGCGGCGGCAGCTTCGAGCATCAGTACTCGACGCTCGATGCCGCTGGCCCGATCAACAGCGACAAATCCCTGCGTTATCGCCTGACTGCGGCTTACGATAAGGATGGCGACTTCGTTTACGGCACGCACGACCAGAGCCTGTTCGTCAGCCCTTATCTGAGCTGGGATATCGGCCCAACGACGCACATCGATCTGGAACTGACCGATCAGGACATAAGGCGTCCGGGACGCGAGAGCGGATTTCTGCGTTATCCGGATTTCTTCAAGTTGCCGGTGCGCATCCAGCTCGGCGATCCGGGTGTGCCGGATGGTGATGGCGGCACGCTGAGGAGCAACGTGATCCATGCCGAGATCACGCATGTTTTCGACAACGGCTGGAAGCTCCGCGAAGGCCTGTTCGCGCACAACCTGTACAGCGACGACACCACGGTGCAGGTGATCGGCTACGGCCCGCAAACTACCGAAGCGCAGCGGCGCGTGCGCAATGTGAACGCCTATGGCCGCGAGCGCGATTCGCAGACTGAACTCTCTGGAAGCACGAATACGTTCGGCTTGACGCACCATTGGCTCACCGGCTTCGAGGTGGTGCGCCAGACGTCAGGCAGTACGTTTCTGGTGGCGCCGTATTCGTCGATCAATATCTTCGATCCGCAGTATCCCGGCCAGCAGACTGGCGACATCGTTCCCGACGATCAATACAATTACGGCACGCGAACCTTGGCCGGCTATGTGCAGGATCTCGTTACGCTGCCGGCGGATTTCAAACTGATGGCAGGTGTGCGTTATGACCGGCTGACTTCGTTCACCGGCGCTTACGACGGCGCGCCGGAATCGAGCCAGAACGACACTGCCTATTCGCCGCGCGCGGCCCTGATCTGGCAGCCGCGCGAATCGCAATCGTATTACCTGAGCTGGACCCGTTCGTTCGCACCCAACGTCGGCCAAAGCGAGAGCGGTGCCGTGTTCGCACCGGAGCGCGGCACCGAGTACGAGCTGGGCCGAAGTTCGAACTGGCACCGCGCCTGTCGCTGAGCACGGCGCTGTTTCGATATCGCCTGCGCAATGTGCTGGCGTCCGATCCGAACGATCCAACGGATACCTACAGCATCGCTGTCGGCGAACAGCGCAGCGAAGGCTTCGAGGCAGAGCTCACCGGCCGCGTACTGCGCGATTGGGATGTCGTCGCCAGCTACACCTATCTTTATGCCACGGTGACGAAAGATACGTCGCTGCCGGTGGGCGATCGCCTCACCGGTGTGCCGCGCAACGAGTTCGGCATTTTCAACAAGCTCGGTTTTCGCGCGCTCGGCGTTCCGGAACTCGCCGCAACGCTTGGCATCTCATTCGCCAGCGACCGGGAATCCGGCCTGCCGAACGATCCGGATGGTAGCGGCCCGCTGACCGCGGCGGATGTCATGCTGCCGTCCTACACCGAAATCAGCGCCGGGCTGATTTTCGACAAACCGAGCTTTACGCTCAGGCTCAACGGCCGTAACTTGACCGACGAAAAAATCTACGACGGCTACTATTCCAGCTTTCAGCCACGCGCCCCGCGTTCGGTGGATGCCTCGCTGGCGGTGCGGTTCTGATGAACCCATACCGCAGGCTCAATGCGCCGATAATCACTCATTCGCACTCGCGTAAGCGCGGCATCAACCCGCACGACGCACCAGCACCGGATCGTCCCGGTAACGCTGCGGGAACATCGCTTTAAGATCGCGGACTTTCGGCATGTCGTTGATGGCGATGTACGGATAGTTCGGGTGCAGCGTCAGAAAATCCTGGTGATAATCCTCGGCGGGATAGAAGCCGTTGAGCTTGTCGGTCTTGGTTACGATCGGGCTGTGGAATACTTTCGCGGCATTCAACTGCGCGATATAGGCATCGGCGACTTGTTGTTGAATCGCGTTGGCCGGAAAAATCGCCGAACGATATTGCGTGCCGGAATCCGGGCCTTGCCGATTCAGTTCGGTGGGGTCGTGTACGACCGAAAAGAAAATCTGCAACAGCTGGCCGTAGGTGACTTGCTTGGGATCGTAAGTGATTTGCACCGACTCAGCATGCCCGGTGTTGCCTCGGCTGACGGTTTCGTATTGCGCGGTCGAAGCCGCGCCGCCGGCATAACCGGAGACGGCTTTCTTCACGCCCTTGACGTGCTCGAATACGCCTTGCACGCCCCAGAAGCAACCGCCGGAGAGCACCGCAGTTTCAAGCGGAGCATCGGCCGCCGCAGCGGGCTCGTCGATCGCCGGCGCCGGCGCGCAGAAGGCCAGGCCGAGCCGCCAGGGGCCCGGAGGGTCATCGGGCAGCCGGAAGCACAGACTGGAGATCGGCGGCCGCAGCCCGGCGCCGCCCACGCTCGACACCGGTTCTTCAGGCGGCTGCCATTCGCCGGCCAGCAACAGCCGT
>Ga0116227_10005893_pt1 | contig 25311 bp, 25 predicted proteins | sample S1TSphgellanicum_FD_89693 | JGI IMG/M metagenome (GOLD analysis project Ga0116227, IMG submission 89693) | Host-associated microbial communities from peat moss isolated from Minnesota, USA - S1T2_Fb - Sphagnum magellanicum MG | ecosystem: Host-associated > Plants > Peat moss > Unclassified... | reverse complement strand
TTTTTTTTTTTTTTTTTTTTTTTTTTGTGGTGGGCGGGACGGAGGTGGGGATGCATAGATTTTGGGCAGCTATGCCCAACATTTAGCCACCACCAAGATGTGTGTAGGGCACTATTTATATTGGTAGCTCACCAAATATGACACCTACTGATTGCACATTGGAAAATATCACGACAATTTTTGTAATACGGAATGGGTTTAATAGGGCCTTACTAAGTCCATTCCATAATATAAAAAGTGTTGAGATATTAGTTTCCGGCATGCAATCAGCAGGTGTGGAATTTGGTGAACCTGCTCCCACCAGGGAAGATGTTACACAAACAAAGGGTCCTTATTGTAGGCAGCCCAATAGTAGACTTGCTTCTTTTTTCCTTGGCTGCCCTTTGCCCTATCCATCTTTTTCTCAGGTGTGTATTACAGGCCTAAAATTTGCATAACAAGAACCCAAAGTTTGTAGTGGGCAGCACCAAAATGTGTATGTGCATCTCTTTTCTCTTAGACACATCTTGGGTGGGCTTATGGGCAGTAAGGGAAAAATGAAGTAGGCAATACTTTTCTATTGCTTTCAATAAGAAGAAAAACCATGTATATAAAAAAAAAAGGCAACAATGGGAACCCATCCACAAGAAGTACAAGGCAAATAAAAGCACCAGAACACATGTCATGAAAGAACATCATTAATACATTAATAAAATAGAAGGCCGTAAATTAAAAAGACATTGTTTACCACAGATTGGCTAGTGATGGAGTTGTGTTGTCTATCACAAATTGGCTAGTGTGGTGGAATGTTGAAAAATCACAGTGGCATGCACATGTTGGAGGGCTATGGACACACATTGCCAATAATAAGAAACAAAAAAAAATCAAAATGAGAATGAAGACAATTATAATTTTTGTTGGCAAGGGGAATGAAATTGTCTCTTGATGTGCGCTCCACATATGATCATGTTTTTTCTTAAATGGCAATTGGCATTGCATGCGCTGTTTGTGAACAATGCACGATGTACCATATCTAGGCGGGATCAACTACAACAATGTTCATTAAGGTCCAAATGTTGTTTCTAGTGATAAGATTATCAATTTGTCATTGAATGTGGTGGGGGAAAAGTTGAGAAACCTTTCACTATAAATATGCTCCACTTTCCAAAATAGTAGTTGCAATGATATCTTGAAGAGTATCATGGGCTGCAATGTGTTCACTCCCACATGAACAATAAAGCAAGTGAAATCCAAATCATCAATGGTTTGACAATGTGAAAGATGTGCAACTATAAGATGTGGCAAACCAAAGTGGTACGTAATGTTATAAGGAAATGAATCAAAGACAAATGAAATGCAAGTGTGATAGGATGGGTTAATAATTAAACACATGCAACTAGACTTGCACAAGATCCAAAACATGTTCATGTGGTGTCCAAATTGAAGCATTTTTTAGAAGTGTGGCAAACTATTACTCATGTAAACAATCCATCAAAAAAGCTTGTAATTGAAAATACAATTATACCACAAGATTTTCAAAAGGCGGGATTTGATAATGGATAACATGGGGTAATAAAGTTTGGGTATCCCATAATGCTAGTTGGAAAGAAAAAAAATTGATTTCAACATGTGTCATCACATTGAGAAAAATAGGATGATCATTTTGTTGGAAACAAATGACAAATGCATGAGTGATTAAAGCTCAACATCCCAAAAAGGAAAGGGCAACAAGTCGAACCATTGAAGGAATGCCAAACCGCTTTGAAAAAGTAAGTAAAGTGACCTAATGACAAGCCAAATGACCCCCTGTAATTTTAAAAATCTCGAACCCAATAACTTTTCTAGCATAACCATGCTACATGAATCAAATTCAGCATAATGCAGTAAGATACCTAGAAACAAAAATATTGTACATAGTTTATAACCTAAGCATTGGGCATAATAAAGTAAAGGCATCATAAATGTTATTTGTGGATTTGCAAACATAGGGAAATTAACTATGGTGTTGATATTTTCCTAAAGCACTTATGTAGTAAAGGACTTCACAAATGACATAGAACCCATTGGTGCATCTAAAATATGAAAATTTGTGTCGAGTGTAAGAAAGCTTAAAAGAAGTGATATGGATGGGTTTAATCTTTATGAAAACCAAGTCACACATTTCACCTATTAAGTGAAAAATCTTAATGTTACAAATTTTGCTTATAATCGTAAAAAGGAAGGTAACGCATCTTAGACAAGATCAACAATATGCATATCATTGATGAATGAGGGAAAAACACAAGTAAGGTGAGTTGTTGCAATAGGGCAAAAAATGTGAAGATGTGTTAAGGTGAATAACGTTCCACCCAACGGATCCCCTTGTTGTGTATTAAACTTAAACGAAAATATTGTGAAATCTTCTTGCCAAGAAGCTTGTGAAAAATATAATGGGGATGAGCACGCATAAATTCATTGGACAAATGGGAAAAAAAATCCAAAATACCATAAAAGATTACAGTTCTTGAAAAATGTTTATTCATGATATGAAATTGAAGGCATTACATACATCCGCCTATAGTACCACCCAATGTAAATAAAAATTCAGCATAGTGCAAACCTTGTGGATCACTGCCTCACACGCACCTTCTAAATGCCACACCAAATTAATGAAGATTAAAACGCTTTGCAAATGTATTTTTGAGTTGAATGGTGAGTGTGTAGGTGACCAACCAATAGGTCGTCTCTTTAATCATGATGGGTTGGATGTCAATGGTGCTTTTCCAAAGTTAATAATCATGATGTCATAAGCAACATGATATAGATTGGGGAACCATGACCACAAGCAATCTGTTAACATATGTCCAAAAAGATATGAAAACCATTTGTAAAGTCATATGGGACAAAACAATAGATCATAAAAGTTGTGGTACCATACTTGAAAGAGCTCCACATGAAAAATGTGGTGAATGTGCCAAAGTGAAAATAAATGCTTTTTAGTTTCAAGTAACATTTGTCTCTAGATGGAAGTCATCAATAAAAAAAGGGGAGGTTGATTTTTACCAGGGTGTAGAAGGCAAAGGGTTGCCATGATTTCATTGAATGGAACAACCAAAATGTTTAGAGCCAATGCATGCATTGCTTTAACATATTATTCTACATGTGCAAATGCATGTGTGTGACACCGTCATGCCAATGGAGGTGGAGAAGGATACAAACCCATTTCCAAAAATCTTTGGGAAATTAGAGCTTGGGTTCTAATCATGTGCTCCTCTTTTAATGTCTTTCAATTGCCTACTATGTATATCAATAAATAGGAAATCTCTTAACGACCTTTCTTGACACCTCATGGAGGAAAAGAGAAACACCAAGAAAGGAAGAACAAAAATGCATGCCAAACTACAATGTCAGATGGGTTAGTGGCCATATGAACTAAAGGAATACATAAGGCATGTTGAACATCAACACGAAAAAATATTGAATATGGTGATATGAATGAAAGTGTGGTAAATTAAATGGAAAGCATCGATGATAACTATGTATGTGATCCATGCCCAAGCAAAATAAAGGGTGGGTGGTAATGTTGAAGGCATCACAACCTTGAAAACTCACAACTATTTATGAGCGAAACATGTTAACTAGTGACAAGTTAATCATGCCCTTGTTACATAAAGACGATCACATATAGGACACAAAACACGAAGATGTGAAAAGGGGGGCCCACCATGGACAGTATTGGGTGCAAAATAACTTGTGGTTGATGAAACAATTGAGGGATAGAATGTGTTTACATACCATGTGAAGGTGAACATATTAGTTGAGGCAAAGTAAAGGGGATGTGAATGATAAGGTGATGAAATAAAATTGCATCATAATAGTCCATGGGGGTCATCTTGACATTGGACTTTGGTTGTGATGCTTGCTTCGGGGTGAGTGAAAATGTAAGGTCTATCATTTTTAATGACACCCAAACAACTCCACTTAGTTGAAACCTTAAACCTTCATTTCACTTGGCCCCAACCTTTTAGAAATTTTCATTTGTAAATAGGCTGAAAAGCTCTACACATGTAACCTTCTTATTCAAAAACTCATTGGTGTAGATGACATTCTATTCCAACACCATATGGAAAATATATGAATTTTCAAAAAAATAAATTTAAAGGTTTGAAATTTTAGAAATAAAATGAAAAGTAAAAAAGGAGGTCTTGGATTCTTCCCCTTATCCCATCGTCATCAAGAGCCTCACAAAACTATTAACCGAATAAGTTTGGGCACACTTGAAAAGGGACAACAATGACGATGAAACTTGTTCTTCCCATCATCATCACCCTACCTCCCCTTCTACCTCTAGTGGTCAACCAACTTAACATTTGAACATTTCTCTCATACCAACAAATCATAAACAAATTTGTTGTCTTCGTAAATGTTCAATTTTATGTAATGATGATAGACTTGTGCACAATCGCCTTTGCTATCTTAACAAAGATTCACCTCATTCCTCTTTTTTCTTTTCTTCCTTCTCTATACAAGACAACCATTGTAATCATTGCCACCTTGAAAAGCTCATCAATATTACGGCCACCTTGCTTGTGTGCCTTCACAAGTACAACCCCTTTGGTCAAACCCATCACCACCTCTAATGAAATAAACACATGAAAAGCAATATGTAAAAGAACATGTAAGGGTTTAGGGTTTAGGGAGTGGGGGGAGTTCCAGACCTAAGTGAACACAGTTAATTAGCTTCTTTCACCACGAGTGCACCAATATGGATGGATGTGATTGGATGCCTTTTTTTTAAAAAAACAATTCATTCTTGTCCCGCACATGCTTCATGTGTCCTTAGGTGGTAGGTACTAGCTCTACTGGGCACATTCTATAGTATGAAAAGTGCCTAGATATTTTCCCCTTTACAATTGACAGGTGCCTTATTTGGTGGCCCCAGTGCCCACCAGTGCACCAATCTGCATGAATGGTGATTGGATGCACCAATGGTGTTATATTATTGATTCTTATCCCTGTGCTAACTACCTTGGTTAGCAGTTAGCACAGTTAGTATGTTGTAGGGGAGGTTCCCATATGAGTGGGTTCTCCTGAGGGAGGAGGGTCACATGAGGGCATTGGCCCAAGGGTGTTCTCAACCATTGGAGAACACACAAGTATGGGAACCTGGGAACCTCCATGGACATTAAAAAATCTCTTCTTTTTCTTTCCTCCATTCTTTCCTTGTTGTTTTTTTGAATTTTCCTGATCTGTTCCCTTTCCTCCTTTTTGTTTTTGAATTTTCCTGATTTGTCCCATCAAAAAATCTTTCCATGGGAACATGGGAACATAGAAATATAGTGGGTTCTCCCCCCCACTGCATAATTCCCTAGGTATCTTCTGGTGGGGGAGATCCCTCAAAATACAAAGAGAAATAAAAAGAGAAATAAAAAGACATTCATCTGCAACACAACCTCAATTGAAGGTTCATCCAATTGAGCTGATGACATCCTTCGTAACGATCGTGGAATATGCAACAGATTTCAATAACCCTAAATCAAGTTTTAAGCTGATGAATATTCATCCATGAAATAGCCCCCAATGAAGGGTGCATGCAATTGTGTGCTGGTGAGCATCCTTGCAAAAACATCACAAAATATGCAAAAGATTGCACTTAGCCAACTGGGAGCATAGGGGCCCTCCTCTGGTGGGAGGAGGCATAGGGTAGACTAGGTATAGATCTGGGATTGCCAAAGCACAAAAACAGTGATGTATGCCCATGGCTGGGTGTGAACCATTAACGTCCATGCAGAACAATGAAAATGCGTACGTAACAGTTATGTTAAAATACATGCAAGACACGTGAAAATTGCAAGTTTAAAGGCCCACTTTAGACTTGAAGTTGGGCCCAAAATATTGTGGGACCAATAATGGGAAATTTGAGCACTTCTTGGCTCATTGTTTGGCATCAAGTTATTGTTTGGTGGTAGACGAGTTCATGTGTAAAAGCCATTAAGCTCAAAAAGTAGTGACCAAGGTTTCAACCTTCAAGTATGCTTCCATTTCTCAAGCTGAACCCTAAAAGTCAGACCACCATGGATGACATAATAGACATTCTTGTGTTTTTCATGGCCATATCCCAAGTGAAAAAAAATAGAAACCCTCCATCATTCACAAACAAGCACAAAAGCTCAACAAAAGAGGAGAAGAAAATGAAACAAGCACAAAAGCTCAACAAGAGAGGAAAGAAAAATGAAGAAGAGAGAAAATATATAGGGTTTGATTTTAATCCTATAGTGTGGATTTCATCAAAGCAACAATATTTCATTACATTGAACAATATTGACCTCCCACGTTGATAGGTATCCTTTCCCTGCCTTTGGGTCTAGTCAGTCAAGGCCATAAATTGGTGGATTAAACAGATTGTTTTCTTCTTCACCCTTGCCTTGACTCCTGGCGTAAGGCACTTGGAGCTGATTTCAGTGATTGCATCAATAGGAATGCTTGATTGAGTTCAACCTTCACCTTCACTCCTAATGTAAAGTGGGCATTAGTGTTCATCATTCAGTCCATATATAGGCAGATCTGCAACCTCTACAACTTTATTTATTGGTGATCACTGAATTCAATTCAGATTTCTTGATTGGTAAGTTTGGAGAAGTTCTGAGTCCTCAGTTTCTGTTACAATTCTGGACCTTGCTAGTTTCTCACATACATGTTGCGGCACATGTTTTCTGCTAGGAGAGCTCATCCACAGTCTGTATTCTCAGAGACAACAATGCCTGTTAGAAAAAAAAAGTGTGAAATCTTCTTCTAGTCCTGGAACGGCTGTTCAGCATGTTTCTCTGCCTCCCTTGCTCATCATGTTTACGAATGACATAATCATAATCCTCCCCAAGCATTTGCTGAAGCCTGAATCCACTTGCCCAAGGTTTGCTTCTGCTGCTAATTACCTCTCACCCCTGCATTACAGATTCTGTTGTCTGGACTGCTACTGCAGTGCCAATGTCATGACTCTCAGTGTTGAACAGACTTGATGGGCACAAATATGAAAGTGGAAGCAGCAGCAATGACTACTGTGCCAAGTCTTAGCAGAAAGCAAACCAAATTCAAACTTGCTGTCTTGGCCCATCTGTCTCATACGTCACTTTCCTGAATGTTAAAAGCCATACAACATCTCAAGCATCCCAACAAAATCTCAAATGAAGTAGCAAGACATCCCCATAATATTGTGAATGATTTGGCAAGGGAAAACTCTACATAACATGCATCACACCCAAGTATCAGGTAGGTGAGAAAGAGAACTTAATTTTGAGATACCAGAGATTCCTTTTTCTTGCTGACCTTGCTATTGCCAACTGCCGTTGACCCTTTGGTGGATACAAATTGGGCACAACCAGCCTCCATCAGGTTTGAAGAGGAATGGCAAGGCAGAAAGAATGGAAGGCTTCATCACACTTCAGCCCATCACACAATAGCATTGTTTCTGCTGCACCCACAAACTGCAAAGAACCCAACCATCATATGCTTGTCCCTTTTCAAAGTTTGTGTGAAAGCCACATGATAAAGACCTTGAAGGAGAAGGTAACCAGGAGCTGAGATCAAGATGGGTAGGAGGACACCCAGCCCTTCTTATCATCTTCTTATCAGCACTTCATAGCTCCAAGACTCCTACTACTGGAAAAAGCAGTGAACAGAACTGTACAGATTGAGGGGGACGTTTGCCTCTCCTGTGTTCCATTTTGAACAAGCAAGTACCCGTACTTTGCACATCAAACAAACATCGTTGTCGGATGGAGCAGGAAATTGGGACCTCCTTCCATTCTTCCCTGTTTTTGCTCTTGTGTTCCATCACCATGGTTTTCTTCTTCAACTCTCAGCGAAACAGCTGTCCTCTCCATCTTCACTGACATCTGCACTTCTTTAAGTCAAAGAAAGACTTCCCAAAAAGAACTTACAAACAAAATGGGAAGAAAGGACAGAACAACAAGGAGAAAACAAGAATCAGAAAAAAAATGAAAAATAAAAAACTAAAATCCCTTGCATATGAACAACAGTAACAGTCTCTCACTTGTTCAGGGACCATCAACAGTAACATGTATGATAATGAGTTGTCTATCACAACTTCTGCACTGACTTCATTAGCTCCCTATAGTGGATATAGGCCAGTGTAAACATGCACCTGTGTACTGAGTTTCTGTCACAAGTCCGGAAGCAATAGGAAGACTTGGTAGTCATGATACTGGCTAGCAACAAACAACAACACAAGCAAAAACACAAAAAGAATGAACTTGAGGGGAAAGAAAAACAGACACAGAAAAGACATGGAAGACAAAACATAGAGAAACTGAGTGCAGAGAAAAAGATAGACCTAACGGCTTACAGGAAACTCCCCACTTCACGAGACTTTATACAAAATCATTGGGAATACTCTGCTTCTAGAAGCTCCAACTCTAAGCAGGCCTTGACAAAGGTGACTCAACAATCCCTCCCTTGTTCTAGCAGATTTCTGCCCCTCACTGAGCTTGACCTCCCCTGCCTTCCTTTTAGACCTGGTCCGGTAATTCAGTGTTATAGATTGCCCTTCATGACGAATTCCCACACTAGGATTGTTGGGTTTATCATCAAAACTGGCACCTGGACCACTTGGTTCGGATTTGTCTGAATTTCCCTTGTCTGCATACTGTTTTTCTAGCTCAATTTTATTTCTCAATCTCTTATACTGAGCAGCATCTTCGTTATCCTTGTCCTCTTCCATCTGTGAATCCTTCCCTGCCTTGGTACCCACCCTCCTCCATCTGTGCTGAATGGGCCTTTTCTTAGGATCCTCAAACATGGAAGGGCCAAAGCAGTCAGCTTTTACTTTGTCCTCTGCTGGCTCATTCTCCATTTCAACCTTCCCCTTCTGCACCTCTATCCGACCTTGAGTCACCTTATCATATAACTGACCCTTTGTTTTCACAGAAGATCTGGCTCCCCTTTTTGACTGTGCCCTTTCATCTGACAGACTCTGCTTAGCTTCTGCACTACAAAGGCTTGAGATCAACCACACATCAGGATTCCAGCAGCAAACAACCACACAGAGTCACATGGAGAAGGATGGAGGGGGTGAAAGAAAAAGGGGGTGGTATCTTGGAACAGATGTGCTCATAGAAATGGAGACCAGTAAATAGCAAGCTTAGAATTCCTTCCAATCAAGCTCATTGCATATTGTTATCAGCAATCACATGGACCAGAGTCTACAGTAGGCAGGTGACACAACTGGATAGTACTGCAATTCATGCAGAATTCTTGTGGCTACATCTGATCCACCACCCCAAGATTGTGCAAGCAAAAAAAAAGAGGGAAACAAGTCATTGAATATACTAGACTTGAGAGTCAAAATCACCATTTTGTCCATTGCAATTTGGAAAAAATTGCCGAGCTTTTGTCCAATTGACTCCTTTTGTCAGCAGGTCATTGACACACACATACAACTCAGCACTCATTTTTACAGAACCCAAATGCTTCAGCCACTCCTCCTCTCCCTGCATGCATCCACACATCAGACAAGGCTTTCTGAGGTGGAAGATGGCAGAAAAGAAGACAAGCAAAAGAGCACATTCTGTCTACTCAAAACAAGAAAGGATCTAACAAAAATTGAATAACACATGTATACATACAGTCTGAGGACTTGGAGCAACAGGTGGAGCAGCAGCAGCAGACCTGAATTTTCCACCAGTTGGTTTTGATACTAGGCCTGAGGATTCGGGCAAGTTTCTCAACAAAGGAGACCAAAAGGGGGATACTGCTGGCTTCCACAGCAGTGTCTATGCCCTCATACCATGCCTGCCACCATGCTTGCCTGTTCGAAGACACTCCTTTGGAAGGCAGCCTGTCCGCTATATATGCATCCAGACCAACAAAGTGCAAACTGTAAATCTTTTTGTTGCACATGTTTCTCACATGTGCATTGGTGGCACTCAACTTCCTAACATGCAAAATGTGAACAAAACACACCGCTTCTTCCATAAGGGGATTTGAGGGGGGACGTCATAGAGCAACATGCAACACTAATTTCAATAAGAGAAATAAGGGACAGTGATCATGCATGCAGCACGTACCAATGTCATACAAAATTTCCCTGATGCTTGCAAGCTGTGCATGGACATCCCCATCAGCTAGTAGACATACATTCCTGCTACTGCGTCCCTTGTTGCTGATCTTGTACTTCTCTTCCTTAAGATTGATAACCTCTCGCTCTCCATCCTCATACAGTACTTCACATATCTCATCAGAAGAAGCATCATCATCACCGAGGGAGATCACCTCCCCATGGTACCATGTCTTGTCTTCAGGCCAATAGACCGATATAACGTTACCCACCCCCACCTTCTTCTTCTTCTGTGCTGCTTGCATATCTCTCTGTGTATCTGTTCCACCTTCCACCTCCTGTAAATTGGTGTTGCAAGGGCACTGTGTACAGAATTGTGGATCTGAAAATCGTATTCAAGATCTGTCTGTCCTCCAGAGAAAGCAAAGACCAAAATCCAACAAAGAACTCCCGTCCCAAATCCTCGTTGCATACAAGAACCCACGTCCCAGGTTCCACCCCTGTGCATCATCAACGACAAACCCTAAATCAGAAAACCCTAAACCCAGATTTTCTTTGCCTCCCCTTCCATAACCCTAGATCGGATTTTCGCTTGCATGACAGACAGCGGGTAAGCAATCTATAGCAGCAGCAAAACGAAGCAGCAGAGATGTTATTTTCTTGCCGTTGTTGTTGAAGAAGAAGATAAAAAGAGAAAAAGAGAAAGAGAGAGGAGATGAGATGAGCGGAAGATGGTACTTGAAGCTGGTGTTGGTGGGAGCTGCTGTGGGTGCTTCCATGGAGCTGTTCATGATTTCCACCGGTTTTTGTACGTTTTCATTCCATGACCTACTGCTGCTGCTGCTCACTCTCTCTCTTGTAAGTGTGTGATGATCTTTTAAGCAAATTTTTTTGAGCCGTTTTCTTTTTTTCTCATAAGAGAGGGTTTTTTGGTTGGTGAATTTCTTGATGCGGATTGCATTTTTTATGTTTGGAAAATGGAAGGAAAATTGTTTACTTTGCAAAGTCGTTGGGTAGAGCACGAGGCGATTGCCGTGGCCTATCTGTCTCTTGCCGTGATCAAATTGGTGGGGAAATAGAGAAACATGGTTGGTTGAAGTAGTAGAAAACAGCATGAAACTGCAGAAACCCTGAACCCTAATAACCCTGATTCCTGAAAGGAGAATCTCTGGCTAAATCAGACTAAATCCTTTCCACTGAGTCTTACCAGAATCTCTTAGAGAATCTTGTAGCAAAGGTGCTATGGAACTGTTGAGCTGATTGGAGTGTTGATGTGGTAGCATCATAGAGAAAGTTCGGTTTTCATAAAAGAGTGCAAAATTCCACAAGAGATTCAACATTGACAGTCTTTGAAGAGCCTGGGAATTGCTTTTTAACAGCAACTCCAGTTTCAGGAGAAAGTTGAGTAAATAATGGAAGTCATGAACTTAAAAGGGCATGTTCAGAAACCCACATTCTCTTAGTCATTATTTATGAGACAGTTGAAACTACTGCATATGCATATGTACCATTTTATGTTGCATATGAGATGATCCTATTGCCATATACGGTGTGGAATGATTATAAACTTTGAAATTTAACTTTGGGTGGGGGTGTTAGATGAGAAGGTTGTTGTTATTGAAGCCCAACGAAGGGCCGACCAAGTTGAAGCTACTGAGGAACTGGTATTAGCATCTCAAAGTCAACAACAACAACAACAATTTCGCCAAGAGATGATGCCCAGTCTACAAAGCACAGAAAGACAACTGTAATGCAGTTGTTGACTGTGCAGTACCCAATGTGCATTTTTCATTGAGCAGAGAAGGGTGTTGTGCTGTGAGAGACTGTCCTAAGATGTTAAACCTCTTGTGACTAGCACAAGGCTGTGATCAAAATTTAAAGCTAATAAATTAAAGCATCATAGCACTTGACCCAACTCTGATATTCGATTGGTGAATCAACCATCTTTGGCAGACATAGTTATGGAAACATTTTGTTTGAGATACTAGGGTGTGGATGCCATGCTATAGCACAAGTCCTAAAAACACCCATATCTCTACTCTTTCAGTTGAGAACATGCCCCAGGTTTTAGAAAATAAAATGAAACCCATCTTAAAGATCTTGTATGGGTTCCTAGAGTTTCCAGGAGACATGGACAAGAGTAATCTGCTTTGTCAATGTTGCTTTCTCAACTGAGCAGGACTTCAAACGTTGGTGTTGTTGATCAGCATCCTGCCTATAGAATGATTATTTCTAAACACATCTCATCTGTACGGCAATCTTGTAAGTTCACAATAGCTTGGGGGGTGGATCATGTGTGAAGCATTATGTCTAAATTGGATTATATTCTTGTTTGGAGATATCAGAAGCTTCAGAGAGATTTGAGGCCAGATCTCAAAGCAACAGCCAGATGTAGGAAGAATGATATGCTGCAAATCACGTTTAGGCAGCCCTTGTTCATCACTTTGTCCTGTAGTCATTTTATGTTTCATTATCTTGCACTTGCCTATGTATTGTTGGAAATTTTGGTCTGGGTTTTTGCTTGTGGTTCTTTGACAGTGAGGGTTCAGTCATGTTCAGAGTAGGCAACTTGACATTCAACCTCCCTGATCAGACCAGGAACCAAACAATGGATCTTTGGTATGTGACTGGGTTGGGCCTGGAGGGACAATGGCTGGAGGACTCAATGCAGCAAATAAAAGGGCTGCAGATCCTTTCCTTCACAAGATATGAGTAAGTTACAACATGCAGAGTTGCAAAACTAATGGTTGATGGTTTTAGTTTAATCCTATGGATTTGGGTAGAAAGAAAAGCAGGGTTTAGGGTGATAATTTATAGTTTAATTTTAAAGATGATCATATTGGACTGAATTTTTGTTTCATTTACTGCAGGTGGATGGGGATTTTAGGACTCTTTGTGGCAGATTCTTGCACAATGTATCAGCTGCTCTAGTGGGAACTGACAAGTATGTGCAAATCACAAGATACCCTGCTTTATTTGATATGCAATATATATCCAAGTTCCCCTTCATGTGCAGTGATGTATCCATGAAGTGGCATCCAAGAAGATTATGAGCACAAATCACACCTTTTCCATCTGAGTTATCGGTGCAATATAAACCACCTGCAGAAATCTTCAAGTGCATATGGAGGGCACCTTATCCAGAAGAGTTTCTCCTTGGCAAAGGGCAGGGCATTTTGAAAAGCAAGAAGCCTGCTGCAGCAGGAATTTTGCATTCCTTTTCCGTTATACCTGGCAGGGTATCATTATATATGGTGGATGCCTGCCAGGTATCACAGAAAAATAATGTTCTGCCAGATTGTTGGATAATGTCCTTGGAGCTGGAAGTTCCCAAAATAAGTGCTTTGGTCCTCTTGTGTTACCCTGCACTTAATGGACGTTGGTCCAGAAAGTATCATAAAGAGTCACAAGATCAAAATCCTGTGTCTCATAGTTACATCTTAGAGTAGTTCCACCTGTGCTCTGTAAGTGGCCCAGCAAGAGGAAATTGGATGAAGAGAAGTCAAAACATGCAGGTTTGGCTCATCAAAATGGTTTTGGCCTAGTATTTTTCCACAGAATGTGGAGCAGAGCTTAACACCTGTTGATTTGCTAGATAATTTCATTGGTCCAGGTGGGGTGCTATTAGTAGTCTCCCAATTATTTGCAGTCCCAGTTTTAGTCTTATGGGTGGGGTTGGAAAAACATACCGAGCACAGGTGGAGCTGTGGTTGGAGACACACTATGAAGTTGGCAAACCCTTTGATGTGCACATGTTGCATTAGACAATGACAAACACAGACGATTGTGAAAGTTAAACCTCTCTTACTGTCAAGTTCTTGACAAGTTTTGGGAGGTCTTATCCAATGGTGTGTTGCCACATTAGCAAAAAGCTCCCTACAATTGACTATGAGCCACGTAGCTCAAGTATCATGAGCATCATGACTACTATCATGGGCATGAGGGTTGTGACAATTACAACATAACCACCCTAAGCATAATCCCAATGATGCGCAAAGGCATGAATGTGAACATTGAAACAAAGTATGTAACCATGTACCAAAATGGTTTTCTTTCATAACATAAAGAGGAATTAGAACAAAGAATCAAAGTGAAGAAAGTTAGATTACAATGTTATACTTCATATATGTGTTCATCAAGCTGAGGATGATGGGTTACATTACATATGTTTGCACTTGTTTTGATGGCTAGGCCTTGCAATTGGTGGATAAATTGCATGCACTATCAATGAAAGGACAACAATGACAAATGAACTTATTTATGAATGTGAACTAAGCTAGATAACTTATCATATGGAATACCATACAATTCTTATAAGTAATCTTAAGGTTTCTATGTATGTTTTATGGTCATGATGGGTCAATGGATTAATTTATGACATCACATTTCCTTCAAATGACATGTTGCATGAGGAATAGCCTTGAACTGTTTTGGATAATACATGAATTTGTGAACATTTTTAAGTTCGTAGGAATTAGGTGTAGAATTGGCACCCATGTATGTTTGTGGATGTTATTATAGTTTTGCTAGAATGTTGTCATAGTATTGTGCTTAGAATCAAGAGTTGTTTTGATTTCATACTCTTATTCTCCGTTCATTTCAATTATTGCAAATGGTTTTTGCATTTCCTTTGGAATAATTCATTTAAAATAAGGCTTCGAAAAGGAAACATGAACCATAAAATGCATTTTCATTCAAATTGAAAACTTGTGTCGAAATGTTGAATGATGGTTAATAGACCAAGAAGTTGATAGTCTAACTTTTTTGAGGGACTTTTTTGTTTTCATATGTTTTCAATAAAACCAAACTTGATTTTCAAGTTGATGTTTGGTTGTTTCAATTTTGTTCATTAACATTTTGTTCTTGTGTTTCTCAAAAATAAAATTCAAGTTGAATGTTTACAAATCATGCTATTGGATATGTAGTTGAGGGATTTCATTATTTTAGTTAGACCTTGCATATCAAAGGGAGGTGCAAAACATGATTTACAAATCAAAATGTTTATTGAATTAACCTACGCATTATTGTTTTCTTAACAAACTCTTTTACACACAAAAGGTTTGACCAATTGTCAAGATGATAATTAGTCCATACCACAAATATTAATCCAAGTCTCAATTTATCTATTATTTTCATTCCATATATTTAGATTAAAAATTGAAAAACAAATTGAATAACTTCAAAAGCGTTTTTTTGAAAAATTTGGGTGCAAATTGGGGTCCATGATCTAAATAATTTTCAACAATCTTGAGAGGTGATGTTATGGAAAAAAGTAATTGACTATTTTTTGCCAATTGTCATTTTGTTGCATGTAATACAATGAACAAATTTTGTTAATTTGTTTATCACCACTAAAATGGAATAAAATGAATTAGAAGGTGAGAGATTAATGTTGAAGCCCATGGACATTGAAAATCAAGGTTATGTTCAAAGTATTTTTATTTGTGCACAATAACATCACATAAACTCATTCACATACTTCCAAAACTTTAGCCCTTGATATTTAAATAATAATAAATCCATTTTCAACAACCCAAATTAACCTACTTAAAGTTTTTATTTCCAATTTCCTTATATATATATATATGGAAATCCCTTCCCTTCCTACCCAAAAGTAAAATTAGTTGAATTTACATTAGAAAATTAAGATTTCCCATTTTTTAATTTTTTTAAAAACAATGTTTGTCCAAAGAAACCAATGGACATATTACATGGTTGTTGAATCTAAAATTTTCAAATTAAAATATGTTGATAATAACATACAATAATTGTTAAAAGGTAAATCTAGTTGTGCATTGGCACTTGTTTGGCGTGCATTTGGTTGTATTAGTCGTATCGATTGTTTGGATTAGTTGATTCATTTTATTGTTCAAGTAATGGAATTGGGATCATGTTTTCTCTAGGGACCTTGGCTACACTTTTAGGGAAAGCATCCAAGGAAGTTGCAAGGCTTGAATATCTTTTTAAGTTATATAAAAGAAGAACGTGTCATCTCATTTTTAAATACCCTAATCCTTTATCCCTAGTTAAAACCTAGGGAAAGACCATTCCCCAAGGTACATAGCCCCAAAGGACAATTCAATGTATTTGTTTCATGAAAAGGCATTTCCCCAATGAACACAACCCTAAAGGGCAATTCAACACATTTGTTTTGATGAAAAACAATTCCTTGAAGAACACAATCATTTTCATTGGGGAACATAAGCATCTTTTTTTGAGCATGGTTGCATGTCTTCAAGGAACACAACTATGTTCCCTAGGACATGCATATTATTTTTAAAACACAACCATGTGGGGTTATTCAACACATTGGTCTTGAAAAAATAAAATTCCCTAGGGAATATAACCATGTTCCTCAAGGAACATAAGCATATCCTAATGAACATGGATACATTTCCTCAAATAACATAACGATGTTTCCTAGAAGCTAGGAAAAACATTTTCCTAAAAAGATAACCATTTTCCTGAGGCCTAGGGTCCCATGGGGTAGTTCAACACATTTGTTTAAAGAAATAACATTTCTCCAAATAACGCAACTTGTTATGTGGTTTATAATTGTCTTTTTTTCTTAGATGAAAGTAATCCATAATGAAGATGGAGGTATTAAAAAGATTTGAACTCAAGTTTCCCACTTAAAGTCAATAGATCTAATCATTACACTACATTAGATTTTTTATAGATGTTTTAGCCATACTTATCACAATCATCATAATTGGGAGACAATATTTTTTTATGAAAATTAATTTTTTATGGAGCATTGTTTCTTATTGAACATCACCCATGAGCACAGGTACTTTTGCATTGAAGATTGAACTACATTTAATTTGTTGTTATTTTTTAGTGTTTGCTCTCAAATGTTAGTTGAGTAAGTGATTAGAGGTGGTTATTGCCACCATTTTAGAAACCACCAACAATTGTGTGTGTAGGGCTGGGGCACCATGTTCTATGGAAGTGTGTACCACTTTTGTAAGGTAGTAATAAAAAATTGTTTGAGAATGAAAAGTAAATGAAAAAAGATCGAATGGAAAACTATACTTGAATAGAGAGATGAATGATCAAGGCAGATGGAGGAAACATAAGCATAGTAGCAAACATGCACTTATAGTGGCAATAAAATAGTTGTATAGTTAGCAACTACATGGTTGGTAATGTGTGTCTTCTATGTGTGGATTGTGAACATGCGGGGATTGCACCTTGTGCAATAAAAAAAATCTTGAAGGTAACTTATATTGGTTTATTTGTGTTAACATATTGTCTATTGCATTTGTGATAAGAAATTTAGATTTGGAATGTATGTAAAAAAGGTTATGAATTGTCCCAACCCATTTTCCCTCTTCACACTTTTTTTTTTTGGTATTAACATTGGTATGATTATTGGTTTAATTTGACATAATTAAATTGCACTTATAACTAGATGCATCATTCTATTTTTTTATACCAATTTATAAAATAACTATGTCATGTTGAACTACTTATAATCTTCACATTTAGGTTATGGTTAATAGTTCTAATAAAAATCTAATGTTTTCAACTTTGTATTTAGGAATAATGTCTGATATATTTTGGGTATGTGTATTAGAATATCCCATCATGATAATGTTTTCAAATTTTTCATGATCCATTTTGGAAAACTTTTAAAATCTTGAATTAATTTTAATTTGCTATTAAATGCACATTATTAGTAACAGAAAAGGATTGAACCCCCAAAAACACATTTTTTATTGGAAACCAACATGCTTAAAATCAAAGGTGTTAATGTTTAAAATTGAGGTGAACTTGAAAAAAACATTTTATTTTTATTATGGATGATAAGTCCCTTTGTAAACCTAAAATATAAATAATGACATAATCTTGGAATGTTGTTTAAAACAAAATTGATATAAATTATCAAACATGAAAAACATTGAATTGAACATCATAAATAAAAAATGAGGCAACCTTATCCAAAATAATTTCAACATATTTTGAATTCCACAATTTTTCAATTTGAAATAAGTTTTGATTTTTTCAAGAATTTTCATGACAAATCGTTCATGATGTTCATGTTTCAAAAAATATGTCATTAAATCTAATAAATTGCATGTAACATGGCAACATGTTGATATGATGGCAACTTTTCAAATATGCAAATTGTGAATGTTATTGTGAACATGAAGGTCAATCTTAACTTATAGTTTTGAATGGTTTAGTTGATTTGCAAGTTTAATAACCAAAGATAAACAATTCAATTTTTTTGTGGTGAGTTTATTCAATCCATCATAACTATGTTAGGAAGAGGAAATAAATTAGTAGATGTGCAAGCAAGTTGACATGATAGGGATATATATATAGACAAATTGATATGATAAAAAAGACAAATCAATATGATAGAGTAGGCAAGTTGATATGGCAACATGTTGATATGATAGCACAGTGTAGTCAACCTATGGTAAGTTGACTTGCAAAATAGTTAGGTAATTATGACTATTGCAAGAAGTATAAAAGACATTTTGAATTGACTCTAAGGAGGTTTTTGTGATTATTGTTTGCATGTTCTAGCTAATCTTCTAGAAATAATATGAAGCATCAATGTGAGGAAGAAAATGGGAAAGGCATTGTAAAGCTTCATGGTTCTATGGAATGAAATAGATGTTATTTTTTCTGTTTTTGTTATGATCATGGTTGTATATGGATTCTATTGAACTAATCTCCGGAGTTAGTATATATTGAATGTTGTTTTAGTTAGTATGTCTACATGGTATTCATTCTAATGGAGCAAGACAAGGACCTAGTAGTGATACACATAATTAAATTAGTTATGGACAATAAGATTTAATACTTACAAAATGTATCATTAACAAACTACCACACATCTTAGGAGGACCATCCTTTTTCTTAACACATTATATTGAGGCATTAATTAGATATTTGGAATGTGAATTGAATGTTTTGTTATCAATGTATTTTCAAAGTGCTACAAGTTCATTTTCTAACAATTTAAATGCACAAGTCCAAAAGGGATAAACAAAACCCTTTTTGAAACAAATTGTGTAGTTGTAAAATTGATGTTAAGATAATATATTCAATTTTTTTTATAGAAACATCATGTTATTGTGGCTTTAATATTGAACAAGAATCTTGTGATTGAATTATACCGTATATTAAAATTGTGCTTCTTTCTTTGTAGCATGCATGAAAACAATAGTTGAAAAACCTTTGTTCCCATGGACAAATGTTACAAATATTTCAATCCACCTTAAGGCATTTCATAAGTAAATTAGGGGTTTGAATTTGTTCATATTCATGTTATTCTTGAAGTAAACATATCTAATCATAATTTTCATTAAATATGTTTGTTGTTGGAACTTTTCATTTTAATGCTTTAAATGAAAATATTTTGCATGTGCACCAATCTATTTGTGAATTGCACACCAAAATAACTTAATGATGATGATGTTTATCATTCATGAAATGACATTTAACACAACTTTATTAGTGCACAACATAATGGAGCTTACCAATGCTTTGATTTCATGCACACAAGATGTCAAGAAATGAAAATTTGACCATTCATGACTTAAAAAAATTATAGCTATAGTTTTTTTCCACTAGTATTGATTATGTCATCCTAAATATTTCTAGTTCTAAAAAACATATGCAAAATGCATTAGAATGAAGTAAAATTTGAACTTTAATAATTGTGATTCTAATGTTTGATCATTCGATTGGTAACAAAATAGATGGTGATGGTTTAAAAACAAGTTGGGACCATTTCAATATATGATGCATTAAGGTCAAGTTTCAAGTTCCTCATTATGATTAGACATGATCATTTTGAAAGCTTTAGTATTATAACTTGTGATGGATATAACATTTGTTAGATGGTGGATTATGGTTATTTGCATACTATTTAGCAATTTATGATGTCCCCATAAAATAATAATTACTAAAGGTTTATTAAACCATATGCCATTGATTTGCATTCTTTCACATAGCAAAGGGAGAAGGAGAAGGCATCATCACAATTGATGATGTCAAAGAATCTACCATCATAATAACAAGCTTATCCAATAACCTTATTGAATATAATGGGATCTAACATTGTAAAGATCAATCCTTTACATATATAAGGTAATTCAATACAAACAACAAATCAATCATCTACATCATCAGTTGATTCAACTAACATAATAAATAACCAATCTTTTACATGGTTGCTTGAACTTGCCTATACTTCCTTTTACATGCCCATTTTTTTTTAATATGAAATGTTTGTGCATTAATCACCTTTTCTTACTACAACATGCACCTCAATGAAACATGAATATTTCTTGAATGTGTCTCATAAACAAAAAAATTACATTGTGAAACATTGAACAATTTCTTACAAACACCAAGGATTGACAACAAGTTTGGCAATAATCAATTCTTGACTTTTCTTTGCAATCATAAATGAAATAATTATATTGCAAACAATGATTTCACCCAATAACATTTGACAATAATCTTTTAACCAATCTTTCATCAAGTAAGTTTTGACAATAAATCCTTCAAGCAATCCTTTAACTAATTATTGATTTTCCTTAACAGTCATAAATGAAATAATTATATTGAAGACAATGCTTCACTTATTAACATTTGACAACAATTTTTCAATCCTTCACTAAACAAAGTTTGACATCAAATCTTTCAAACAATTATTGACTTTTCTTCATAATTGCAAATAGGTTGAAATAAATAAGGGAACATTTTCCATACATGTTTGACCACTATGTTAGTGCAAGTGTAGTTTATATTAAAAAAAAGTCATTGAACCTAACCAAAGGCTTACCCATGCTAGGTGTAATCACCCAAAATTCAAATCAATTTTTTCATAACATAATCAATGCAATGAAAGAAGAATATTACTAATCTAGTGCAAATCTTGGACTAGTTGGTTGCTACAATTTTGATGAGAGCTAAACTGGTTTTGATGGTTTTTGAAATGATCTTATAACTAAAGTCATCAATTTCCATGCCCTTTTTCAAATCCATTTTGTGTTTGATTTTGAAACCATTTAATTGGTATAAAATATCCTTTGGGGAAATATAAATGTGTGTTTTTATTTTTAAAACTTTAAAAAAAAACTTACATTAACATTAATGTTTCAATCTTTCCTTCAAAGCCCATGGCCATTGGTCACATGTTTTCAAACTTAAACAATTGACACATGACATTTTGTATGATGAAGCAACGTTCGTGAATCAATTTTGATTGAACTAGTTAGCATACATGTGGTTCCCATGTTTGTGATCAAAGTATTTTTAATATCACAAGTTTTAGAATCAATCTTGGAACCTGAATTGATCATTTGGCTACTATTGATATTGAGTTTTATATAAAGGAAAACATATATGTGACTTTCTTAAATAGAAAATTTACATGTATAAACAACTTGAAAGATGGGTCAAATGGATGTGAGTGTCATGGATTCTTTTATGCCTAATTTCGAAGGTTACTGTAATTATGTTATAAGCACCATGTTTTGGAGGTGTTAAATAATGAAATTAAATGTTCCAACAATGATGAAAACCAAATTAAAGTTGTGTTTGACAATATAATGCCAATGAATCCAACTTGAGAAAGTTTTTTTAATATAAATGATGATGAAATCAAATGAATAAATATGTCCATTCCACAAAAAGTTGATCTTTATATTTAATACTACATTCATTTACATGGACCCACACTCAAAATGAATTTGTTGGCCTTGCCTACTAAGGCAAGATATTGTGTTTAGATTCATTATAAAGTACTAGTGGGTACCCGTGACCTTCGGACATGGTGAAGTCCCATGTTTCTTTAAACTTGGTTCATGTTTTAGTTTTTTTTTTAGAAACTTTTATCTTTTTTATTTTTTATTCATCTGCCCCGGTGGCCGTCATCGAACACGGTGAAATCCCCTGTTTCTTTAAACTTGGTTCATGTTTTAGTTTTTTTATTTATAAACTTTTATCTTTTTTATTTTTTATTCATCTGCCCTAGTGGCCGTCATCGGACACGGTGAAGTCCCATGTTCCTTTAAACTTGGTTCATGTTTTAGTTTTTTTTAGAAACTTTTATATTTTATATTTTTTATTCATTTGCCCCAGTGGCCGTCATCGGACACGATGAAGTCCCTTGTTTCTTTAAACTTGGTTCATGTTTTAGTTTTTTTTAGAAAATTTTATCTTTTTCTTTTTTAAAAAATGTGTTTTATGTTTTTATTATTATTTTGTATAATAAAAATAAAGTGTTTCTTTTTCATTTTTATATTTTTGTTTATTTGGATCATTTCGGATGGCAGAGATGTATCCAAATTTTGTGAAGAAAGTGGTCCGAGGCCGGTCGCAATACTCTCAGGTGGAAGAAAGTGGGAAACCTTGTGCGGATCTTTGGAGGAACCCATGGAGAGCAACAGCAGGACTAGCAATGTTGGTCTACCCAACATACTGACTTTCATGTGAGAAGAGCACCCAGGATGATGGGCAGTGACAAATTTTTCTTTTTTCACCTTCATAATCTGCTCGAACTTACTGGACAAAAAAAAATCTCAAACCTTGTGCATTAAATGCTGAGTTTCAGCATTTCATACTGAGATGTATTAAAATTTCCCTTCTTTGTGGATACCACTGAAAGAGGGGATAGGGAGTAGAAGCAGGCTCAAAGACAGGGTGACTTTCTGGATAACTCCAGTACACATAAAACAAAAGGGGGACCAAAATTGGTTTTGTCACCTAAAGTCGTCACTGCACTTCGACCCCTAAAGGACGACCACCCAAGGACAAAACCACCAATATTATATATAGAAATAGTAGCTTAAGGGATTTTGGCCCTTGGGAAATAGGTCTATTTTCACATGAGGATTTTTGAAAGATGATATTTTGGCTTGAGTTGAAACTTGAAATTAGTTATAAAATTATAATATCTTGAATTTTTTTTGTTTCTTTTAGAGGATTTTTTTAAGATTATATTTTTGCATGGTGAATTACTTGAGTTTACATAATTCTTTTTTTGCCTTAAGATATTTTTAATGTAAATGGCAAGGCCACAATGTGACACGCCCCTTGTTATCCTTGCCTTTAGTAATCTCATCATGGTAATATATTTTATTCTCAACAAATGCCATTTAAGACCTTGTACATGAAATTCAACCTTAAAGTTTTCCATGAAATCCATGTGATATTGTTGCCATAAAAATATCACATGAAATCCAACCTTAAAGTCTTGCATGAAAAAATTTCATGTTTGCTTTTTTCAAAAGGAAAGAAAAAGTCCACATGAAGTCCACATGATATTGTTACCATAAGAGTTTCAAATCACATTTATGTGAGAATAACTTTTTGAGCATACACACATCCACACACTTTCATTCACAAACTACTTTTTAGCAACATGGACTAGATGTTGCATGGAACGCTGATGTGCACCTCCACAAAGTGACACTAATGGAATCGAAGTTAAGGTTGATAGCTTTTGTGCACAAGAAAAGGTTGAATGCTTCGATTCATTCTCCTCTTCAAAGAAACACTATGGAACAATGCAAAGTCCATTTAGTCCCATATGTTGAGGAACATTCTATTGTTCACCCTTGATATTATGAATTGGCAAATCCACTTTTTGGGAACGTCATGGAACATTTCCTATTTCAAGTGTTGTTGATTTGAAGTATAAACTTGCCATAACTCACTATTCTGAGAATCTTCAAAACCTAATTGACTATTAGGTCATGAGTTATCATAATACCTTTCTCGTTTCGACAACAACTTGCTGAACAATTAATTAAATTTTAAAACTTAACTTTGACACTTGATTTTTTAATTCTGAAATTTTCAGCATGTAATAGTTATATAAAATAATAAATATAGCCTTGTCAATCTTATGGAACAATCTAATGTGTTTAGACTACTTTAGTTTTAAATCATTGTCATGGAAGGTTTGTGATTCAAAACCTAACACTTGTTGAACTTTTAATTTTATTAAAATTTTGGCACAAATAATAAATAATTTTTCAAAAGTTTGACAAAATGAAAAATAATTTAATTTATGCCCAAAATGATAAAGGTACTACAATATAAGCAATAACTTTGAGACCTTCATTTGTTGGTTTGAAGTCTAAAGTTGCCATAACTCATTATTGGAGAATCTTCAAAACCTAATTGACTATTAAATCATGAGCTATAAGCAATAACTTTGAGACCTTCATTTGTTAGTTTGAAATCTAAACTTGCTAGAACTCACTATTGTGAGAATCTTCAAAACCTAATTGACTATTAGGTCATGAGTTGTAAGCAATAACTTTGAAACCTTCATTTTTATTAGCATCCTACTTATAGCTTTATGTATCACTGTCAACCCTCATTGGCTACTAATTTTTCTTATAACCATATGACTTCTTGAATGAAAATATTAGAATTGCTCTCTTCATGGATGAAAATAACATTCATTGTACATCCATTTGAGGTATTTTGCTAATGACAATCAATTGACAACAGATAGGTATGAAATCAAAATCTCACAAATCCTACAAAATGACCGACAGATCCGTCCAATGGATGGATGGACTTAGCATTGCACATGGGTCTTATGTGGATCAAAGGCCACACTGGTTATGGGACACAGCCCAGCACTCAATTTTTCTTGTAAACCAAGCTCTCACACCTCACCTCAAGCTATTTCCTGTAACCAGCAATCTCCTCCGGTTACCACTGGTTACCTCTGGTTACCTATTCCTTCATGGAGCGTATCCTATTTGGTTTGAACTTGCAGTGTTTCTTTTACTGGTGAATCTTCTTCACCAAATTTCGACCTGAAATATATGATGTCGAAATATATGAAGAAATTTTCATGGGAAAAAATATGGCCCAAATTCGTCAAATTTTGAATTACCAGAGTCTTATGATGACTTCCAGAAGGTAGCCAAGAATATAGAAGGATTCTGGTTTTTTTTTGTTTTCCTACCTTCATATCTAGTATGCAACCAAATTTGGCTAAATTATTTTTTGGTTGATCGCCAATTTGGCTACTACCACAACAAAATCCTCAAAAGAAACCCTGGAACTTGTCATGAGGGGGAAGAGCCATCTGTGTGATAATGAATCCTCACTTTCTTACTAGGTAAAGATAATAGAGGTATCCGTAAAGTCAGGAAAATACAGCACCAGCACCCTGAGTTTGGTCATAAACAAGGTGAGATTAAAAAAAAACCTGCAAAAAAGTATATTAGTCTATATTCAACCCTGGGACCCGGGAAGGGGGTGGGGGGGGGGGCGGGGGGGGGGGA
>Ga0116227_10005892_pt1 | contig 25312 bp, 16 predicted proteins | sample S1TSphgellanicum_FD_89693 | JGI IMG/M metagenome (GOLD analysis project Ga0116227, IMG submission 89693) | Host-associated microbial communities from peat moss isolated from Minnesota, USA - S1T2_Fb - Sphagnum magellanicum MG | ecosystem: Host-associated > Plants > Peat moss > Unclassified... | reverse complement strand
GTGACAATATGTATACAATGGAGTCAAAGGATGAAATGTATTTGTTGACTTTTTCTTTCATACAATATTTTTTGTCATTTGCGATTAGTTTTCACATGTGACTTGTCTTAGGCGACTAAAAGGATTTTAGTTGCAAAATGTCTTTTGCGACTAAAATTTAGTCGAAAATACATGTTTTTCTTCTAGTGTTTGTGACAACTGTAATGGTGGATACCATCTCTTCTGCCTCAAGCCAAAGCTCACTCAAGTTCCCGCTGGCAATTAGTACTGTTCATCATGTTCTCCTACAACATCTTGATTCCTACTCAAACCATGTCATATTTTTCCCAGCTCAGGTCTAGGGGGGGATACATGAGAATTTCATCTCAGCCTCCCTTGTGCATTTTATATATATGTGTGCATGCATCTCTTTTTAGTTGATTAATTTATACCTTTGACTAGCTTTAGTCTTTTTGTTTAATAGAATTTACTACGTATTTACATCCTTACGACACGGTATGTCACGACACTACACGTCACGACAATACACAATTAACCCTTGTTACAAGAAATCATGATTTATTGACTAAAAAACTAAATCAAAACTAGTCATTTTGACATTTGGTCAATTCGACATTTAGTCAAAATGGACAAATTGATTTGAACATGTCCAACTTAACTTGTGATGTTTTTACTAACCATAAAATGGTCTTTTTGACTAATGAAATTGGACAAAAATTGGGCAACAAAAAAAATTAATTAAAAAATAGCTCAATTTACATAAATAAAAATAAATTCTTACACTACAACAAAACCATGTCCTTTTCACTAGTAAAATTTAACAAACATGATTGTAGAATCAAGTTTTTTTAACCACATAACTAACCATGTCCATTTTGACAAACCACAAAAATAACATTGTCTATTATAACTAATTTGAATTTCATTTTAATCAAAACAAACATTGTAACTTCATATGTGGATTTTATGTAGTGGTTACGTTTAATCAATGTACTAACAATGTGACTAAAATTAGTCAATTAATTTACAAATGTAATCAAAATGATATATATGACTAAAATCAGTCATTTATCTAACACATGTACAAATGTCACTGAAGTCAATCACTTTGATTACACATGTATTATTAACATAGGTTGATTTCACTCAAAAGAAAAAACAAGCATATAGACCCCCTTCACTTTCAAGTTTCATATTTTTCTCATTACTTGTCCATTTTCAACAATTTAAAAAGCTCTCGATGTATTATCTTAAGCTTCACAAAAAAAGTTTGAAGTACAAAAACAAACCAAAAAAATGTAGAAAGAGTTTAAAGTCAAAAACACAAGTTGGACTAACATGTGGTCAATTTTTGTAAATCATCCCCTTCACTTTTAATAGGCATAACTTGTTCATTCCTTTATCAAAATTAAGAGTTTTTTTCACCTTTGAATTTTTCAAGAGGAAATGTTCTTAAAATATTCAAAACATGAAAAAAAATGGAACAATGTATGAAGAACTAAAGCTCCAAAAAGGGAACTAAAATTTTAAGTTGTTAATTTGCACTTAAATGACCCCATTTCACTTTTAATGAACACATCTTTCTCATTTCTTTATTAAATTGAGAAGTTTTTATAATATTGAATGTGCCAAGGGAAAATTATAAAAAAAATTGAATGTTGAAGGTAATGGAGCAATGTATAAAAAGTTTAAACTCAAAAACACAAACTGAATTGTTATGTTTAGTTTTTGCAAATCACCCTCTTCACTTTCAAAGGGCATAACTTGCTCAAATTTTCATTGATTTCAACAATGTTTTCTACCATTGGATGCATCAAGAAAAGAACTACAAAGTTTGTTTGAATGTCAAAAGTAATGGAGCAACATGCAAAGAGTTTAAACTAAACTATTATGTTCAGTTTTTGCAAATCACCCTCTTCACTTTCAAAGGGCATAACTTGTTCATTCTTTCATCGATTTTAACATTTTTTGTACCATTGGATGTGCCAAGTGGAGAATTAAAAAATATTTTTGAAGCTTCAGAAGCAATAGAGCAACGTACTAAAATTTGTAAATCTTATTCTTAAATGTTTGTTAATAGGTTTTATAAACTAAAAACTTCATGTGATCAAATTGTTCCTTGAAAAATTATATCCCATATTGTTTGGTCATTAATCTCATTTTGAAAAGCATATAACCAAGGGTTTTAGCCCTCAAAGTCACATCTTAAAATGTTCAAGTTTTTTAGGTTAAACATATTGTAAGGTTTAACTTTCGAAAAAAAAAATCAAATTAAAAAAATATTTGATTTGAATATAATCCAAAAGGGAATTGATACATTCAAAATATTTTTGAAATAAAAATTAAAATATTTTTAAAAATATTATTTAGATTATAATTATTTTATAAAATAATAATATTTAATCACATATTTAGTCACAATGAATATGCCATATCATACATTCATTCACACAATTAAACAAAATGGACATGCTACATCATCAATTTAATCACACAATTTGTTAAAATAACATGACACATCATCAACTTGGTCACATAATTTGTTAGAATGGACATGCCACATCATTGCATTTAGTCACAGAGTTAATCATATCGAACATGCCACTGTGGCACTATGCTATTATTTAGTCATGTTACATTTGTTCGTTTTATTAGCATTTACATGTCTTAAATGATTGGTCTTTTTAAACTTGTCCCAAAATTGTTTGAGGTCCGTTTTGACAAAAAATACAATGCAAAAGGACTACAAAAGGGACAAGTTATGTAATAGTGCTACCTACCTATCCACAACCCACATAAATATCAACATAGTATATGTTGATAAAGGGGATTGGACCTTGGTTTCCTTGGCTCCACACCAATGTCTTGGCCATCAATGGTGTCTTGGCCCACCATTTTGAAAAACAATATGATCCAAATGAATTAGCATGTTTCCTTGAACTTCTATGAAATTTTTTGTCAAGGTGTATAACAACATTTGAATTTCAATTTTTTTCATAAATAACTTAGTAGGTACCTAACTAAATAGATAAATAAGTACACATGCTGGCCTACCTATGTTTTCAAATGTACATACCTACTTATGTAAACTATAGGTGGGTATGTACATTACAAAAACACATGATTTTTTAGAAGGTCCAACTTGTCTAAAATGTCCACATTGACCAAAAAGGATGGTCATTTTGATTAAAGACCTGGGCCATGAAAAAGACAAGTTATTTTTCACTAAAACATTTTATTAAAGTGACCTTTTTAACCATGTGAAAAACTAAACATCTAGTCAAAAAGACCAAAAGTCCATCAAAGTGACCAAGGCTTAATCAAATTGACCATACTTAATGGCCATTCTGATTTACAATTAATCAAATTGGCCATTTTGATTTAACTTTTAATCAAATGAACCATACTAATTTAGTTATTTAACCTACAAGTTTATTTTCCATAAGATACATACCAAACCTAAATTCATAACTAATAGACTCTAGGTTAAACATATTACAACTAGTAGCTACTTATAAAATTTAATAGGCTACTTACATGCTACCTTTAAGTACATGTAGGTACTTAAATTTAATACATTAATTAATTAATAATTAATAGTTAATACTCAATCATTTATGATTAATATTTTATATAATTAATTAATCACCAAATAAATTTTAATTATTAACCAGTAATTAATTTATCCATCAACTTGTTAATTGATTAATTATTAGTATTGAATTATAAATTTAAATAGTAATTTATAATAATTAATAGTAATCAATATAATAATAAATCATTATTGATATGCGATTATTTTTAATTAATTTTTTAAGTTAATAATAATTTTTTGTATATTAATTGATAAGTATTAATTCATATCAATTATTAATTATTAATAAATAATCAATAACTAATCAATAATCAATAACCAGTAACTTTTAAAAATTAAATTATTATTATTTCATATTTCATATTTCATAAGAAACATTCAATAATCAGCCATTTATATTGAATAATTATTAATTAATAGTAAATAATCATTCATTAATATTTAATAATTCATAGGAAATATTCAATTATTATTCATTGATATTTTTATTTATAATTTATAGTAATTCATCAATCATTTTAAATTATTTTTATTAATTACCTATAAATAACTTATCCTACTACTAACTATGTTAGTAGCCTAGGCCGCCTAGGCCTATTAAGTAGGTAAATAACTTAACCTAAGCTACCTAGGCCTACTAAGTAGGTAGCTTTGTTTATTAAATTTGTAGCCTAGGCTTAAACCTACCTAATAGGTTACGCTACCTACTTAATATGTTTAAGTTAGGTCTATTAATAGGTTAATAAGTACCTACATAGCCCACCAAATAGCATAGGCATAAATAACTTACTAGATAGGTATAAACATAAAATTAGTAGGTACCTATAGGGCTTAATAGACTATAACCTACATGTCACCTAGGTACATGCATTTATTAATAGGTACATCCTACCTACTTAGGCTACCATACCTATAACCTACCTATTTATTTAAATAGTGAAAAAAAATTCAAATCCATCCTTATATATAATATTTTAGGGGTCTGTTCGTCTGGTCGTCCTCCTTGGGGGTAAGGGGGTTAAGGTTAGCACGCCCTTCATAATGAATATTTTTAGGTTTATGATATAGTTTACTGCTTTACAATTGGGGGGGGGAGTAAGGCCCATGGGTAGGGTGGGTTTCAAAAATAAGGGGTCTAGGAGGAGGGACCTTACCTTATACTTAAGTAATTTTTAGTTTTTACAACATGTAAAGACTTGCAATAAAACTAAATTTTGCCAAGTTGGGAATTGGGATCAGGTTTTCTTTGTTATAAATAATTTTAAATAATTTTTTTAAAATAAATTTATTTATAAATTTTTGATATCGAAAATTTGGTGAAATTTTCAAAAATACTAGGAAAATTAGTTGACTTTACACTAGGGAAACAAAAAAAATTCCCTATTTACACTAGAACTTGGGATCCCTTTTGCTTCCCTGGCTACCTTTCCCACAAAATGGACCTCTTCACCTATCTCCCCCCCTTCAACACAACAACCCTCATTAAACCAATGAATGAAGAGGAAAAGGAGGCCCTTTTGGAGGACCCGCACGTCCACCGGAACCGTCTTGCCCGGGAAAGGCATGCTCCCGATTTTAAATAAATAAATATGGTTTAAAGAAACCGGGGGACTTCACAGTGTCCGAAGGTCACATGTACCCACTAATTTAGTGTAATATGGATGAAAAAAATTTCACAAAAGTTGAGTACAATATGTTGATCCAAAATAATTTTCGTTACAAATATGTTATCAAAGAAAATCACATTATGGGGTGGTGGTGTAATGGTTAGGGACTTGACTCTTTGATGTGGAGGTGAAGAATTCAAGTCCCCACACTTGCAACCTAGGCTACATTGGCTACTTAAGTAACTTAATTAGGTAGCCTAGGTTGCAAAAGCTACTAGACCACCTAGCATAGGGGCTTAACTTAGGGGGCTTGGCCTAGCCTAAATGGTTTGGTCTAACCTAGGTGGTTAAGTTAGGTGGCCTAGCTTTAGGTTTAGGACATAGGGTTGGTAAGTAAATAAATAAATAAAAATTTGACATTAATTATTAGGTTTATTAATTAAGTTGGTAGGTAGGTAGGGTAATTATTTAATTAATATCTTCATATTAATTTTAAATAATATATATTTTTGGTCATTGCCAAATTACATTATCGTCACGATGTTTCAATCAAAAAAACCAACTAAAAAGACATAGTCAAAATGGTCAGGTCTAAATCGACTTGTCCAAAATAACATTTTGATCAAGTTGGACATAAGGCAAAAAAACCATGTGGGGGGTTTTTTTTATCAAAATTCCTAATAAAAAAAATTGTGATTTTTTATAATGGTAGGTAGATTATAGGTGGGTAGATAAATAAATAAATAAGTAGGTAGGTGGTAAGGTAGATAATAGGTAAGAAGATAGATAAATAAATAGGTAGGTAGGTAGATGAATAGATAGGTAAATAAGTAGGACATCAATTGGTAGATGGTAGGTAAATAAGTAAGTAGGTAAATAAATAAAACATGGGTAGGTAGATGGTACGTAAATAGGTAGGTAGGTAGGACATATTTAATTAAATAGGTAGGTAAATAACCTAATAAGCATATCAAGTAGGCTAGCTAACCAAATTAGTATGGCCAACTTGACTAAACATGGCCATTTAATATGGTCAATTTGATTAAACCATGGGCATTTTTATGGACATTTTTTTTAATTGTCTTTTTTGATTAAATGTACAACTTAACATTTGGTCAAAATGGTCACTTCAATCAAAAGAACCAACCAAAAGAATCATGTGTTAAATCATGCCCCATGCCTTTAATCAAATTGAACCTTTTGAAAAACCATGATTTCTTATAGTGCCCTCCAAGGATGATAAAACTATAACATACTCCACAAATGATTTTCTTGACAACGTGAAATTGCTAAAAGTACAAGTATTGTTTTCATCCCCTAAAAATGTCATATGGTCTTTTGATTTTAGTTGAATAACACCACTAGTTTTTTTTTAAAAATTCACCCTTCTTTTGAATTTATGGTCAAAGGAAGATTGTTTTAAGGGTCATTGGCATTAAAATCCAATGTCATCCTTGTGTTTTGATTGTGGCTATCAAATGGGGGATACAACCTCATTGTTTGTTGATGTTTATGCATGCAATAGTGCAAGCTTTATGTTTCCAACTAATGGATTTATAGTGTTGGACTTGACAAGGACCTGACATTTGTCAAGATTTGAGATGAACATTGAAATTTACATTGGATTTGCTTGACAAAACACATTTCAAGAATCAAGAAAAAGTTTTATATGGATCAAATGAAATTCAAAGGGACATATCATTGGACAAATATGAATTATTCTAGGATTATTTGTTGTACATGTTACTTTAAAAACTTGTCATTGCATGTTCATCAACTTTTTGGAAATACTTGGATCACATGGGATTCAATAAAACCTATCATTACATTTGAATGGACAATAATGAGTTTGAATGAACATTGGAAGATTCAAAATGAAGTTGTATGGAATCAATATGGACTACCTGATCATTGAAGAAATTTATATGACTAACATGGACTAGGTTCCCAATTAACATATACATGGACATACACAACTCTTTAAGGACTACCATGAACTCATTAGACTCCCATGACCTAACTAAACTTGTAGGTATTAGAATTGGGAAATGCATGGACACAAAGTGAATACTTAATGATTGCCATGTAAGGATCAAACTTTTATGACCTTAACATGGACATGCATGGGCTTTGAACAAAACTTATAGGACTACCACAAAAAAATTTAGACTTTAGGGAATCAACTAGAAATAGATGAACATGTTCAAATCTTATGATGACAATCACAATCGCATTCATTTGTTTTAAATATGGACTTTGATGCAAAGCACACATGAAATTTGGGGCAAACTAGAAAATTGTCAAGAAAATGTATTTAAGAACAATCTGGCATGCATACAAACATTCTATCATGACAAGTCCAAGCCAACAAAATTTTGCAAAACCTAAAAACTAGGAGTAATACATCTATTTGATTTGCAAGACTTTAGCCAAATTAAAATTTCATCAAAATGGAATTCAAATTTGTGTGAAATTTGACCTTTTTGGTTATCCAAAACTTGTAATCCCAATTTTACATCAAGCAGATGCGAGTGGCAATTGAACTCGTTGGTAATAACTAGGTGGTAGAACATCAAGCACATCTAGAGATGCTCATAGTTGCCACTTTTGCATTTACTAATGTATGTCTTGCAAGAGCACTAAGCGAGATCCGATCTTCTGCTCCAAGTAAAAAGATAAACCCCATATCTTTCTATCACCTTTCTTCTTCCTCTCATATCTTTCTCCCCCCTCCTTCCTCTTCTTTTTTTGTTATTGTTGTGCAAATGAAAGATTTAATTTTTATCTTTGACAAAAACAAAATTGATTTTGGGAATTTTTGTTATGATGGTATCTATGGTTTGTTGCCTGCACAAAATGCACAAAATGTTCATATGTTTCCTTTTTCTTTCTAGCGAAATATTTCTTGGATCAATTAGGTAATACCCAAATTGTAATCTTCTATAGCAAAAATGCAATTTCTATAATTGAAATATACAAAATGCCCATATGTTTCCGCTTTTTTTCTTTTGTTTTTTGAAGTGATTCAGTAGTACCCAAATTGTTGTAATCTTCTACAACAAAATTAAGGTTTCTATAACTATGAATATTATTGTGTTGTTGTTTCTACAGACATTATTGATCTATATCTTACAAGGAATCTCATCCTAGACTGGCAATAAAGAGAGACAACAATTTTCACATAAACCCACCCACCCAAGAAAGAAAAAATTCCCCAAGGACTTTCGCTATAAACAAATGAGATATGCAAAGAGAAAAAAAAAACTAATTCATATGTGTTTTGATCACAAGAATGTTTGTTTGCACAAACTTCTATTGACTTGTGATGGATGACAACAACAACAATTGTAGTTAGTGAATGAAAGGATTGAACATCAATATATTTTTGGTGTTTGCAATTTTACTTTTTATGGCAAGAAGTTGGCCACATTTGTGAAGAGTTACTAGCTCTAAAGCTTCTTGACCTTAGGAGCAATCACATTATCATTACCATGAAAGATGGGTTGTCAATGCTCTCAAACTTGACAACTCATGTTCAACCACTATGCCATGAAATGGAAACATGTATAGCATGCCCCCCCTTCCCCCCCTTCGTATACTAAAATGGAAAATTCTCAAAGTACTCCTTGTATCTATTGTTTTTGGGAATCTTTTGACACTTCTTGCCAATCGTGTTTGTTCTTAATGTGAGTTTAATGTTTTGAATTTTTTTGCCCTTTTAGCATTAAGCTTGCTTAATTTAATGTTTAATTTTTGTATGCAAGTATAAGCCCTTAATGGGTGTCTTCCAAAAATTGAAGAACTATCCCTTTGTGGAAATAAGTTGTAGGGTATTGAGGTATTTATTGGCTACCACCATGTTAACTGCTTATTGTTCTCTCTAAAATGATGGTAGACATTTGTTGTATATGCAATTCTTGTTTTTAAGTTGGATTGAACATATTTCATTTGAGTGATGCAATTTGTTTTTTTGAGTCATGTTTGATGTGGGAAGGTGGGGTAAGGCAAGGGGTCTCCACATGCATAGAAACAACAACCACAAGTTAGCCTTTTGTTGGAGGATTTGAGTCATTGCATCTTTTGAAGCCAAAAACAACTTGTTTCGCAACTAGAATGAGATTATGAAGTTATGTCAATTGCAAAGGTTGCATTACATTCCCTTCAAAATGTGGTTTTGATTTTTGTGCACTCAAAAGAATCTAATAGTTTTCTTTCTCACCTAATTAAACTTTAACCCAATAAGACTTGTACCTTCCAAATACTCCTCCTTGCTAAAGTTTTGGTCATTCAAATAAAGTTCCAATGCAAAGTTCTAGCTCTACATAAATTTTTTAGGGCTACCTATATGTGGAGAAATTAGGTTTGTTTTAGGAGCAACTATACCAATGCTTAGTATGTGGCCTTGCAAAAGATAGTTGGATCAAGAAAAGTCAAAACATGCTTGGTTTGGCTTAATAATATGGTTTTGGCCTAGCATTTTCACAAGATGCAAAGGTTATTAAAAGGCACAACAAAGCCTAACACCTACTATTGATTAGTTAGATAATTTGATTTGTCTAGGTGGGTTGCTATTAGTAGTCTCCCACCTATTTGCAATCCCAGTTTTAGTTTTATGGGTAGGGTTGGAAAAAAGTAAATAACTAGACTTGGATGTGAAAAATACTTTTGTATGGTCACATACTAAACACCATTAGGGATGCTCGAAAATATTCATAATGGGTGGAAATATGGATTCTGAAATTTGCAGTCTTATTAAACATGAACATGAATTCATGAAAGTTCAAAAGTTTGTGTTGTTTTTTTGTTTGGGGGTGCAGCTTGCAGCAAGTATATATAAGTGGAAACTACCTTCAATAGCTTTGGTGTCCAGACTTTCCTAGTTCTATTATTGATCATTATCACAAGGATACAAAATTTAAGCTTTTTGCAACATTATGATACCTTCTTCTAAGTGCAACCTTAAAACATGATTAATCATTTTAAATTTAATATTTGTTTCTTGCATTGACAATTGAAACATCAAATTTGATGTTAGTAGTCCATATGAATGGTCATGTTTGTTGCCATATTAAGGTTTCATGATGGCATGATGGCAGTTGGGAACAAAATCTCAAAGTGGTTTTTTATGGATGCATTTGATCAATTTGTTGCTCTTGGAGTGTTATAAAATATATTTTTCTTCATGCCCATAAACAACATTTTGACAACACTAGGCTTGTCACAATGTCAAATGTTGGAGAAGAAACTTGCTGCATGTCTGTCTTTCCTTTCTTGGGATTTCTTTTGTTTGGAAAATGAATCTCTCATTTTTTTGGTGTAAAAAGTCCCGCTTTCTCATAATCCATTATTAGATTCTAAAAATGGTGTTGCACCCTATTACATGCTGATTGCACACTTGGGGAAAATCAATAGTTTTAATGGCAACCAAGTAAGTAAACAAGTGTTTTGCATGATAAACCTCTGCTTATTTTGATTTCTATGTGGAGGAACCCTGTGGGTTTCATAGCTATCCACAAGATTAATGTAAGAATTGGGAAGAAGTATGAACCTCCTTGGTGTTCGGATGCAAACCTCTATAGCCATGAAAGTAAGAACTATTTCGCATGCATTTTTTGTTTAACTTATGTGGGTGGGGATCTTGTGCAAGTAAAACCAAGAAAGAGAAGAGATGCAGAAATTAGGTCTATATATCCATCAAGCCATTTAACATTCTTTTTCTTTTCCATCTTGATGTGATCAAGAATCTTTCTTGTGTGGGTTTGTTTTGAATGTTTTGCTCCTTCATTCATTCAAGATTTCTCCATCAAATGTAATCACATATTTTTGTCTTGATGAAAGTGATTTTTTATATGATAATGCACATATATGTGTGCCATGTACTAAGCACCATGTAGAAAAAAGACATGGAAGAAATCATGAAATCTCACCAAGGTGTTTTTCTTTTCTTGAACTTGCCATTTTATTGGAAAGAAAGGTACCCATCATTTTGCTTCAAGTGGAAATGTTGCATATGCATGTTTAGGGTATAGGGTTTACTTTAAGCCCTTAACCTTGGGACCATGAAAATGTCACTTAGCAAGTTGCAAAGACCATGCAACTTACTTTGAAAACAAACTTGACAAAAAGGCTATCAAAAATTGGCCTTTATTGTAAGGAATGGATCTTATTTTAATAGAATTGTGTGGGACACATGTTTGAATGTCTTTGATTGTCGCATGATGTGCCTATGAACTTGGGCAATGGATCAACTGGAAAAACTTCCACAATGGCCTCTTCCTTGATTTCTACACACCCTCCCAAATACCAACAAACTTAAAACCAGTGCCATTGTTCACATGTAGAAAAGTAAGAAAAATGTTGTGATCAATGAATCATAAAGAGCTGTAAAGTTTTTCCATTTCCATGGTTCAGTCCAAGGATTGGTCCAATGCTTGAATTTATTTTTTAAAGAAAAAACATGTGAATGCAATTAGGAGGATAATAACAATTTTGTGATGATTTGCATAGGCCTTATGTGGTCATTACTTAAGGAGCCATTGAAGGGGGTTGGAGTGGGATTGGTAGAAGAAAACCTTTTGGGACTTTCTACAACCTTATCATGGAGCCTCTATTAGGATTACTCATGCACAAGATAAATATATTATGAGTCCTTCAAGATGTTATTCAGTGATCTTCTCCTAATCCACATCCAACAATCCTGATCATAAATCAGATTTAAAATTTCTTTAATTTATAGTTGTTAGATATTACTACACATAATCTTGAATGCAATATTGCATGAAATAATTAATTGCATAGTGAACATGTACTACTAGTTGGCAAATAATAAAAAAATGCTTCAATGGGCAAATTTTAGTGTATTTATGGATCATACACAAAAATGTTAAAAAATGATGAACAAAATGGTGAAATTATCTATGGACAATGAATACAAAAACTAATGATTTTATGTGTTCATATTCTGGAAAAAGGTGCAAGTTCTCTTTTATTAATACATCACATACTATTTTGGTCAAATTAAACATATCTCTAACATTGGAATTAATGTGAAGTCCAAGGAGCCTCAGATGCTTAGCCCTAAAACTTGAAAGAACATGGGCAACCTAAAAGGTTGATTCAATCTAGTAACCTTAGAAGGCTAAACACCAGTAATGTGTTTCTACTAGTTGGTATTTAGGGATTTTGTTGTGCAAATACCCTGCAATTTGTGGGCTATAGAATTGTTCATGAGATCTAAAAAAGAATTGGAGATTCTATAAATCATGGAGGAGGGTCCTTGAGTTAAACAAAGACATCAAGTGAATAACATCCACTTTCAGAGATTTGCTTGTCAAGACCCTTAACTTCTTTAATCGCAATTATTTTACAACCTTTAGGGTTAGTTTAACCATCATTTAGGGTTACAAATAATCTTTAAGGTTAGTTTGGCCTCTGTTGGAACTAATATTGTAATTTATTGTAACCTTAGACCATCCCAAGTTTGGTTAACTTGTGTTGCAATTGACCATAAGGCACACAAGCTCTAGGGTGCATAATAATAAACACCTTATGCTAAGCATTGCACATTGCAAAGAAGAACATTTCCTGATAATGGTTGTTAATTGTCAATGGTTGTCAATGTCATGGAGGCCAAGATCCCCCCACCATATTTTTAAAGGCAAAATGCACAATGTGGTTACAACTTATATGCACCAATTTCACAAACATTTGAACCCATTTCAAGTTGGTGTTAAGTAATTCATCATTGCCCAAGTTGTAATTTTTCAACAACTGATAATTCAACTTCATTAATCCTATGCATTCTTTTTCATTCTTGTAGTTGTATGAATTTAGGGTTTACTGTGCCAATCAGTGATTATGTTCAAGACTTCATCTTTGCACAAATGCAATGTGAAATGTTGTTCATATTAAAGTATGGATATGTTATGTGCTTAGTTAGTGTGATTCTGGTTTGTTGTTCATACTCAAATATGGTGATGTTATGTACTTAGTTAGTGTGGGTTATACTTGTTGTTCAAGGTTATAAATAATTACACATTTCATTATTGAACAACAAATAAAAATTGTCAGAATAATTCATGGGTGGTGCATATTAGCCATGTGTGCAAGGTGTAAGCATATTATTGAATGCACATTGGAAGATGCAACTAATTGTGGACACATGTGTCAGAATTGTGAATGTATCAACTACATTATAAAGAGGCGGGTGCATTCCCCACAATATACCTTCCGCATAGGCTTTAAAGGTGCTTATGGTCCAGAATTTGTTGTGCGGGATAAAAGGAGGATTTGTTGTTGCTTTTCACACTACCACCACCTCCCCTCTTGGTTTTGCCAATGCATACCAGTAAAACCCTAAAAAAACCACAAGATGGAGGTGTCATAAACTACTTAAATATTAGACTTCATCTTGATTACAATTTGCTTATAAAATAATTTTCCCTAAATAGTACACATGTGGATGCAATCTCTTGCATCTCTTCATGTGCATGGATTTTTTCATTTTTGCATGCATATGGCATGTACCACACTCATATACTTGAGTTAATTAGGATCTAGTTGAAACACTACTACAATAACATATTCAATTTTGTAAAATTTTGATGAGATTTATCAATATGATAACAATGCCAAACAACACTACAACTTTTGTTGCATGCTATTATAAGACCACAAGTTGCGGATGCCCCAAATGGATAGCTTTTGGTTATGCAAACCCTTAAACTAGGCTGGGTTTCTATGTTCATGATAGGTAAGGCATGTGTGGCTCACTTTATTTATTGAGGACAAGAAAAAATGCAATTAAGGACACGTTCCTCAAGTTGTTGCGGCTTGAATGGGGACCATGTGGACATCTTCTTAGAGGTTATGGGTCTTAAAACACTAGGACATTATTACTAAGTCTTCCATTTTGCTTTTTGGAGATGTAATTGAAACTCATGATGTTGGACTTTGTGAATTAGGTTTTCAAAGTTTTTTAAGGAAATCAAGGTTTACTTAGCATCAACACCCATTACTTATAAATAATGGACATCAGTAAATTGTTATAATTCATTATTTATGGTATAGAAAGCACCATGTTCCGACCCCACTAGAAGATATAGGAACATATTAAACATCTTATACCTTACTTTCTATTTCATGTACAATTTTTGTAGGTTTGAAAACACACCATATGTTGGAAAAAAAACCCACCATTAGTCATAGTCCTCATGTGAAGTCATGTGTCATCATGGGTAGTGTTTATAAGGTGAGCTGTAATGATTTCCTTGGCTTTTTGTAGGTCAATTTCAATGGAGAACAATTTGACACTTGGTGGATGCACTTGAATTAATGAGCCCATTTACTGGTGAATGGATCTATCTATCAATGTATATATGGTCTTTTTGTATGTCAATATTTTGTAAGTAATACTACAATTAAACCAATGTTGTGTTTGTAATTGTTGTGTCCCAATGGATGCCTTTAAAGAACCACGATAGGAGCCAAACTATGATTTATCAAAATCAATTGGACACATCCATATTCTAAATTGGTTTTCTTTGTAGTTGAGCTCACTTTGGGAATTATTATGGTAGGATGGCCTGTTTCAAAGTTGTTCCTTTCTACAAATATTGAAAAACAATTTGCAAGTTATGTCTCTTATTGAGTTTTAACTATAATTAATTGGATGCCTAGGAATGCGCTTGGCCTATCATGATCATCAATATGCAATAAGTGGCTACTTTCCACCTCATAAAAATGCAAGAATGTTTGTCTTACAATGTTTTTATTTTGTTTCAACAAAATATTTATTTTTTTCAATGAAAGAAAACTTTAGTAGGGTGGATATATAAGGTGTGCGCATTGGATTATGGTGGAAAAATGGGTGTACAATTCAACCATTAAGCTATGTGGGCTTTTGGCATATCTATTGTACAATTCTATAGTGCATGATCTCTATTGTGTTATTAACAATAGAGCACTACAAGATTCTTGACATACATTTCATGTTGTTTGAATTATGCCACCACAAATGAAGATGAGTCTTATTAGGTTCAGTTCATTTAAAGTGAATGGCCTTGTGAACCATGTAGCTCGATTGTGTGTAAGAGATGAAAAGCTTTGGTGACAAGAAGAAGCATATGCCATCTCCAAGAGGCATTGTAAGATGACCTACAATTGTAATTTTTGCCATGGAGGCCAGTCGTATTTAAGGATGGTGATTTGTCGACACCTTAACCCCTATGGACGTGACCCTACTTTGCGATGTGTCAAGTGTGGATGCATAAGACTTGCATGATCACCCTTTAATTCACAAGCTAATTCGATTTGTTGAATTAACACATCTTTGTTGTGGGATTACATACATGTTTTGGACAATGTTACTAGCCATGTACACCACCATGGGAAAAATACTTAGCCTTTTGGCTCTATCCTTAAGTGGATAGAAGGATGGACCTTGTGACTTATAATTGTTTTCTTTCCACTTGGAGGCAAACTATGTCTACAAACTATGTTCATAGTTTGAAATACATGCCCAAGTTTATTAAATTTATGTATTGCAACTATTGTGTTATGTACCCTATTATGTTTTATACCCTATTGTGTTCTGGGGTGGCAATTTTGTATATCTAGACCTAAAGTAAAAGGAAAATGGTTGGCCATATTTATATTAGTTTAAATAATTTAGTTATATTATGAACTTAGGACATTCTTCAAGGAGCACTTCAATTATGTATGTCATACACTAACACAAAAATGGAGTCTAGTTCATTAACCTAAATCATTATGGGATTTTAAAAGTGAAATAAGTTCACTACACTTTAAAGATTTCACTTTGGTTAAAGTTATTTCACTATAATATCATTATGTAAACATCATTTATCATTATTAATTAACATAATTCACTATTATAATTTATTGTGATAAACATGTTTATTTTTATGTTGTTATTTTAAATACCCTATGTTATTTTATGATATATCTTATATTATCTTGGGCTATTTTAGTTATTTTAAATTATACCCTGAGTTATTATAAGTTATTTTATCATAAGTATAACAATTTAAAATAATCTAAAATAAAATATAATGACCTATGGTAAAATAACCTAAAATAACCAATAATAACCTATGATAATATAACTTAAAATATCCAATAATAACTTATAAAAAATAACCACCAATAGAATATCCACCTATAACCATTAATAGCCTATGGTAATTTAGCTTAAAATAACAACCAATAGCCACTAATAGAATAACCAACAATAGTCACCAATAGAATTACCACAAATAACCTATGGTAATATAGCCTAAAATAGCCAATAATAACATAAGGTGAAATAACCTTCAATAACCTTCAATAACCAATAATAATCTTACATAGCCAAAAATAGCCTAAGATGAAATAGTTTAAAATAATGAAAAGTAGCCCTAGAATAGTTGAAAGTAACCTAACATATGTAATATTATTATATTAGTAAAAATCTTATCCATTTATTAAACCTTTTTTTTTCCCAAAAGAATGGTCATTGAAATGTTATTGAATAGTGATATTCAAAAAAAAACATTGTTCAAATATTTTACAATTTCAAAAGGAAATAAATGTGATTATGTACATTATTGAAACAACTTTAAAATTAAACTTTAATCATTTCATTTGAATAAAATCTCAATAAGATATGAATTTTCAAAGTTTACGTTTTTGTAATGTTTAAAGTAAAGTATTTCATAAATAGAATGCAATGTAACACATTATCACAAGTGTGGTGGCTTGATGGTAGGGGTGTTTACTTTCATCCTAGAGATTTAGGGATCAAACCTCACAAATAATGTGTTTTTGGTTAATAATCGTAAGTTGATCAAATATTTTCCTATATAATTTTTTAGACTAGATACTTATTTAGGTTGATTACATGGCCTATGTACCTAAGTTAGGTTTTAAACTTAGCATTAGTAATGACACATGTCAATAATTCATAGGATGAAAATTATGAAATTATGAAATTATCAATAATATTAAATATTAAATAATTTAAATTTAATTGATTTCCATGCTCCCTAATTAAATACTTAGCAAGTGGAATGATTTGATAAATTTGTATTTCATTTGAAAGTAACCTTATTTCACGAGGTACTAAGGGACCAATTCACTATCTATAGCAATAGTCCTCGTTCACTAGGGGTTTGACTAGTCTCACCATGGTAAAAATGTTCAAATTCACTCAAAATAATGAAACTCAGAGTGAACTAAGACGCATTTTGGTGTAGTGATAGTTAACCTATTTATCTATGCACTCGGTATAGGATGCACCATCTGATTTGTTTAATGAGGACTAAGTGCTTGGTGGGGGCCTACTATTCCAAATAATGAACCACCATTGCAAAATGTTGCAACTAAGGACTGGGCGTTTAATGGGCAAGGTATTACTACAATTCCATTTTGTGAACCACCACTACCCTCTATACAAGTTGGGGCCAACAATGATGATATTGAATTGGGGGTTTAGATGGCAAAGGCCCTAAATGAAACTTGGCAGGTGTGTGATGCAGTTATAGATGAATCCATAAGGGAAATTGCCAATTAGGGTAGAGAAGATATTTTTGATTTAGGGATTGACATGGACTTAGACAGGGGTCAAGGTGAAGGAGAAAGAGAAGCTATGCCTAAACCTATATTAGAAATGATCCACATTTCTTGAAATTAATAACATAATCTAAGGTGCCATTGTATGGAAGGAGTGACCTTAGTAAATTGATAGGCACCTTGATGTTGTTAAATACATGTGCAACACATCGGGTCACCAATCGTTTTGTGGATGAGTTGTTGGCATTACTACAAAATTCCATTCTGCCAAAACCTAACCATTTGTGTTGGTCACACTATGAGGCCAAGAACTTAATTCAGAATCTAAACCTTGGGTATAACATCATTCATGCATGTGGAAAAGGCTATGTATTGTTCTATAATCAGTACAATGAAGTAACTGAATGCCCTATTTTTAGTTAATCCTTATATGTGTTAAGACGTAACAAGGTGCCTAGAAAGGTGTTGAGGCATTTTCCTTTGATCCTTAATTTAAAGAGGATGTTTAGAGCTCCCAACCTTTCAAAGTTGATGAGGTGGCACAAATCCAACAAAAGTATAGATGGATTAGTTTAACATGCTACTGATTCGAAAGCATGGGCTCACATTGATTCAACATGGCCAAAATTTGTTGCAAACCCAAGGAATTTGAGACTTCGTCTTGCATTGGATGGGGTCAACCCATTCGAAAACCAATCAACCTGATGGTCTACATGGCCATTGTTTGCTCTTAATTATAACTTACCTCCATGGCTCACCACCAAAAAGTTTTTCCTAATGCTTTTTTTATTGATTGCAAATAAAGAGTCGGTGAAAAACAACAACATTAATATTTACATGGCTCCATTGGTTGAGAAGTTGCAAGAGCTTTGGAAGGGGGTGGATGTTGGGGACGTGATTCATCCATAAGGGTCTAAGAGGTTCACTTTGCGCATTATTTTGATATGGTCAATCCATGACTTGTTGGCACATGGATTATTGTTTGGGCAAATGACAAAAGGGTACAAAGGTTGTCCAACATGTGACCTGAACACATGTTTTGGCCATTCAAAAGTGCTAGGGAAGATGATCTATTGTCACCATCACAAGTAGCTTAGACCAAACCACCCACTTAGGTTCAATGCTCATGACTTTGATGGCAAGATTGAAAGAAGGTATGCTCCTACGGTTATGTTAGGAAATGAGGTGTTGCAACTTACTAACTTGTATGAAAGATGGATGTTAAATGGCTAGAAGGATGGTAATCCATCTCATGATATTGGAGTGAAGCACAAATCTATTTTGTTCAATTTGCCCTATTGGAAGGTTTGCTTAATGATATTTTGGTCCTAATTTGTTTTTTTAAATTATTTGTTAGATGGTGTTAATGGGTGTTGTTGGTGAACAAGATGGCAGTAATAGCAAATGACAATGCTAGACCTTGTGATGTAAGTTTTCTAACATTGTAGATGTCGATGAAGAAGATGGTAATATTAACAATTAGATCTATGGGTCCAATAGCTGCAACAAATGAATTAATGGCTTTAGTAAAGCAAATGGATCATAGGAACCAATAGCTATAAATGGACTAATTTTGTAACAATAGTAGTTATTCTATTTCAAGATATGATGACATTACTAATGGCAATGTTATACCTTATGATGTTAATTTTTTAATAGTCTTGGTGCCATTGGTGAAGAAGATGGCAATAATGGGTAATGGAACTATGGGTTTAGTAACTGCAGTAAATGGGTTAGTGCTCCCATGGAGCAAATGGATCATGAAACTTAGTAATTATAAGTGGATTGATTTTGTAGTGTAGCAATTATTTTATTTTAGGATGTCATGAACCCCTCACTTATGACTATTAGACCCATATGATGTTAGGTTTATAACATGTGATTGAATTATGATGTGTTGTTTGGCCTTTGGGCATGAGTGTTAAAACACAAGCACTTGAAAGAGGTTAATTGTGGAACAATTAGTGGCAAAGCCATTATTGATGTAAAACTACTACTGGTGCATAATAACAACAATATATATAGGTGGTTATCTTGTAATTGTGGCAAATTGTGCTTTCTTCATTGTGCCAAACTCCTTGTACACATGCTTCAATATGAAAGTAATGGCTTGGACATGTGTGGATTTTATGGGATCTTAAGGTACAACACACATTTGATGTGATGCATTGTGAGAAGAATTTTGCAATCAACGTACTCAAGACTATACTTGGTGAAAAGGACACCAAAAAAGTGTAGCAAGACCTTCAAGCCTTGACTCTTTGTCAAACATGTTGGTAGAAGCCTCATCTTTCAAAGAATGCTAAAATTGTGATGCTGGCAGTTCCATGGGTAATGTCGAAAGAAGAACGCTTTTTGTTTTTGGACACCATGGTAAATTTAAAATTGGCATTAGGATATGCATCGGGGTTCAAGAAGCACATTATCAAGGGTAAATTAAGGGCCATGAAGTCCCATGATTACCATGTTTTATTGCAATCCATTTTCCCCTTATGCATGTTGTATATAATGACTAAAGAGCCTTGAATGGTCATCATGCGAATATATAGGATCTTTAAACTTATTTGTAACAAGGTATATGACCCAACAACATACCAAGAATTGAAAAGTGCAACCATATATTCATTATGCCTACTTGAAAAAACTTTCTCTCCAAGTTTTTTCAATTTAATGATACATTTGGTTGTTCATTTGATTGATGAATTAGACTTGTGTGGCCCTTTACACTCATGTTGGATATATCTGATTGAGTGGGCAATGAAAGACCTAAAGAACTATTTTAAAAATGTGGCTAAACCAGAAAGTAGAGCATGGCAGAAGGCTATATTTTTATGAGGCCCTAGGGTTGTGCACTGAATACATGCAAGGATTTAGTGTAACAAGGCACTATGTATGGGATGCCAATGAGGAAGGAGTGGGTGGAAAGGTCTTGGAAGGTGTGCCTAGACCATGTACACTGTCACAACATTTGTGCAATATAACACATCTTTATGTGTGCGAAAATCATGAAGATTTAACTCCATGGCGAGAGTAAAAACTGTGAGAAATTTTTACACACCCTTCCATATGAAGATATGCACTCACAAAACTCATTTAAGGGTGGAACTATTATGTAATTGTATTTTAACAAGTTAAAATGATTTAATAGAATGTAATGAAATTCACAAAAGAATTTAATGCGTGTGTCCACTTAGAAGATACCAAGATAATTTGAAAAATCAAAATTCACCATGATGAAATGTGAAGAAACATTGTGTTGATGTTTAATCAATGTTCACGCTTGATAGTTGACCCCTTTTCATTCCATTCTTCATAATGTCTTCATACAATTTCCTATTTTAACATGCATAGGGTTGTTAAAAAGCTAATCTCTAATAAACAATGTTATAAAATCTCATAAGTTTTTATTTTTGACATCAAAAGTTATACCTCAAAACAAAAAGTTGTTTTGACCATATTTGAGGAAAAAAAAAGACAACTTCAATCCTCGCTACTATTGGCAAATGTAGCTCCCTTACAATAGCCCCGATGATGTTGAAATTTGAAAGAACGTTTCACATTTCCCAAAATGAATTTGTCTTAAATTTGAGACAAATCCAATGATGGCTCTAAGAGGAACAATTATTTTAATAAAAAATCCAGAGGCTTGTTCATGGAAATCATGAACTTCACTATGACTATTTGCTACTCACAACTTCCTTCTTTGCTGTTTTGTTTGCACACATTTTCTTTCATGAACAACATTTTTTCACACATAAAAATTAATTCTCCTTTCACACATTCATTTTCCTCCTCTTCCAAAAAAAACACAAGATAATAAAAAAAACTCCTTTCTTTCAAGTTTCCCATGACCCCTCTTTGAACTTGTTTTTTTCGTCCAATGGAAGTTGTGGAAATCCCTCCCTCCAATCAATGGCCTTTTCATCTTTAATGAACCAATGAGAATCAAGAATGATTTGCTCTCTAATGGAATTTAAGATGAGAATTCTTATGCCCAATGAAACACTAAGAGGGTTTAATCAAATACAATGATAATCTTCATGACTAATAGAATCGAAGGACTCATCCTTTTCCCTATTTTGGACATCTTGATGGGGTTCTTGAGCTTGATCATTGTAAATTCCATCTATTTGATTTTAACATCCTACTTTTTCATCCTAATTATTTCAAATAACTAGCTATTAAGGTAATTTACCAATAGTAATAAATAAACATCTTTGAGTTCCCATGTCGTGACATGTAGTGTTGTGACATACAGTGTCATAAGGATGTAAATACATAGTAAATTCTACTAAACAAAAAGATTAAAGCTAGTCAAAGGTATAAACTAATCAATTAAAAAGATATACATGCACACATATATATACAATGCACAAGTGAAGCTGAGATGAAATTCTCACGTATCCCCCCCTAGACTTGAGCCGGGAAAAGCATGGCATGGTCTGAGTAGGAATCAAGGTGCTATAGGAGAACATGATGAACAGTACCAATTGCCGGCAGGAACTTGAGTGAGCTCTCGCTTGAGGCAAAAAATATGGTATCCACCATTATAGTTGTCACAAGCAACATCTGATTAGCATCGTCCGTTTTCTGACATACCTGACATGGATAATCAAGTGGAGGAATCCAAGTTGACGTGATGATGGTAGTATCCAAGTTCGGCAGGTGGTAGGGCGCACAATTTTTGGAATGATCACAAATTGTGCGTCCGTCAGCTCTTTGTAACTCCAACACACCTAAAGGCCTGATCGCCTTAATCCTCAAGATAGTGCGACCAAAAGAAGTGTCTAAAGTATCATTGGGTTGTCGTTGAAAATACACAAAATCACCAACTTCAAATTGTTTCACCTTAGGTTTGTAACTGCCACCTCGTGATGCACTCCCAACTCTTTAAAGGACTCTAAATGTGAGCCCAAGTAGAAAACAGCGGAAGAGGGAGGAATTGGAGCACGCTCCCTAGCTCACAACATTTTGAGGGGTAGAGGGGCGTGTTGGAGCTCCAAGATGGGACTAGGAAGAATTGACAAGTTTCACTCACTCACACGGGCTTACACATAACTCACACAAAGTGGTTAGTGCATAGTTGGAGCACCCTTGGTGCTAGGACAAGCCACTGGCAACACGGACACACAAGACTCACCACCTTCTTCCTTATAGTATACTCTATGGATGGCCACAAAGCCTACATCTAAATGGCTTTTCTCTCCCGGGACTCTCGAGTGGGAGTCCCGAAATCCCGCCAACTGGGACTCCCGCAACTTTGGAGCCCCATAACTTTACGAGCAGACCTCTGATTGAGATGCGGTCTGAAGCAAAGTTATAGCTCTCGTCGAGAGCTTTCCAACGATATGTGACACGCCCCCTGAAGCTAAGTAAATCGGGTCGATTCCCAACTTTTTGTGGTCGGGAGTCAAACTGGCAATTTGACTCCCGGCCCTTCTTTTGGCCATAACTTACGTTTCATATGTCTAAATGAGCAATGCGAGCCCACTTTAGACATTTACGTTCCAAGAAATTTCCAATGATATAAAAAACGCCACAAGACATTGAGTTTTGACCCCTCAAATTGCTCTTTGAAGTTTTGAAAGTCCACCAGGACTCCATCTCCCAAAGTGGGAGTTGTCTTGGGAGTGTAAGGGTTCATTCCCTCATACTCCCTCACACTTTCTAACACTCCCGAGAGTATGTGATGTGACTCTCGGGCTTTTTCTTGCCTTGATTCCCGGGCTTCCTCTTGCCTTAACTCCCGGACTTCCTCTTGCCTTAACTCCCTGACTTCCTCTTGGCCCGCAACCTTATAACCCCTTTGCCTTGGTCGCGAGCCCAAAGCTAGGGTTGCGATAGACCAGGCCGTTCATGTGGTGGTGGAACCACTCTATCGCCTTGTGGTAAGCATCGGACAAGATGATTGTCCCTCCATGAATAACGTTTGGACCGTTGTTGTATGCAATCTCACTAACTTGACGTAACTTGGGGAGGGTATTCCCCATGTTGAAGAAACCTCAGAGTGTCCAAGTTCTCCCATATATCGAAAATGGGATGCTCAACCAAGTTGCATTGCAGTAGTGAAAGATAATTAGATGCCTCAGATATAAGTATTGCTAGAATCTAGTCAAAATCTTGCCTAGCTTCTGAAAAATCTTCAGAGGTAGTGAGGGGTCTTCGTGACATGGTATCCGCATTCTGATGTGTAATACCAGGTCAATGAATAACCTTGAACTCATACTCTTGAAGTATAAGCGCCCAACGAACTAACTTACTAGTAGGCTTATCATTGGTCATCAACCATTTGATAGGTTGGTGGTCGGTATACAAAGTGAAATTGATGCCATAAAGATAAGGCCTGAAATGTATGACGACCCATACAACAGCAAAGCACTCCCCCTCGTATGAAGAGTAGTTGCTCTCAGCCTTGTTGTTGCTTCGAGATGCATAGGCGAAAACATATTCCTTGCCTTCCTCATCAAGTTGGCCAAGAATAGTTCCAATACCAAGAGCACTCCAGTCAATGTGTAGAATAAAAACCTTGTTGAAATCAGGTCTTCTCAAAATGGGGAACTCTAAAAGCTTTTCCTTGAGTGTGTTAAAAGCTTCATGAGCTTCATCACTCCATGTCCAAGCAACATCCTTCTTTAACAATGCATAGAGAGGATGAGCAATAGTACTAAAATCTTGGACATAAATTTTATAGTAATTACATAGTCCGATGAAGCTCTTCAATGTGTGAACATCAATAGGATTGGGCATCTCCAAAATGGCTACTACTTTGGCCCAATGAACCATAATACCATTTGGCAAAATTTTATGTCCGAAGTAGATTACTGAGGTGACAACAAACTCACACTTTTTAGGATGGATCTTCATATTGACTTCGTGGAGCCTCTTGAATAACTCCTCAAGATGAGCTAAATGTTGCAGGAGTCCCTTGCTATGCACTAGGACGTCATGTATGTATCACTTCAGGAAATCTGCCCCTTCGAGAACCTGGTCCATGACTTGTTGAAAAAAGACAGGTGCATTCTTCAATCTAAAAGGCATCACAAGCCATTCCCATAACTTATTGCTTCCATGGAATGCTGTTTTTTTGCGATCCTTCACAGCGAGCATAATCTGGTTGAAACCTTGCCTTAGATCCACAATTGTGAAGATGTTTGAATCTCCAATGTTATCAAACAATTCTTCAGGGATGGGCATGGGGTACCTATCCTGCGGTGTAATTAGGTTCAAAGGCCTATAATCCCCGCACATCCTTTTCTCAGTCCATAATCTAGCTGAATCTTTCTTTGCTGGCATTACTGTAGCGGCTGCGAAATTAGAACTTGATGGCTGAATGAGGCTGGCCTCATGGAGCTCTTTGCATCTTTCATCTACCAATTCCCATTCATGTTTGCTCAACCTATGCCTCCTTCGATAAACGGGTGTCTCATCTGTAAGGTCTATAGAGAACTGCATGGTCTTACACCTACCTAAGTCTTTCATTGAGAATGCAAACACATTCTCATACTTAATTAGCAAGTTTGTGACTTGGTCTCTCTCCTTC
>Ga0116227_10005891_pt1 | contig 25312 bp, 15 predicted proteins | sample S1TSphgellanicum_FD_89693 | JGI IMG/M metagenome (GOLD analysis project Ga0116227, IMG submission 89693) | Host-associated microbial communities from peat moss isolated from Minnesota, USA - S1T2_Fb - Sphagnum magellanicum MG | ecosystem: Host-associated > Plants > Peat moss > Unclassified... | reverse complement strand
GCTCGCGCGTTCATCCTCCTTCAGCCGGACCGGGCCGGTCTCGGCGAAAAGCGAGAAGGCCGCGTAATCGTTCATCCACGGGCTGGGCTGATGGGTCTGCTTGATGCCGTTGATCTTTTTGTCATGGTACATATAGCCCCAGCCGCTGCCCGGCTTGCCGGTGACGGGCGACCAGAAGTTCATCCCCCATGGCACCGCCACGGCGGGGTAGGTGTTGCCGTAGGACAGCTCATGGTCCGAATCCGTCCCCATCAGCGGGTTGACCAGATCGGCCAGCGCCTCCCGCTGCGGCGCGGCGGCATCGCGCGCATGCACCACGGGCGCAACGAAAGTGGTGCCGACGAGAAAGGCCAGCAGCGTGCGGAAGGGCGTCTTCAACGGATCTCTCCTTTGGGGGAATGCTGGATGGGGCGGGGGGACACGCCCTCATGGGTCATCACAACGGGTTTGATCGTGCCGTCCTCGGCAAAATTCATATGCTCGATGGCGATCTGGCGATGCTCGCCCTTGTCGTCGCCGAGCGGGCGGCGGTGGTAGACGATGTACCAGTCATCGGTGCCCGGCACATTGACCACCGAATGATGCCCTGCCCCGCGCGCGATATGGAAATCCTGCGCCAGGATCTTGCCCATCGGCTTGAAGGGCCCAAGCGCGCTGGGCCCCATCGCATAGGCGACGCTGTAGTCCGGGCCGGTCCAGCCGCCCTCGGACCACATCAGGTAATAGACGCCCTTGCGCTTGATGAGGAACGAGCCCTCGACATAGCCGGGCGGGGTGATTTCCTTATAGGTCGAGCCATCCGGGAAGGGCAGCACGCTGCGCAGATCCTTGCTCAGACGCACGACATTGCAATGGCCCCAACCGCCGTAATAGAGATAGATCTGCCCGTCATCGTCACGATAGACGAAGGGGTCGATGGGCTGGGCGCCATTGTGGAAACTGCCGATCAGCGGCTTGCCCAGCGCATCCTTGAAAGGGCCGCCGGGCTTGTCCGCCACAGCAAGGCCGATGCCGCCAAGCTCGCCGTCCTTCTGGATGTCATTGGCGCCAAAGAACATGTAATAGCGCCCCTTCTGCTCGATCACCGTGGGCGCCCAGACGGCATAGGCCGCCCATGGCACATCGGCGACATCGACGACATGCGAATGCTTGGCCCAATGCACCAGATCGGGCGAGGAAAAGGCATTGAAGAAGGTCTGCTGCACGTAGGAGGGACGCACCGTCTTGACCTTGCGCGCCTCCACCTGTGCTTGGGTAAAGCTTTTCGAGACATCGGGCGTGCCATCATCGTCGGAATAGGTGGGATAGATCCAGTATTGTCCGGCGAAAACCCGGATCTCAGGATCGGCATACCACCCCGGCACGATCGGATTGGCCGCAAGCGCAAGACTGCTCCCCGCCAGCAGCGCAAGCCCAAATGCCATTCGGAAAATCTTCATGCAGCACTCCGAAAGGAGGGAGGTGGCCCTCGAAAGAGGACCACCTCCAGGTGTGAGCCAGGGGGCTGGCTCATTCATGGAACGGTTGGATCAGAAATTCCACTGCACACCGACATAGGCGCGACGACCGGTGTAGGCGCTGGAATAGAAGCGCGCATTGGTGTCATTGCCGAGATGCGCGCTCTGGGTCGATTTGGTCAGGTTGATGACCGATGCCGTGAGCGAGATGTTCTTGGTGATGTAATATTGCGCGTTGAGATCGACCTGCTCATACGGATTGTTGTAGACGTTCAGGCCCGAGACGATGCCGCCGACCTCCTCGCCCTTGCGGTTGTAGGAGGCGCGCAGCAGGATACCGTGCTTCTCGTAGAAGACCGAGGCGTTCCACTGCGTCTTGGCACTGCCGACCAGCGGCGAGGTGCCGATGTTCTGGCCATTCAGCGACACTTCGGCGGTCGAGGTGTGGTTGTAGGTGAAGTTCACCTGCGCGCCGAGACCGAAGTTCAGCGTGTGCTGGGCATAGAGTTCGACACCTTCCGACACCGCGCTCGCGCCATTGGCCTGCGTCGAATATTGCTGGACCACCACCTGCTGGCCCTGCACCGTCTGCGGCAGGTCGAGCACCAGCGGCACGACGAAGTTCTTCACATCCTTGCGGAACAGCGCGAAGCCCAGCACCGACCCGCGATGGAAATACCATTCCGCACCAAAGTCATAGGCCCAGGCGGAGAAAGGCTTCAGGTCGAAATTGCCGCCATTGCCAAACCAGCCGGCCCGCTCGCCGAATTGGGCACGGTCAAAAGTGTAGGCGTCGGAATGGAAGGTGAGCGAGCGCGACGAGGCCAGATCGTTGAAGGCTGGCCGCGCCACCACCTTCGACACGGCGGCACGCACCAGAATGTTGCTGGTGGCATCCCAGGCGATGTTGAAGCTGGGCAGGAAGTCGGTGTAGGACTTGCTCTCACTGACCGGCGCATAGACCCGCTGTTCGCGCTGAGCTTGCGGGATCACCTGGCAATTGCCGTCCGGACCCAGCGGACGGTTGGGATCGAACGGCCCACCGGGGCCGTCAACGCAATAGTCGTTTTCGAAATAGAGCGTGTCGGTCGAGCGGCCCGTCTGCTGGGTGTTGGCGATGCGCAGGCCGATGTTGCCGCGCACCGGGCCGGTCTTGTAGTCGATCTGGGCGTAGCCGGACCAGATCTTCTCGCCAATGTCATAAAGGTTCTGCGGCTGCGGCACCTTCACCGCATTGCCATAGGTGTTGTTCAGATAATTGAGATAGCTGGTGATGTTGATGCCGGGGAAGGAACTGGCGGTGAAACCACCCGGAATGTTGCCGATCGGCGAGCTGTAGAAGAAGGAAGGCTGGGCAACCGCACCAGCCGGCGTATCCTGAAAGCGCAGCAGGGTGGCGGGATTGGCGTACCAGTCGAGTTCGCCCGTCTCGCGGTGGATCTTGCCGTCACGCCATTTCGCGCCAACACGAATCTTGTCGATGAAGCTGTCGAAATGCCGCGTCAGATCCACCTGAGCATAGGTCTGCTGGATGCTGCTGTTGGTGAAGCCCGAACCGGTGCCGCCGGTGTCGATCTGCGCCACGCCATTCATCAGATTCTGCTGCAATTCGGGCGAGAAGGTCATGTTCAACCCGCCCTTGCTGAAATCCCACGAGCTGAGGTTGTTACCGTTTTGCGTGACATTGCCGGTCAGGCGCGGCTTGGCGGCAACGTAGAACTGCTGCGAAGGGCCACCCGTGCCGCGCGTTCTGCCGACGACGAAAGAGGCTTCAAGCCGGTCGTGCGACCATTCGCCATGCAGATCGAAGGTGTTCGAGACATCCTTCTCCTTGGCATAGACCGCCGAAAGCTGAGGCGTTTCCATCGTGCAGATCGGATTGTTGCTCAGGCACGATGCGCCCGGGACCTGGAAGGTCGCCGATTGCAAAATCGTCCCGCTCTTGTCGAGCGAACCGGCGGTGAAGAAATTGTCATAGCCCCACTCGGGAATCTTCAACACATTCGACTGAGTCGCGCTGCTGAGCTGAAAGCGGAAGTAATTGGCGGTGAGGTGCAGATTCTCGAAAGGTTTCCACTCAACCGTCGCCTGAATGCCGAGCCGCTCTCGCTGCGAAGTGACGATCGATTCATCGACCGACTGCGGCGCCCAATAACCGTTGTAATGCGTGCCGCTGCGCGTCGTCTCACCCTTGTTCTGCGACCAGTAGGTGACCGAGGAATCATTGGCGAAGGTCTTGCCGTTGACGTCGGTCGCCTTGATGCCGGTGGCGCGACCGCCATCGGTCCACCACTGCCAGCTCTCGGTCGAGCCATCCATCTCGCGGTTGGTGCGCTTCTGATAGGTCGCACCGACCAGCACGCCAAAGGTGCGGTCCTTGTTGTGCCATGAAAGCTGGCCGGAGATCTGCGGCTCGACCTTCTCGGTCACGTCGCCATAGGTGCCTTCCGCCGAGATGAAGCCCGACCAGGGCTTCAGGTCGAGCGGCTTGCGGGTCTTGAGGATCACCGTGCCGCCGACGCCGCCTTCATCGAGCCGCGCCTCGGGCGACTTGTAGACCTCGACGCTGCCGATCATGTTCGAGGGCAGCAGCAGATAGTTGAACGAGCGCGATGGGTCGCCGGTGTCGGCGGTCGCGATGAAATTGCCGTTGAGCTGGGTGAGCGTCAGGTCCGACTGCAAACCACGGATGCTGACGCGGCTGCCTTCACCGCCGCTGCGCTCGATGACGACGCCCGGCACGCGCTGCAGTGAATCGGCGATGTTTTTGTCGGGGAATTTTCCGACGTCTTCTGCCGTGATGACGTCGATGAAGGCATTGGCCACCCGCTTTTGCGACAGGCTCGCCTCGATCGATTTGCGATAGCCGTTGACGACGATATCCTTGTCGGAACTCGCGGTTTCGGTGGACTGCGCCTGCGCATCACTTTGCGCAGGTTGCGGGCTTGGAGCGGCGGGCGCAGTCTGAGCATGCGCCGCGCCCGCAAGCGCGATCACCATGCTGGCCGACGCCAGCAGCCTCCCCAATGCGCGGCCATGCCGAACCGATGAATCAGCCAATTGAATAACCATCCCTGTTTCCTCTCCGCCATATGGGGCATCCTGCGACCGGGTTCTTATGTGTGGTCGTCGATGCCCCGAATGCCTGTGTTGATTTGTTATTCCAAAACCAATTTTCTAATAAAATTAAGGCGCGGGTGGTGCCCCCGTTGCGTTTTAAACGCCGCGTTTCAGTTTTTACGCTTGTCCCACAGAGGCGCTGCCAGCCGCGCAAACTCCTCGACCGGGGCCTTGGCAACCTCGCGGTCATAGGTCAGCAGGCCGTTGATCTCGCCCTCGACATCGGTTGTCTGGGTGTAGACCGAGGCACTCAGGCCGTGCTCCTTGGCCTGTCGCACCACCTCGTTGAACTTGCGGGCATAGCGGACCAGATAATCCTTGGGATCGCTGGTGACCTGATAGCTCCAGCGCTTGTCGTCGCGCCACAGATGCCCGTCGATGGGGCGTCCGACACCGCCATATTCGCCCAGCGCGATGGCACGGGTGCTCTGGCGCGTCGGCGTGTGGGGCACGTCCTCATAGGTGTGAATGTCGAAGACATCGGACACGCCCGGCGCGACATCGAGCCAGCCACTGTCCGCATTCACCAAACGGCTCGGGTCGATGCCTTTCACATAGCGCGCGAGGGTGGCGGAGTCATACTGCCCCCAACCCTCATTGTTGACGACCCACAGCACGATCGAGGGAAAAGCGCGCAGATCGCCGATCATATGGGCCAGCTCGTTCTGCTGCTCGGCCATCACATCGGAGGACAGCACCGCCTGGCTCTGGCTGTTGCCGGTGACGAACTGATCCTCACCCCCGCCCGAGGGCATGTCCTGCCAGATCAGCATGCCAAGATGGTCGGCATCGTAATAGTAACGCGCCGGTTCGACCTTGATATGCTTGCGCAGCATGTTGAACCCGGCCTTCTTAAGGAACACCATATCGCTGCGCGCGGCTTCCTCGGAGGGCGGCGTCAGCAGCCCATCGGGCCACCAGCCCTGATCGAGCACGCCATTCTGGAAATAGGGCTTGTTGTTGAGCAGCATCTGCGGCTGCCCGGTGACCGTGCCGGACCCGACCGAAATCTTGCGCATCGCGAAATAGGCATTGACCTTGTCGCGCGGCGCGCCGGTGATCTGAGCGGCGGCATAGGTCGCGGTTTCGCCTTGCGTGAAGCGCGCATCGTAAGCGCTACGATCCTGCTCGGTCTTGCCCGCATAGGGATCGCGGACATCCACCAGTTCAGCGGTGAGATCGTAAAGGAACGGGTCCTCCGGCGACCAGAGATGCGCGTCAGGCACGGAAAGCGTCGCATGGCGGTTGGCGCGCGTCACGGTGGAGGCGATCACCTTCCCGCCCGAGCGCACCGTCAGCCGCACCGCATCGGTGTCATTCGCCGATCCATTCAGCGCGACATCGATGTCAACCTTGCCCCGGTCGATATCTGGCGTTGCGCGCACATCGGCGATATGCAGCGCCGAGACCGGCTCGATCCATACCGTCTGCCAGATGCCGCTGACCGGCGTGTACCAGATGCCATCGGGGTTCAGAAGCTGCTTGCCGCGCGGCTGGCTGCCGGCGCTGGTCGGGTCCTCGACCTGCACCACCAACTCATTGGCGCCCGGCTTCAGAAAGGCGGTGATGTCGAGCCCGAAGGCATCCGATCCGCCCTCATGCGCGCCGACAATCGCGCCATTCACCCAGATCCGCGCGGCATGATCGACCGCGCCGAAATTGAGCATCACATGCTGCCCGGCCCAATCGGCGGGCACGGTAAAGCTGCGGCGATACCAGATGCGGTCCTCCGGCAGCACCTTGCGCGCCACACCCGACAGGCGCGATTCCACCGGGAAAGGCACCAGGATCTTGCCATCCATCTGCGTCGGCATGAGCGCCGCCGCCTTGGTGATCGCATAATCCCACTGGCCGTTGAGATTCTCCCAGCGCGCGCGTTCAAGCTGCGGGCGGGGATAGCTTCGCCAGGCGTTCTCGGGCGTCACCGCCTTGCCCCAGCGGGTGATCATCGCGCCGCCGGTGTAGGTCGAATCCGGGCGCTGGGCTGGTGCCTGCTCAGCCATCGCGACGCTGCTCCACGCGCAAGAGAGAGCCAGCGCCGTGAGAATATTACGCATTGTCTTTACCCCTCAATGTCGCGAGATCGATGGCGGCGCATCACCTGCCGCGCTGCCCCAGGCCGGATTGGGCTTGGGCCCCATGGTCAGCACCAGACTGGCGCCCTGCGCGATATCGGCGTGCCGAAACCATGCCTTGGTCCATGGCTTGCCGTTCAGCGTTGCCGACTGGATGTAGAGATTGTCCGCCGAATTGTTCTTGGCGACGATTTCCAGCGCCTTGCCATTGCCCATCTTCAGCACCGAGCGGTCGAACAACGGGCTGCCCAGCACATAGACATCGCTGGACGGATCGACCGTGTAGAAGCCCAAAGCGCTCAAGGCATACCAGGATGAGGTCGCGCCCTGATCGTCCATGCCGGGATAGCCATAACCGCTGGCGTCGCTGCCGTAGAGGTCGCGCAGGATGCGGCGCGTCAAGGCCTGCGTCTTCCAGGGTTGCCCGCTCCAGACGTAGAGATAGGGCGCCTGCTGGTCGGGCTGATTGCCCTGCACGTACTGGCCGATCACGCCGGTGCAATCGCGGCAGATGCCCTTGGGGTTGTAAGGCGTGGTGAAGAATTCATCGAGCTTGGCATTGAACTTCGCGCGTCCGCCCAACTCTCCGATCAGGCCGTTCACATCCTGCGGCGCCAGCCACAGTGTCGACCAGCCCGAAGCCTCCTTCATCATGAAGTTGTAATAGGGTTCGCGCGGGTCGAAGGGAGCGATCCATTTGCCATCCGCGGTGCGGCCACGCACGAAACCGATGCTCTTGTCGAAGACATTGCGGTAATTCTGCGCGCGTTTGGCGAAGATCGCAGCATCGGCGGTATGGCCGAGCTTGCCGGCGAATTCCGCCATCGCCGCATCGTCCCACGCATATTCCAGCGTGGTGGCCGCGCCCGCCTTGCCGCCCGCATAAGGCGGGCTGGGGTTGCCCGCCGGGATTTCGTCGGCAATCCAGCCCTGCTTGTCATATTCGGCAAGAAAAGCGCGTGGCCCGGCAGGGTCGGTCGCATTCTTGCGCAGGAAAGTATAGGCAGCCTCATAATCGAAGGGAATGCCGCGCCGCATTGCGCCGAGATACAGGAACACCGCATTGTCGCCGTGGAACGAGGTGTTCATGAAGCCCCGCTCGCGCGCCATATCGAGTTCGGAGCGCATGATGTTCGCCGTCGCCTCTGGCTCCAGCAATTCAAGCAGGACGATCTGGTTGCGGCCGGTATCCCAGAACGGCACCGGGCCGTAACGGTCATAGGCGGCGGTCTGCGTCTGCCCTCGCGTGTCGGTGAAATTCTCGCCCTTGCGCGCGACGAGGCGCGGCGAGGCAAAGGACTGGAACAGGGTCGAATAGAACAGCATGCGCTGCTTGGCGGTGCCGCCGCTGACCTGCACGCGATCGAGCAAGGTCGACCATGCGGCACGCGCTTTTTGGTGGATTCCCTCGAAATCCCAATCCGGGCTTTCGGTACGCAGGCGCTGCTCGGCCGCCTCATAGCTTGGGCCATGGGCGATCTTGACCAACACCGTCTCACCCTCGCTGGTGGTGAAATCGAGATAGGAGCCCGCGAAATGGCCATCGATGGTCCGCGTGGCGGGCAGCACATCCTTGTCGCCGATGCCATAGCCGCGCTCGGCGCCGGGCGTCTTGCGGAAGGTGCCGAAGCTCTTGAACGGCTTTGAAAATTCCGCGACGAAATAGCGTCCGTCACGCGCATCATTGTCATTATGCTGCGCAGCAATCCCGCGCACCATATGGTCGCCGACGATCTCGACCGACCCGCCGCGCCCCGGCAGATTGAGGATCACATGCGCACGTTCGGTCGCCGGGAAGGTGAAGCGCATCAGCGCGGTCGATTGCGTCGCGGTCAGTTCGACCTTCGTCTTGAAGGTGTTGAGATAGGCAGAATAGTAACCGGGCGACGCCTTTTCCTGCGCCTTGTCGTAATAGGCCTCGCTGTAGGCGGGCGGCACGGTCCAGTCGCCGACCACTGGCATCAGGATCGGCTGCGCACGCGCACCATAGGTCGGCCCGCCGCCGCCCGTAAAGCCGATCATGGTCGGGTTCGTGTAGTAATACGGCGTGGCAACGCCGGAGGGATAGCTCAACTCGACATTCAGATTGACCGGCGCGGCCTCGACGGCGCTATGCGGCAGACGTGCCCCGGGCGAGGTGATGCCGGAATAAAGCGGTTCGCCCGCAGGCGGCGCATTGCCGATCCACTCGGGCTTGTCGAGCGGCGCGGTGCCGACCAGCGGATTGGCCTCATCAACCGACGTGGCCTGAGGCGAAGCTCCGTTCTGGGCCGATACGATACCGCTGCCGAGCAGTGAGGCGGCGACAATCGCCGTCCGCGCCGTGCGCCAACCGATGCGCTTTGCTTTGGACAACCTGCACAAGGCCATTCCCGATCCCCTCCCTCACAACCGTCGCGCTTGCCGCGTCCGGTTCGATGCCGCCTTGTCCGGCGTGCTGATGGTGATCCTCGATTAAATAAAACATTTTGTCAATCGAATTGATAAGACAATTGAAAATCCATATTTATCATTATGATAGAGAAAATTGCGATCTCGCATATCACGCTTGATGTACCGCTACCTGCGTGATGTGCAGGCACAAAATGGCGTGCAGCCACACCCCAAAAGCGCCTGAAAGCAGGAGTCGTGACGGCTGCACAGCATTGTCCGTCGAATCCAACGACCCTTAGGGCCAAACACCTCAAGCCAGCATGTCAAAGGACCGGCCAAGCCACGCGAAGCGACATCACATTATGTATGATGATTGGAGCAAATCATCGCGTATAGGCTGCAAAGACCCGCCTTCAGGCCACCAAACCGGCAGTCACCGATCCCCGCCATCGGCAGCATCGGCCCATCCGGACCGACGTCGCAGTCGGGGAGCCAGGAACAGGAAAGGCAGCTTCACAAACAGCAATTCGGAATGAATGAAACCATCGATCCGGCGCTCCCACCAGCCTGAGGTATGGCGACCGCGCTGTGCCAGCCAGCCCTCATAAGGCGCCCAATGGCTGGGTTCATCACGCTCGATAACGCGGAAAATCCGGATCAGCGAGGGATCGGTCCGCACAATGGGATGACGCAGCAGAATCTCGACCTGACGGAATCCGCGCCGCTCGGTCAGCGCAATCACCCGGCACAGGCGCTCGAACAGTCGGTCATCGGCCACCAGCCGCGCTGTATCGAGGCCATCGATGGTCGTGCCGAACATGATCTCGACAAATCGGTCGATATGGCCAAAAGCGCGATCGACGGCATAGGGCATCACACCCCGCCGCTGAAACCAGCGCCGAAACATCTCGTAATGCTTGCGCTCATCGGCGCGATGCTTTTCCAGCGCCGCGATAAAAGGCGCATCTTCGGGCATTTTCTGGCGGACGGCCTCGATCACCCGGTCCATGGCCGTATAGCCGCGATGCTCGTTATAAATGTAGATCGAGCCAAGAATGTCGAGATAGCGAAGGCGCAACCAGTTCAGCATAAGGCACATCTCCCGCAGACTGAACTGACCTCCACCGGGTCCGGATCGCCATTGCCCCGCCTGTTTAGCAGCACCAGCGCATCGTGGAAGTGTCGAGACGCGCCAAAGAGCACGCCCCCACGCCGTGATGCGCCTCTGGACGCTGACCGCCATGTACAGCGCCTTCGCGCAAGGCCGATGGCGACCATGCAAAGGCAAGGCCGCCATCGCATCATGCCATAAGGCCTGATCAGTTGCGGTTTTCAACCGTCACGATGGACAGCGCAGCGCCCCCATCGGCAATCGACAGCAGACGGTCGATGTTGGGATGCGCGCCCGGGCGGTTGCGAGCGTCATCGGTGTGCTCGGCGAACACAGCCAGACCATGCTCGGCGGCGGTGGCGTCCAGTGTGCCGAAGGCCAGTTGCAGATAGTTATAAACGGCGAGCGAACCTTGCTTGCCGGGCTGATTCTCGATGCTGGCGACAACGGCCCCCTGCTGATCCACCAGATCGATACGCTCCAGCGCCTCGATACCCGGCAATTGCTGGAGGTTGTCCTTGAAATTCAAACCCGTTTGTATCGTGGTCAGCATAGTCAGGCGTCCTGTGATCCTTGGATGCGCCGGCCCCTAACAGCTTCCGCAACGTTGCGCCATGCAAGGCGACGCGCTTGTCCTGCCGCCATCAGGCCCCAGATGCGGGGCCTGATGGCTCACGGGCTTCAGGGTTTGCGAAGGACGCCGCAGGCGATCCGGCCGCCGCTGTTGCCGCTGGGGTCGGTTTTATAATCGTCGGTCGAGGCATGGACGACGATCGCCGTGCCGTCGGCATCGAAAATCTGCGGCAGCAGCTTCGCGGGGAGTTGATCGAGATCGATCTGCGTTTTCGCATTGCCCTGTGCGTCAGCGATAAAATTGGGCAAATCACCAAGATGGCTGCCCATCGGGTTCAGCAGGCCATGCTGGTGACCCTCGGGGTTGAGGTGGCCGCCGGCGCTCGTGAAATTGGGGCCCTCGCAGGTGCCGACCGCATGGAAGTGAATGCCATGCTCGCCCGGCGTCAGACCGGTCAGGGCCAGGTCGAGCAGCAGATGCCCATCGCGCTTGGCCAGTATCACCTTGCCGGAGGGCGATCCATCGGAACGGACCAGCGTCGCCTTGGCCAGAGGCACCGGCGCAGGCCGCGCCTGAACCGTGGCCGCAACCAGCGCCATGGGCAACAGTGTCATGCAGAAAACGGCAGGCTTGATCATGGCAATCTCCTCGACGCGCAGCGTGGTCGGATGCGCTCTATAGCGCAAATATCTGCTATTGACAGGCGTTTGCATACATAAACATCATCGGGTCAACGGGACCAGGATTGTGCAGCCGGGTTCCCAAAGCGTCAAAATCGGTCGACAGCGCCCGCGATAGACGCAAGGAGCGGCAAGGCCACAACAGGACACAAACAGATGACAGATGCCAATGACGACTATGTGTATGATGAGGACAGCGGCGAATGGATGCCCGCTGCCGAACTGGCGGAGCGTCGCCAAGCCGCGGCGCAGCCCGAGGTGAGGGACGCCGTCGGCAATCTGCTGGCGGATGGCGATCAGGTAACGCTGATCAAGGATCTTGACGTCAAGGGCGCCGGGCAGACGCTCAAGCGCGGCACGCTGATCAAATCCATCCGCCTGACCGGCGATGCTCAGGAAATCGACTGCAAGTTCGACGGGATCAAAGGCCTTGTTCTGAGGGCGGAGTTCGTTCGCAAACGTTGATCCGGCAACATCGGCCCTGCCCGCCATGCCGGGCAGGCCCGTTGACAGCGGCGGCTGGTTCGATGCGCCGGAACGCCTATTTTCCTTGCTCTTTCATGTCGAGATAGGCCGCGTCACGGGCCTCGGGCGATAGCGCCACCAAATATTGCTTTGCCGCCTTATAGGTGAGGAACGGCTTGCCATCAGCCATGATCGGGACAGTACGGCCGTTGTAGATACGACGCAGCAACCGCCTTTGCGGCCTGCTCAGTGCTTGGGATTCTTCATCTGACATCCCTAATTTTGGGCCCGATCCCTTGCAGAATCAAGCCCCATCAAGCGCTGTGCGCGGCAGGCGACGCCACCCCCATCAATGGATCGGCCCGGCATTGTCGTCGATGTTCGACCATGAATGAACATCCATCAAGGCCGGATCGGGGAAAGGCAGGATCTTCTGGGAATCGCTGGGGGCAGCGGCCCATTCCTTTCCGGTCCAACGGAAATCGGCCTGCGATTCGGATGTGCCGCCGCTGGACACCGCAAGGAATGTACATGCCGTGGCCCCCTCCGGCTTCGCATTCAACGCCGGTTTGCAGGTTCCCAGCACGACACGGATCTGATCCATGCCAAGCATGGAACGCACCGCGATGGTCGCCTGCCCATTGGTCAGCTTGGTCGGCGGCTGCTGGGCATGGCAGGCCATGGCGATGGAGGCCAGTGTCAAGGTTAAGAACAGCTTTCGCTTCATCATGGCAAACTCTCCTGACGAAAATCATGAATAGAGCCGACCGTTAAGAAGCGAAACACTATTCTTAAGCCATGCAACCGAAGCGTTCAGTCCTGCCACATGGCGGGGACATGGGCATCCTTATAGTCGGGATGCGCCAGCCTGTCGCGATGTTCGCCGCGAAAGGGCTCGAAATCGGCTTCGGCCTTGCGCATCCGTGCCTGCATGGCCCGCACGATATCGGGATGCAGCGATGCCACGCTATATTGTTCATGCGGGTCGCGCATATCGTAAAGCTGCGGATAGCCGCGCCCTTCCAGAGGGACCTCGAACTTCATGTAGAAATCGGCGCGGACATATTTCCACTGCTGGGTGCGAATGCCGACCACATCCTCATCCTGAAACAGCAAAAGCTGCTCGTGGGGCGTGGCCGCGCCGCGCGTCAGCACGCCGGTCAGATCCTTGCCGTCGATCGTCACCCCCGCCGGTTGAGGCAGCCCTGCCATGGCGCAGAGCGTCGGCAGGATGTCGATGCCCATGGCAATCGCATTGCTGCGCCGCGCCGCCGGGATCACGCCGGGCCAATGCGCGATGAAAGGCACGCGGTATGCGCCGTCATAGGCGCCCCCGCCCTTGCGCTGGCGCAGGCCTCCGGTCGATCCCTCGAACCACGGGCCATTGTCCGAGGTGAAGATCACCATCGTGTCGCGATCCAGCCCCAACGCCGTCAGCTTGGCCATCAGGCGGCCCACGATGCTGTCGATCTCCATCACGGTATCGCCATAGGCGCCGCCATTCTTCGACTCTCCGGCAAAGCCCTTGGCCGGATAGTTGGGCAGATGCGGCGAACTCAGCGCCAGTTCGAGGAAGAAGGGCCGCGTGGCATTCTCCTCGATGAACTGTTCAGCGCGGGCATGGAACTGCTGCTGCAGGCGGGGATAATCGACATCCCACTGCCCCTTCTTCTCGCCCTTCTGGAATTCGTAAATCGCCAGCGGCGAGATATCGTGGCTGTAGGGAATGCCGTAAAACAGATCGAAGCCATGATGGGTGGCATCCCAGTCATCCCCGGTATGACCCAGATGCCACTTGCCGATCAGCGCGCTGGCATAGGCAGGCTTCAGCGCATCGGCGATGGTCTTCTCGCTCTTGGGCAGGCCATGGGTGTCATTGGCCAGCAGCACGCGCGACATCGTCGTGCGCACCGGATAGCGCCCGGTCAACAGCCCCGCGCGCGAGGGCGTGCAGACATTGGCCGCCGCATAGTAATCGGTCAGCACGGTGCCCTCGCGCGCCATGCGGTCGAGATGAGGGGTGGGAATATCCCGCCCGCCCATCGGGCCGATGTCGCCATAACCCATGTCATCGCACAGAATGACGATAAAATTGGGTTTGCAGTCGCGCGGCGTGGCGGCCCGCCCCATGCCGCCCGACAGCCCTGTCGCCAACACCGCGCCCGACGTCATGAGAAAATTGCGCCGATCAGAGAGAGACATTGCTTCCTGCTTTCCTTGTTGACTGGCCAAGTTGACGGGCCAGGCGGCTCAGAATTTGAACCCGGCGCGAACGCCATAGGTCCGCGGATCGGCCACAGCCAACACGCCTGCCGCGCCGCCGCTGGCCGTGGTGACCACCAGCGCATTCTCCAGATTTTTGACATAGCCCTGCATGTACCAGCTTTTGCCGGGCGCATTGTAGGTCAGCGTGGCGTCGGTCTTGGTGAAACCGGGCTGGCGGAACTGGATCACCTGAGCGAGCGATTGCAGATAATAGGCATCGCTCATGCGCGAATGGATGCCCGCTTCGACATTGCCGCCATTGCTCAGGAAGAAGCTGTGGGCATAATCGACCGAGGCGGTCCAGGTCGGCGCGCGGTCCATCTTGAAGCCGGTCCAGTTGACCGTGGTGCCCGTGGCCGAGAAAGTGGGGCTGTAGCTTGAATAATGCGCGTCGAGATAATTGACGTTGAAGGAGATGCGATCGGTGCGGGCCGGTTGCAAAGTGGCTTCCGCCTCCACGCCGCTGACCTTGGCGGCGGCGGCATTGATGGTGTTCGAGCAAAGCACACCGTTGACGGTGCACACCACCAGACCGGTCAGTTGCAGGTTGCTGTAATCATAGTGGAAGGCGGACAGATTGAGCCGCACCTTATTGTCGGCAAAGCGCGTCTTCAGACCCACTTCATAGGCGGTGAGCGTTTCAGGCTGATAGTAGAGCGCATTGGCAATGCGCTGCGTGCCGCCGGTGCAGCCGGGCGTCCCGGACTGACAGCCACCGTTGAATCCGCCCGCCTTATAGCCGCTCGACACTGTGCCATACAGCAGCGTACGGTTGTTAAGATCATACTCCACCCCGGCGCGCCATGTCACCTTGCCCGACTTGATCTGCGCATTGTTGACCGTGACGCCCGGCGTGATCGCCGGGTTCAGTTCGGCAGGCGTGCAGACGACCCCGGCGCAGGCCACATTCTGGCCGATGCGCGATTTGTCGTCATGCGAATAGCGCACACCCGCGGTCAGGCGCAGCCCGGCCAGCACCGCATAGCTTGCCTGACCGAAGGCGGCATAGCTCTCGGCCTTGACCGGATTTTGCTGGAACTGGAAGGTGTTGGTCGTGCCGACAGGCGAGTTGAGCTGGGTGTAGTTGAGAACCCCGTTCTCGCGGAAATAGTAGAGCCCGGTCTGCATCTTGAAAGGACCGGTGCCATTGGTGGCCAGACGCAGTTCCTGGCTGTTCTGCCAATAATCGGCTTTGTAGGTGGTGGGCAGCGCCGTGGTCTGGGTCTGCTGGGCCAGATTGTCCTCATTGCGGTGGAAGGCCCGGTAAGACCCCAGATAGTTAAGGCTGACGAGGCCGAAATCATATTTGAGATCGCCCGAAATGCCCCAGGTGTAATTGTGCTGGTCAAGGTCGGTGGCGAACGTCGTGTTGTTGGTCAAAAGCGCGCGTTTGCCCGCATTGGCGGCGGTGTAGAGCGGAGTCGTGCCCGGCACGGTGGGCGCATTGCCGCTGAAGAAATTGGTCACCGGCAACGAATTGTTCGTCGTCCCCTCGATCCGCGAATAGTCGCCCACCAGCAACAGGCTCAAGCGATCCGCCTTGTAGAGCCATGACAGGCGCCCGGAGAGATTGTCCTTGAAGGCGTTCATATTGCTGCGGAAATTGGCACCGGCATAGAGATAGGAATCGCGGTGGTCGTAATTCACCGCGGCGCGCAGTGCCATGCTCTCGCCCATCGGTATGTTGAGCACGCCGGTTTCATTGGTGGTGTTGTAATTGCCGTAACTGGCATCGAGCGAACCGCTCAGCTTGCCCAAAACCGGCGCGGCAGAGATGACATTGACCACGCCCGCCGTCGTGTTGCGGCCATAGAGCGTGCCCTGCGGCCCGCGCAGCACCTCGACCCGCTCGATGTCGAACAGGCTGACCTCCTGCGCCTGCGGTCGGGCGATGTAGATGCCGTTGAGCATGAAGGCGGCGGAAGGATCGCCCTTTTCGGTCGTGTCGGTGCTGGTCACACCGCGAATGGTGATCTGCACGCCATTGTTGACGCGGTCGATCGATAGATTGGGGACGAGTTCGCTGATGGTGGTGGGGTTGGTCACGCCCTGCGCACGCAGCGCGTCACCGGCAATCGCCGACATGGCGATCGGCGTCTTGGAGAGCAGCGTTTTTTCGCGCGTGGCGGTCACCACGATGTCGGCGGAGGATTGGGCCACCGCCGGCGCCTGATCCGGCATGGTGTTCTGCGGCGGAGTCCCCTGCCCCATGGCCGGAACGGCGCCAAGCAGCGGTGACGCCGAGGCCAGCAAGGCAGCACACAGAATCCGGTTTCTTGTCATCATCTCATCATCCCCCTGTCGGCAGGGCGGTTCCCCCCGCCCTTGCTGCGCGTCCGATTTACGTCAGCGCTGACGTTTCTGATAAATCGACAACGTCAGCGCTGTCAACAGGGCATATGCATGGGCGATCAAGGGTGATGGACAGGGCGGGCACGGGTGCATTACACGCTCTGCCATGGTGAAACTCATATGGTGAAACTCAGCCCCACCCTCGATGACGTGGCCCGGATGCTCGGCGTCTCCGGCAAGACGGTGGCCAGAGCCATCAATGGCGAGCCGGGCGTCAGCCAGGAACGGCGCGCGCGCATCCTCGAAGTGGCTAAAGAGCTAGGCTATCGCTCAAACCAATCGGCCCGCGCCCTGGCCAGTTCGCGCAGCTTTCGCATCGGCGTGCTCTCGCCATGGCTGACGGCCTATTTCGTGCTGCAGATCTATCGCGGCGCGGCGGACGCCTGCGCGGCGCATGGCTATCAGATGGTCATCTGCGAACTCGACCCGGCGCAGGACGGCGCGCTGGAGCGGTTCGAGCGGCAATTGCGCACCCAGCCACTCGACGGCCTGTTCATCACCGCCCCGCTCAGCGACAATGCCGCGCTGCTCGACATGCTTGAGCGGCTGGGCATCCGCTATGTGCGGCACTCGCCCCTGCTCGATCAGGACCGCTCCGACGCGGTGTTTGCCGATGATGTGGATGGCGCCTCACGCATTGCGCGGCATTTGTGGGAGCTGGGCCACCGGCATGTGGCCATGGTCAATGGCCCGCCCCATCATCTGGCGGCCCGCTTGCGACAAGCCGCGTTTTGCGCCGAGATCGGGCGCCTTGGCGGTGACCCCGAGGCGATCCGCGTGCTGGTCGAAAGCGACCTCAACGGGTTGCAGCCCCCGGGGTTCGAGGAGGCCGGGCAGTTGCTCAGCGGCCCCGACCGCCCCACCGCGATCTTCGCCTTCAACGATGTTCTGGCGGCGGGCGTGCTGGCGCGGGCCCATCAGATGGGGCTGACCTTGCCCGATGATCTGGCGGTGGTGGGCTATGGCAATGCCGATTTTTCGCAGCTGACCTGGCCCCGGCTCACCACGGTACGCCAGCCCAATTACGATATGGCGAAACGCGCTGTCGAATGGCTGACGCAACCTGCCGTGCAGGAAGCCCGGCGCGTGACCTTCCCCGTCGAGTTGATCGAACGGGACAGTTGCGGGCGCATCGCCTGACGGGGTGCGCAAACCCCGTCAGGCTCCAGCGTCATCAATCCAGAAATTGGCGGGCGATCTTGCGTGGTAGCCCGGCCAATTCGGAATCCGTCAGATTGGTCTGCATCGCCAGCACCAGCTTCTGCCTGGGGTAGATCAGCACGATCGAATTGCCCCCCACCGATGAACCGGTATGCCACCACACCGGATTGCCCGCCTCATCCTGCCCGACGAACCAGTTCATGCCATAGCCCGTGGGCTTGCCATCCGCTGTCTTCTGCGAGGTGAAAAGCTGGGTCAGCGTGTCGGCTTTCAGGAAACCGGGCTGCAGATGGGCATTGCCGAATTTGACCAGATCCTCCGGCGTGGTGACATAGCCGCCGGAGGGAAACTTGTTGCTGTTGTCGCTGTAGGGCGCATTGAGCAGAACGCCGCGCTCGGGCTTGCCCTCGGGCCCCCATGAGCTTTCGCGGATGCGATAGGTGCGCGCGCCGCCGGTGCGCTCATAGTAACGCGCGCGGTTGGGGATGATCTCCTCATTGCGGTCGGCGCTGGTGTGGATCATGCCCAAAGGCGCGAAGACCAATTCCTGCACCAGATCCGGGAACAGCTTGCCACCAGCCGCCTGAGTCATCGCGCCCTGAAGATTGGTGCCAAGGCTGGAATAGAAGAAGCGCGTTCCGGGCGGCGACAGCAGCGGCTCGTCCTGAAAGGTTTTCACATAATCGAGCACATTGTCATAGCGCTTCGCATTGAAGAAATCGTCCGACCCCAGCCGATAATGGCGCAGCCCGCCCATCATGCCCGCCAGCAGGCGAAAGGTGATCGGCTTGCCTGGCTTCACCGGAAAGCTGGGAACCAGCTTCTGGACCGGCGTGTCGAAATCCAGCTTGCCCATATCATGCAAGCGCGCGGCGGCGGCCATGCTCATCGGCTTGGCGGTCGATCCGGTGCGGAAACGGGTGGCGGGGGTGACGGGCACGCCCTGCTCCACATCGGCCAGACCGAAGCCCTCGGACATCAGCATCACCCCATCGCGCGAGATGGCGATGGACAGGCCCGGAATGCCGCGCTGGGCCATATAGCTTTCGATCATCTGCCGAGTTTGGGCGATGGCAGCGGCGCGCGGCGGATTGGTCGGCACCTGAAAATAGGGTGCGGCAAGGGCGGCGGGCGTCGGCGCGGTCACCTGTGCCTGAAGGACTTGCGCGCCCGCCATCGCCGATCCGCCCAGCGACAGCATCGCCATGGCTGTCTTCATCGTCTTACCCAAGGTCATCGCATCCACTCCCATCATATGCCCCGACTTGTTGCCGGGTTGCGTGCATGCCTCGCACGCCTAGCTGTCACCAACCTTACAGCCCTGTGCAAGGCCCCCATCGCGCCGCCGTCATGTAAATTGCATCGTGGTCCAGCTCTGTCAGCATCACGACAGAAATGCTCCCCATAACGCCCTTCGAGCCCAGGGACGATCCGCACAATGCACGGACGCCCAAGGGCCGGATCGAGCCGCGGCAACGCAGAAGCTCGGCCAGATGGAGGGGATGATCATGATACGCACCTATCTGTTCTCATCGACGATTCTCGCTGGAATCCTCGGCATGGCGGCATCAGCCTCGGCGCAGACCACGCTGGCCGATCCGCCTGCGGCGACGCAGACCACTGCGGCGCCCGGCGATGCAGCGCCCACCGCCGATGAGGCCCAGCCGTCAGCCGGGAAAGCCCCTGCGGCCAATGCCACGATGGACATTCTGGTGACCGGCACGCGCATCACCCGCAACGGCTATCAGGCGCCCACGCCCGTCACCGTCTTTGGCGCCGACCAGATGAAGCAGCAGGCCGTGACGCGCCTTGTCGACGTGTCGCGCATTCTGCCCGCTTTCAAAAATCAGGGCGGCTCGCGCGCCGGTTCCAACGGCAGCGCCAACCCTGGCCAGGGCGGTTTCGACCTGCGCGGTCTGGGCCGCAACCGCAATCTGGTGCTGCTGGACGGGCGCCGGATCGTGCCCTCGACCGGCAATGGCGTGGTGGACGCCAACATCATTCCCAATGCGCTGATCCAGCGCGTGGATGTGGTCACCGGCGGCGCTTCGGCGGCATGGGGGTCGGATGCGGTCTCGGGCGTGGTGAACTTCGCGCTGGACACCAAATTCACCGGCTTCCGCACGGAAATTTCGGGCGGCATTTCCAGCCATGGCGACGCGAAGGAAGGCACCATCGCCGCCGCCTGGGGCAAGAGCCTGTTCGAAGGGCGCGGCCGCATCATCGCCTCCGCCGAATATTATCGCGGCGGCGACGAAAAGCTGGTGGACCGCGACTTTCTCGCCAAAAAACCCGGCCTGATCTTCAACCCCAACTACACGCCCACCAATGGCCAGACCCAATATGTCGTCGCCTCGCAGGGGATCGTCACGGCCTATATGAGCCATGGCGGTCTGGTGGATGGATGCCGTTCGGCCAGCGGCGCCAACATCGCCAATTGCGGGTTGCGCGGCACAGCTTTCGGCGTCGGCGGCACGCCCTATCCCTTTGTTTACGGCACTTACGTCAACCCCACGGGCAATATGATCGCGCCGGCCGGGTCCAATCTGCTGACCGACTACACCTCGCTGTATGACGGCATCGCCATGGTCAGCCCATCGATGCATCTCAGCCTGTTCTCGCATGCCGAATTCGACATCAGCCCGGCCGCCACGATCTATGCCGAAGGGATCTATTCGCGCTCCAAGGTGGGCCCGGCCTACACCGTGCCGCCCTATCGCTTCGGCACCAGCGCTACCACATGGCTGTCAGCCACGGCAGACAATCCCTATATGCCGGCATCGGTCAGGGCACAGATGTCGGGCACAGGCGGCGGCAATCCGACGGGCCCCTATGCGCTGAACATCGGGCGCATCAACGATGACTGGATCCCCGGCAATTCGGAAACCGACGCCTACAACACCACGGCGCGCGGCGTGATCGGCGCCAAGGGCCAGTTGGGCAGCAACTGGCGCTATGACCTCTATTATCAATATGGCCAGAACATCTCGACCGGCTTTGTGAAGAACAATCTGATCATCGCCAATGTCAACAATGCCGCGGACGTCGTCTCGGCCCCCACCGGCAATGCGCTGGGCGTGGCGGCGGGGACGCCGGTGTGCCGCTCCTCACTGACCAATCCGTCCAATGGCTGCCAGCCGCTCAACATCTTCGGCGTGGGGTCGGCCTCTCAGGCGGCGCTGAGCTATATTCTGGGCACGCAGTCCTCCAGCGCCAAATATGTGCAGCATGTGGTGGAAGGGTCGATCCGCGGCAATCTCTTCTCGACCTGGGCGGGGCCGGTGTCCTTTGCCGGGGGAGCGTCCTATCGGCGGGAAAGCCTGAACTCCTCCTCCGATCCGATCTCGCTGACCTTCGGCTTCGGCATCGGCAATCCCCAGCCCTATGGCGGCAGCTATGATGTGAAGGAAGCCTTCAGCGAAGTCGTCGTGCCCTTGCTCAAGGACTCGCGCATCGCCAAGGCGCTCGATCTGTCGCTGGCCGGGCGCTACACCAATTACAGCACCAGCGGCGGCGTCACGACATGGAAAGTCGGCGCGACATGGCAGGTCTATGACGATCTGCGCCTGCGCGTCACCCGCTCGCACGATATCCGCGCACCCAGCCTGCAGGAGCTGTTCACCGGCGCGGTGCAGGCCCGCGCGGGCGTCATCGACAACACGCTGCCCACGCCCGTTTCGGTCAATGCGCAGCAATACACCGGCGGCAATGCCGCGCTCAAACCCGAAGTCGCCGAAACCTTCTCGGGCGGTGTGATCTATCAGCCGCGCTGGCTGCGCGGTTTCTCCTTCTCGGTCGATTACTACAACATCAACATCAAGGGCGCGATCACCACGCTGGCTGCGCAGGATGTGGTGGATCGCTGCGCCAAGGGCAATGCGCAGCTCTGCTCGCTGATCGTGCGCAACGGCGGCTCGATCCAGTCGATCAACCTGCCTTTCCTCAATCTGGCCTCGCTCAAGACGCGCGGGCTCGACATCGAGGCGGGCTATCGCAAGGATCTGGGCGGCGGCATCGGCACGCTCTCGATCCGGGCGCTGGCCAATTATGTCGACAGCTTCACCTTCTCCGACGGGGTCACCACGCGTGAGATCGCGGGCGAATTGCAGGCACCGAGCGGCTCGCTGGTCCAGCAGCCGCGCTGGACGGTGCAGACCTTCACCACGCTTGACCATGGGCCTGTGCGCTTCACCATCACCAACCGCTTCATTTCCGCCGGCAACATCGACAACCGCTATGTCGGCACCAGCATGATCGACAACAACCATGTGGCCTCCCGGCTCTACACCAATCTGGCGGTCAATTACACGTTGGACAAGCTGGCCGGAAAGCCCGAGGTCTTCTTCAATGTCGAGAATGTCTTCAATGTGAAGCCGCCCAACGGTTTCGGCTGGGGCTATGGCCTGAACGCCTCGCCCGTCTACGACACGATCGGCCCGTTCTTCAAACTGGGCGTCCGCGCCAAATATTGATGACCTCTCCCGCTACGATCCACCCTGAAACCGCGCCATGGCCTGCATGGCCATGGCGCGGTCTTTTTCCCCGATCGTATCCGGGCACCAAGAGTTTTGACGATGAAAGGGTCGATTTGTGGAAGCGCACGTCAGCGGCACATCACCGCAAGCCAGAGAGAGAGCACGCAATGTTGTGCGCGTCTCAAGCGGCAATTTGCTCGAAATGTACGATTTCATGGTCTTCGGCTATTTTGCGGAGGCCATCGGGCGCGTCTACTTTCCCACCGGCGATGACACCAGCGCGCTGCTGAAAGCGCTGGCGACCTTTGGCGCCGGGTTCCTGATGCGCCCGCTGGGCGCCATCGTGCTGGGCGTCTACACCGACCGTCACGGGCGGCGCGCCGGCCTGCTGCTGACGCTGATGCTGATGAGCGTGGGCATCGTCATCCTGACCATCACGCCCGGCTATGCGTCCATCGGCATCGCAGCGCCGATCATGGTGCTGCTGGGCCGGTTGATTCAGGGTTTTTCCGCCGGGGCGGAGCTGGGCAGCGTGTCGGTCTATCTGTCCGAAATCGCGCCGCCGGGCCGCAAGGGCTTTTACGTCGCATGGCAATCGGCCTCGCAGCAGGTGGCGGTGATGCTGGCCGCGGCGGTCGGCTTCGCGGCGGCAGCGGCACTCACGCCCCAGCAGCTTGAAACATGGGGCTGGCGCATTCCGCTGGGCATCGGCTGCCTGATCGTGCCCTTCCTGTTCCTGCTGCGCCGGGGGCTGGGCGAAACCGAAGCCTTTCAGGCCCGCACACACCGCCATGACGTGCGCGCGATCCTGCGCATGCTGTGGCTGTGCCGCCAACAGGTGCTGATCGGCATGGCGCTGGTGCTGATGACGACGGTCAGTTTCTACACCATCACCGCCTATACGCCCACTTTCGGCAAGATCCTGCATCTGCCCGCGGTCGACAATCTGATCGTCACCGCGCTGGTGGGCCTGTCGAACTTCATCTGGCTACCGCTGATGGGCGCGCTGAGCGACCGCATCGGGCGGGCGCCGATCCTGATCACCTGCACGGTGCTCTCGATCCTGACAGCATACCCGGCCATGTCGTGGCTGGCGGCGGAACCATCCTTTACCAAGCTGCTGATCGTGGAATTGTGGCTGTCGGCGCTCTATGCCAGCTACAATGCGGCGATGGTGGTCTATCTCACCGAAATCGTGCCGGTGGAGGTACGCGCCTCGGGCTTCAGCCTGGCCTACAGCCTGGCAACGGCGGTGGGCGGCTTCACGCCCTTTATCGCGACATGGCTGATCGCGCAGAACCAGAATGCCGCCATGCCCGGCGCGTGGCTGTCGCTTGTTGCCGCGATCAGTCTGGGCGCTACTTTATGGAGCATGGCGCGCCTGCGCCCCGGCACGGCACCGGCAACAGCACTCTGAGCAAGGAGGAGTCGATCATGAACGCCACCATCTGTTCACGGCGCGGCCTGTTGCTGGCGGGGGCCGCCATCGGCACCGCCGGTCTGGGCTTCCCGGCCTTTGCCGCCCCGCCACCGGGCGATGTCGTGCTGGAGTCCGATGTGATGGTGCCCATGCGCGACGGCGTGCTGCTGGCCACCGACATCTACCGCCCGGCCAAAGGCACCACGCCGCTGGCCGGGCGCTTTCCGGTGGTGCTGATCCGCACGCCCTATGACAAGACCAAAGACAAGGACGGGCGCTTCTTCGCATCCCATGGTTACATCGCCGTCTATCAGGATTGCCGGGGCACATTCCGCTCGCAAGGCGTGCTGACCAAATATCTCGACGACGCCAAGGACGGCCATGACGCCTGCGCATGGATCGTGGCCCAACCATGGAGCAACGGGCGGATCGGCACGATGGGCTCCTCCTATCTGGCCCATACGCAGGGCGCGATGGCCAGCACCGGGGCGCCGGGCCTCGCCACGATGATTATGGATTGCGGCGGCTTTTCCAACGCCTATCAGGACGGCATCCGGCAGGGCGGCGCCTTCGAACTCAAACAGGTGACATGGGCGCTCTCGGCCATGGAGACGAGCCCCGAACTGGCGCATGACCCTGCCCGCCGCGCCGCCGCCAAGGCCATCGACGCCAAGGCCGCCTTCAAGAGCATGCCGTGGCAGCGCGGCCAGAGCCCGATGAGCCTGGTCCCCTCGATCGAGGATTTCGTCTATGCCCAATGGGAGCATGGCACCTTCGACGCTTACTGGAAGCAGCCGGGCATCTATGCGCAGGGCTATTACGACAAATTCCCCGATGCGCCGAGCCTGCACATCTCCTCATGGTACGACCCCTATCCCCGCACCGCGACCGAGAATTACACCGCCCTTTCCCGCCTGAAGAAGGGCCCGACCGGGCTGATCCTCGGCCCATGGACGCATACCGCCAAGACCGTCACCCATTCGGGCGATGTTGAGTTCGGCCCCGCCGCCACCATCGAGGGCGCGGTGGGCAGCGATTATCTCACGATGCGTCTGGCATGGTTCGACCGCTATCTGCGCGGCGACGGAGCCGGCAAACCGCTCGATCCGAAGGTGCGGATTTTCGTGATGGGCGGGGGCAGCGGACGCAAGAATGCGCAGGGCCGCCTCGACCATGGCGGCCGCTGGCGCAGCGAGCGCGACTGGCCCCTGCCCGACACGCGCCTGACGCCGATGTATCTGCATCCGCGCGGCGGCCTCAAGGCCGACCGACCCGCCGCCCGCGTCGAGCCCGTCAGCTATGATTTCGATCCGGCCAACCCGGTGCCCACCATCGGCGGCACCGTCACCGACAATCAGCTGATGCTGGCGGGCGCCTATGATCAGCGCGAGGATGCGCGTTTCTTTGGCTCGCAGCCACCCTATCAGCCGCTCTCCGCGCGCAACGACGTGCTGGTGTTCCAGACCGACTGGCTGACGCAGGATGTCGAAGTCACCGGCGCCATCGAGGCCAGATTGTGGATCAGTTCCAGCGCGCCCGACACCGATTTCACCATCAAGCTGATCGACATCTACCCGCCCGGCGAGGACTATCCCGAGGGTTTCGCGATGAATGTCACCGATGGCATCATGCGTGTGCGCTATCGCCAGTCATGGGAAAAGCCCGTGATGCTCAAGCCCGGAGAGGTGGTGCCCATCACGGTCTCGGCCTTTCCCACTTCGAATCTGTTCAAGCGCGGGCATCGCATCCGCCTCGATATCTCGTCGAGCAACTTCCCGCATTTC
>Ga0116227_10005889_pt1 | contig 25314 bp, 23 predicted proteins | sample S1TSphgellanicum_FD_89693 | JGI IMG/M metagenome (GOLD analysis project Ga0116227, IMG submission 89693) | Host-associated microbial communities from peat moss isolated from Minnesota, USA - S1T2_Fb - Sphagnum magellanicum MG | ecosystem: Host-associated > Plants > Peat moss > Unclassified... | reverse complement strand
GCGCCGTCTGTAGATCCGTTCCAAAGAAATAGTGTGGCGTTTCGGCGCCGTCGGTAATCGCGCGCCACAAGCGTTCGGGCGTCGTGCGAATGTAGAGTTCGTAAACTTGCCTCGAGAGGTCGGTCATTCGTTTTCGAGCTCCTCTTTCAAGCGGATGAGCCGTGAAGCGACGCGCCCGCGGAATTTGCTCACCCAGCGTTCGTAGATCTGCTGGATCGGAACCGGATTGAGATAGTGCCGCTTCTCGCGGCCGACACGCCGGACGACGACGAGTTCGGCCACCTCGAGGATGCGTAGATGCTTCATGACGCCGAAGCGCGTCATATCCAACTCGGCGCTGAGTTCGGCGAGCGTCCGACCGTCACGCTCGAACAAGAGATCGAGCAATATCCGGCGGCTGGGATCGGCAAGCGCCTTGAAAACCGCATCCACGTGAGGCGATTATATGTGACCAAATGGTCACTTGTCAAGCAAAGACGTTTCCGAGTGTTAGGGCTTTTTCCGCCACTCCATCACGTTGAAGAATGGGACGCGGCGATAGTGCGCGGCTCGCATCGGGTCGCCGCCGACCGGCGTCGGTTCCGCGAAGTATTGGAGCTCGAGACCGCGCTCGAGAAAGAGCGACAGGTACGTGCTCAGCGGGCGATGCCAGTTCTGCACCGTGATGCCGTCCCACGTGACCCAGACCGCGCGCTCGTCGAGATAGCGATCGATGCTGAAGCGGCGCGCACCCGACGCGTCGTGCTGCCATCCGTCGGGCATGCCCGCCGTGTTGAAGCTCGAGAGGTTCGCGACGAGTAGCGTGCCTCCGGGACGGAGCGCGCGCACCATCTCGCTTGCGGCGCTCGCGAGATCCGGGATATCGATTAAGCTTAAGTAGCAAACGATCAGATCGAACGACTCGCCTGCAACGCCGAGTGACTCGGCGCGAGCGACGCGATAATCGCCGCTCGAGTCGAGTTCTCGCGCGCGTTCGATCAGCGCTCTCGTCGGGTCGATGCCGACGGTCGCGATGCCGAGTTTCTGCATGATGCGGCAAAACCGGCCTCGCCGCAGCCGACGTCGAGCGCGTTCGCGAACGTCCGACGGCGGAGGCGGTCGAGCATCGCGGGGTCGAGGACGTACGTTCGGCTATAATCGCCGTCCTCGCCCATCGCCGCGATCCACGCCGCCGCCGACTCGTCCCAACCGTCGGACATCGGGCGCGCCTCTTTCGGTTCGGTCCTACGAGTGCGTCATGTCCTTCGGGACGACGAACTTGTCGAACTCTTCGCTCGTCACGTGGCCGAGGGCGAGTGCGGCTTCCTTGAGCGTCGACTTATCCTTGTGCGCCTTCTTCGCGATATCCGCGGCCTTGTCGTAGCCGATCTTCGGCGAGAGTGCCGTGACCGTCATGAGCGACTCACCGAGATACTTCGCGATGATGTCTTCGTTCGCGGTGAGTCCCTCGATGCAGTGGATGCGGAACATCGTGCTCGCGTCGCGCAGCAGCGTCGTCGAGTGCAAGAAGTTGTAGATCATGACCGGGTTGAACACGTTGAGTTCGAAGTTGCCTTGCGAAGCGCCGAAACCGATCGCGGCGTCGTTGCCGAAGACTTGCACCACGACCATCGTGACGGCTTCGCACTGCGTCGGATTCACCTTACCCGGCATGATCGAGCTGCCCGGCTCGTTCTCCGGAAGCGAGAGCTCGCCGATGCCGGCGCGCGGACCGCTCCCGAGCCAACGCACGTCGTTTGCGATCTTCATGAGCGCGGCTGCGAGTTGCTTGAGCGAGCCCGAAGCGAACACGAAATCGTCGTGCGATGCGAGCGCCGTAAACTTGTTCGGATGCGAGCGGAACGGCAAGCCCGTGAGCTCGGAGATCTTCTTCGCCGCGCGCTCCGCGAACTCGGGGTGCGCGTTCAGGCCCGTGCCGACGGCCGTGCCGCCGATCGCGAGATCGTAGATGTGCTCCGTCGCTTCACCGATCGCGACGAGCGCGCGGTCGAGCTGGTTCACGTAGCCGGAGAATTCCTGACCGAGCGTCAGCGGCGTTGCATCCTGAAGATGCGTGCGGCCGACCTTCACGATGTGCTCCCACTGCTTCGCTTTCGCATCGAGTGCGTCGCGCAGCTTCTTCACCGCGGGCAACATGTCGATGACGCCTTCGACCGCGGCCATGTGCATCGCGGTCGGGAACGTGTCGTTCGAGGACTGCGACATGTTCACGTGGTCGTTCGGGTGGATCGGCTTCTTCGAGCCCATCTCGCCGCCGGCGAGCTCGATCGCACGATTCGAGATCACCTCGTTGACATTCATGTTCGTCTGCGTGCCCGAGCCCGTCTGCCACACGCGGAGCGGGAAGTGCGCGTCGAGCTTGCCCGCGATCACTTCGTCGGCCGCGCGGACGATCAGGTCCGTCTTCTCGGCATCGAGCTTCCCGAGGTCGTGATTGACGAGCGCGGCCGCCTTTTTAAGGACGGCCATCGCCTTGACGACCTGGCGCGGCATCACGTCGCGCGGCGTCGTTCCATCGCCGATATCGAAATTGTAGAGCGAGCGGGCCGCCTGGGCGCCGTAGTATTTGTCGACGGGGACCTGGACGGCACCCATGGAGTCGGTTTCGGTGCGCGTGGCGCTCCCGTTGGTCGTAGTCGTAGACATAGCCGGGTTCTCTTCCCGCGCACGCACGCGGATTCCACCCGCAGCCGTGGGAGCTTTTAGCCTGCGACTTCGGTCAGAGCCGCGACCAGTTTCTCCGGGGCCGAAATGAAGGGCGAGTGCGATGTTGCGAGCGTCGCGGTCTTCTCACACGGAAAGCCGGCCGCCATCTTCTTCTGCGTCGCGAGCCCGATCGCGCGGTCGTTCTCGCAGAAGATATACGCTCGTGGCACGCGTCCGAAGTTCGCAGCCGTCACGTGCACGGGCGTCGCGATGCCGACCATCGGTTCCGGGCGCAAGAGCGATTTCGCCCAAGCGGCATCTTCGGGGAGACAATCCGCGTAGAAGACCGGCACGACGCCCTCATCGAGAATCGACATCGAACTGCCATCCGCGCTCGGTGAGAAATACGGTCCGATAGACGACTCGGCGTCGGTCTGCGCGATCGCGATCACGCTCTCACCATCCTGAGCGAGAAACGCCGTAAGGTACACGAGTTTAGCGATGCGATCGGGGATCTTCTGTGCGACCTCGCTGATCACGACGCCGCCGCGACTGTGCCCGACGAGAATGACGGGGTCCGACTGCTGCTCGATCAGGCGGACGATGGAATCGCGCCATAGTGCGAGCGTCACATCGTGAATCGGCGTGAGATCCTCGCCGAGCGACGGAAGATCCGGTGCGAGCACCGTGTGTCCCGCGTCCTCGAGCAACGGCAAGACTTTCTGCCAGCACCAGCCGCCATGCCAGGCCCCGTGAACCAAAACGTACGTGCTCATCGCGCTTGAGGTTGGTTTTCCGCAGGCGAGCCTCCTCGCTCGCGCTGCGATCGTGCGTCTTCGGCGAGGATCTCTTCTCGGATATCCCGGAGCGCGCGCACAGGGGCCGTGTTCTCCGGGGCACGCTCCTTCAGAACACGCTCGATCGCATCAGCGATTAAGCGTGCATGTATTGGCGATGCCTTGGCGACTGTGGCAATGCGGGGGACGGCGCGCTTAAGCTTCGTGTAGGGAATCCAAGAGATCACGCAATCGAAGATGTCGTCGAGGCCGGCAACATCGAGACGGCTGTCGGAGATGCCGGCGATGACCCCGTCGACGGCGAGCACGCCCTCTGCCGCGTCTTTTGCAAGGAGAGCGAATGCGGTGAGCGTTCGCGCTCCTTTTCGGAGCGCGACGTCGGGATCCGACAGCGGCTCGAGATAGGCTCGGTTCCACCACCGCGCTTCAGACCAATCCAGGTTAGCTCCGAGCGCCATGCAGCCGGCCGCGAACCAACCATCGCGGTTTGCGGGCCACACCGTGCCGAGCCAACGAAGCGTCGCTGCCGTCGTGCGAGCGTCGAGGTACGCACCCTTGGCATTCTCGTAAACTGCTACGGTCGGCATGTCGAACGGCGCGGGTGCCGCGGATGCGGGGTGCGCCGTCACGACCGGCGAGTGGTAACGGTACGTTTTCGGCTCCGCGCCGAAGATCGGCGGCGCCGTCCATTCGTGCAGTGGCCACGCAACGTCGATCGTCGCCGGCCTCGTTGCATCGGGGCCGAGATTCGGGTGTGTGGCCTCGACAATCGGATCGGCGGTAGATGGGTAGCGCGAACGCGACGCCGCAATCCACAGTGCGGCATCTGCGCCGATCGTCACGGTGTCGTCGCCGAGCGCGTAGCGCAGGGCATGAGCTGTCTCGCCTTCGAGGCGGCGTACGACGCGCAATGCGTCCGCACGGCCGTCGGCGCTTAGGCGCAGAAGTGCGGCGATCGCATCGTGATGCGCTGCGTCACCGCCGACCTCCAAAAAGCGCTGAGCGAAAGCCGCCGGATCGATCGTTCCGCTCGCATGGGTTGGCGCGGCCAAAACGGGAGCCGCCAGATTCTGCGCAACGCGCGCGGCAACTTCGTGGACGCGCGCTGCAAGGAAGCGTTCGCACTTTCTATGTTCCTTGAGAGTGACCGGTAAAAGCTCGCCACGAAGCCACGCATTCGCAAGCATCGCGAAAAGATGGCGCGGAAGAGCGAGGTCCCACGGCGCGTTGTCTCCGAGCAGCTTCGCGACCCGTTTACGTAACGGCCCCGTGATCCGCTCGAAATCGTGTGGACGCTCGGCGCAAAGCAACGAGACGCCGGCGAGGACGCGTTCGTAGTCGTGCGGATCCGCATCGGTCTCCAAAACGATGCCGTACGTTTCTACGAGCTCGTCGAGGCTTGCGATCGGGACGACTGCCACGGGCGCGCGTCGCAGCGGGACACTCGCTCGCGCGCGCGGCTGCACGCCAATCGCGAGTTCGTCGTGCCTCGGATTTCGGCGCATAGCACCTGGCATAAGGGCGTCGATGCGAGGGAGCAGTGTCGGCACCACCGTCGCCGTCGCGGCGGCAAGTTTTTCTATAAGCGTCGGGTCGTTACGATCGCCAAAACGCTCGATAATTCTTAGCGCTGCGACCTGGACCTCGCGCGCCGGATGTTCGAGCGCGTTCGCAAAGCGCGGGGCGTGCCACGAGGGCATCGTTTCATGCTCGAGGAGTCGCTCGCCGAGAGCGAGTGCGGCAAGCGCCGTCCGTTTCGCCTTGGCGCGATAAGCGGGAGTGAGAGCCGCGATCGACTCGTGCGGCAACGCACCACCCATTTTGGCGACGCTCACGAGCGCATCGATGGCGAACGACACCGTCGGCCCGACGCGGCTTGCGAGCAATCGCACGTACCGTTCTAGACGCGTCGCGCGTTCCTCCGGCGTTGGCGCGAGCAACTCGTGAAAACGCGAGAACCAGCCCGCACGAAATTCGAGGAAGTCGCGCTCCAGCGCATCGAGCGACGCGTCCAAGAGGCGCTCGCGCGGAATCTTCCCCTGCGCCGCCAGTTCTGCCAACACGACCGACCAGCGGCGGTCCGTGGACGTATATTTATCCATCGCTGCTAAGCTAATATCCGACACGCCCTCGTAGCGAAAGAAATCCCAGATCTCTTCTTCAAGCAACTCCGGTTGCTCGGCTAGCACGTGGCGCGGATCGGCCTTTTGAAGACGCGACACGTGCAACATGAGGCCGAGTGCATACGCCTCGGATCGGCGACGTTCGCACGCGCCGGCGCGAACGATCCGCCGCACGATACCCCAATGGCGCGTAGCCACGCCGTCGCACCACTCCTGAAGCCACGTCGGACGGCGAGCGATGAGGACGTCCGCGATCCGATCGTCGCTGCTTTCGAATGGGCACGAACGGACTTGCGAGAGCGTCGCCGTGCCAAAAAGGGCAAGCACCGACACTGCGTGACGTAGCCATTTGTGACGATCGTTGTCCGACTGACACGCGCGGTGCGCGCCTTCATGCGCCCGCGCGACGATGGGCGCGAGCGCACGGCGCTCACTCTCCGTCAACGTCGACATGAGGCCGAGCGCGCGTTCCGCATCGCCGGCCTCGATCGCCGCTTCGAGGTCGGTCACGCTCGCGCGCGCTCGAGGAACAGCCGCGCGGCAAGCACGTGTTTGCAGGGTCCTCGTGCGTCGCGATGCTTCGCGTACCACGGACACGTGCAGCGCGTACCTTCACCGTCAGCCGCGAACGAGACGCGATACGTCACCGCGCCACTCGAAACCCAAGCCCGCATCGCGTCGCCCTCGCGTTCTATCTCGACGCGGTCCTCGGCGAACAGTTTCTCGGCAGCGCGCAAACGCGGTTGCCGCTCTCGGCTCGCCTCCATATAGAACGGCAACTCACGCTGAAAATACGCGCCTTCCGCGAGGTCATATCCCACGATGCCCGACACCGCAAGATCCGCGAGCGCAGTCCGGACATCGTCGACCGCGATGCCGTTAGATACGGCGATCTCCGCAGCATCGATCGCGTTCTGCCAGCGCAGCGCTCCGCGCGTCGCGGCGAGGGCGTCGCGCTTGGAAGGGCGTGCGAGTGCATCGAGCGTTTGTCCCTCACCCGAGAACCCGCGCCAAACATCCGGGCTCAGCACGAGGACGAACCGCGAATCGTGCGTCGCAATCACCCATGCGCTCGCGCCCGAATCATCCGCATAGACGCGCGCCGACACCGCATGCTCGGCCGGAAGGCGCAACGCGCGCAACCGTGTCACTCCGCCGACGCGAACGTCGCCCGAACGCGCACTCAACCGTAGTCCGCCGGCTGCCTCCGCCACGAAAGCATCGCCCTTCCACTGCGCGGGCAACTCGCGCAAGAACCGCCGCAGTTCCGCGCCCCCGATCTCCAATACCGGCCGCATGCGCGCCTGATACGCCTGCACTTCAGAAAAGCCGCGAACCCACCGCATCGGCAAGTCGACGGTGCGTTCGACGACGCCGACGGAATCGCGACGCACCTCGAAACGATCGGAACCCAACTCAAACGCCAGCGATTCACGATCGCTCACCTGTGATAGCGCGGCTCGCATTGGCGCGTTGAAATCGACGTTCGCCGTTCCCACTCCCAGGAACTCACCATCGAGCGCCGGCGCCAACACGTCGAGCCGCGCATAGGCGCCGCAACACGACGAAAACCCCTCGAACCGCAACCGCTCTCCCGTGCACGTGATGACAGGGTCCGCTAGCAAAAGAATCTTCTGAAGCATCGCCGACGGGGTATGGAACCGCGAACCTACGACATCCGACAGGGACACGAGCAGATCGGCGGTCCGCTTCGGAGCGACCAGTAGCCCCCGAAAGAACGTCGGCGGCGCCGACGCTGCCGCCATCGTCGAGTCCGTTACGAGGCGAAGCCGCCGCTCCGACGCATTCGAAACGATGGCAGATTCCCGGGGATACGCATATGTGTACGATAGCGCCTTATCCGGCATGTCTCGATCGAGCCGGGCTGGGATTCGGCAAAGTGGGTACCTTTCTGGCGAAAAGAGTGGGTTTAGGTACCAGAAAACGAAGCACCGATAGATGATCGCGACAGCAACCAAGGTATCCCTTCGACGCCTTTCGCCGATCGATTTCCTCGAGCGTTCCGCCGACGTCTTTCGCGAGAAGATCGCCGTGGTCGACGGCGACGTCCGACGCACGTATCCGCAGTTTCTCGATCGCGTGTACCGCTTCGCCCACGTGCTCCACGACCTCGGCGTACGAAACGGCGAGCGCGTCGCGGTGCTTGCGAAAAATCAGTCGGCACTGCTCGAGGCGCACTATGCGGTTCCGCTTGCGGGCGGGATCCTCTGCGCGCTCAACATTCGACTCGTGGCAAGCGAGATCGCGTACATCATCGACCATTGCGGCGCGAGCGTCGTTGTGTACGACGAAGAGTTCGCACCGTTGCTTGCGGGAGTCGCACCGGGCGTGCATCGTCTCTCCACGATCGAATACGAGCGTGCGCTTGCCGACGCCGACGCGACGCCGATCGAGAATCCCGTCACGGACGAAGACGCAACGATCTCGATCAACTACACGAGCGGAACGACGGGCAAACCGAAGGGCGTGATGTACACGCATCGCGGTGCGTACGAGAACGCGCTCGGCGAAGTCTTCCACGCGAACCTGCGCCCCGAGAGCGTCTATCTCTGGACGCTCCCGATGTTCCATTGCAATGGGTGGACGTATCCGTGGGCCGTTACCGCCGCGAGCGCGACGCACGTGTGCCTTCCGAAAGTCGATCCGGCCGCGATCTTCGATCTCGTGGAACGCGAAGGGGTCACGCACTTCTGCGGCGCGCCGACCGTGCTGATCTCGCTCGCGAACCATCCCGGTGCCGCGCCGTTCTCGCATCCCGTTCACGTGATCACGGCGGGTGCGCCGCCCGCGCCGACGACGATCGCGCAGATGGAAGCGCTCGGCTCGACGATCACGCAGGTCTATGGCCTCACGGAGACCTACGGACCCGTAACGGTTTGCGCGTGGCAGTCGCAGTGGGACGTCCTCTCGACGAGCGAACGTGCGCGGCAAAAAGCGAAACAGGGCGTCGCGTTTGCGACGGTCGGCGCACGCGACGTTCGCGTCGTCTCGACCGACGAGCGGGTCGGCTATCCCGACACGCTGGTCGACGTGCCTGCCGACGGCACGACGCAAGGCGAGATCGTCATGCGCGGTAACAACGTGATGAAGGGCTACTACGACGATCCCGAGGCGACGGCGAAGGCATTCGCCGGCGGATACTTCCACAGCGGCGACATCGCCGTGCGCCATCCCGACGGATACATCGAGATTCAGGACCGTGCGAAAGACGTGATCATCAGCGGCGGCGAGAACATCTCGACCGTCCAAGTCGAGCGCGCGATCCTCGAGCACGACGCCGTGCTCGAATGCGCCGTCGTCGCACAGCCGCACGAGAAGTGGGGCGAGGTACCGAAAGCCTTCGTCACGCTCAAAGCCGGGCGCGAGATCGCGGCGGACGATCTGATCGCGCACTGCCGCGAGCGCCTTCCCGGCTTCAAGGTTCCCAAGGCCATCGAGTTTTGCGAGCTCCCGAAAACCTCCACCGGCAAGATCCAAAAGTTTGTCTTACGCGAGCGTGAATGGAGCGGACATGATCGACGGGTTCACTAGCCTCGTCCTCGCAGCGCTCATGCGAGGCTCCGCTCCGCAAACCGGCGCGCGAAGTTTCCAGGTCGCGCAGACCGTCACGAACGGCGATGCGTCGGTCGAGAAACGCGCGCTCGGTCTGCTTGCGGAACTGCAAGCCGGCACGATCGACCGCAACGAACTCTCGCCCGAACTTAGCGCGGCGTACACCAAAAGCGTCCTCGCGCTTTCGAAGCAGACGATTCCTGCCGGCTCACCCGCGAACGTCGTGCAACTCGCGAAGCACCACGTCGACGGCGTGACCACGTACGTGTATCGACTCTCGTGGCCGAGCGGTACGCTCGACTACACGTTCGGCTACGACGACGCATCGTTCGCCGTCGTGCAACTCTACGTTCGCACGGGGCCGCCCGCGTGAGAGGGCAGGCGCACGCCTATGCGTTCGAGTCGCGGGAGCACTTCTTCGCAGAAGTACGGTAGCTCGCGCAGATAGTTTACGAACGCGACCGTCGTTCCGGCAAAGCCCGCCCGGGCGATTCGCGCGAGTTCGCTCGCCACGAAATCCGGGTCGCCGACGAGCGGATACGTGCCGAAGCCGGCGGCGAACCGCTGACGGAACAGCTTGAACGCTTCGGGCGGGAACGACTTCGCATGGAGTGCCTGTAACTCCATGAGGCGATCCACGGCCGGCCAGTCCGCCATCTCGTTCGAGTAGTATTCGTAGTAGTCACGTGCCTCGCTCGCGGTCGGACGGCAGACCACGTGCGTGGTCGCGACGACACCGACATCGCGGCCGTGCAATTTCTGCGCTTCCGCCCGGATCGATTCCACATCGCCCCGACCCTTGTCGATATCGACGAGCGTGGTCAGGAGATAGTCCGCGTTCTTCTCGGCGAACGCGCGACCGTCGGCGGAGAAGCCCGCGTTGAAGATGAGCGGGCGTCCGTCGTAGGGGAGCGGACTGCCGAACGCACCACGCAACTTGAAATACGCGCCGTCCCAATCGAAGGGTTCCGTGCTCGTCCAGACGCGACGCACGATGTCGAGCCACTCTTTTCCGAACGCATAACGATCCGCGTGCTGATCGGCGAACGTCAACCCGAACGTTTCGTATTCCGGTTTGTTCCAGCCGCACACGACGTTGAGGCCGAAGCGACCGGACGAGATGTGGCTGATCGTCGCAAACTGTTTCGCCGCGACGAGCGGATGCATGAACGCGACGTGCGCCGTTGCGAAGACGAAGAGCCGCTCCGTGTGCGCGAGCATGCCCGTCGCCCAGGTGATCGTCTCGAGCGTCGTGTCCTGAAAACCGGTCGCGCCGCCATACCCGATCCAGCGCGCGATCGGCAGGATGAAATCGATCCCGAGTTCGTCCGACATCTTTGCGAGCGCGACGTTGTTCGCCCACGTCGCTTCCCAGCGCTCCGGGACGCGCGTGATCGCGAGCCCACCCGAGCAATTTGGAGAGAACAGGCCGATCTTGAAGTGGTTCTCCGGAGCGTACGCTCGCGGACTCTCGTCGATGATCATGAAAACGGTCCTCGCTTAACTGGCGCTATACTTTTCCTCGATCGCGGTCCACTCGGGAAATCCGACGACGTCTTTGTACTCGTCGAACGACAACCCGGAATTCCAAAGCGCGAATTGGCCCGATAGGATGTCGGCCATCGCGTCCTGCATCGCTTTCGCCGCACGCAGCACGAGCGTGATGCCGTATGGGATGACGCTGAAGCCGAGCTGATAGAGCTCGTGAGGTAAGAGAACGGGCGTCTTCCCGCCCTCCAGCGGATTCGCGATGAGCGGGACGTCGAAAGCGGCGCCGATGCGTTCGATTTCCTCGACGCTTTCCGGCGCCTCGATGAAGAGGCCGTCGGCCCCAGCCGCGAGATACCGCTCCGCGCGACGCAACGCATCGTCGAGTCCGTGCACGGCGCGCGCATCGGTGCGCGCGAAAATGAACGTGTCCTTATCGATGCGCTCCGACGTCGCCGCGCGAATCTTCGCGACCATCTGCTCGACCGGCACGACGCTCTTGCCCGCCATGTGACCGCAGCGCTTCGGCCACGCTTGGTCTTCCATCATCATGGCGCTCACGCCCATGCGCTCGTAGGTTTGAACCGTTTGCACGACGTTCTTCACGTCGCCGTATCCGTCGTCGATATCGACGAGCGCGGGGAGCGGCGACGCGGAGACGATATCGCGCACGGCCGCGGAGATGTCTCCGAACGCGCGCAACCCGACGTCGGGAACGCCGAAGCGTGCGCCCACCACGGAGAAGCCGCTCACGAAATAGCTCGCGCAACCCGAGCGCGCGATCATACGCGCGCTCAGCGCGTCGAACGCTCCGAACTGAATGACGGGTCGTTCTCTCGCGAGCACGTCGCGGAACGTGATCTTTTCGATCGGATCCTCACCTTCGATTTCGCTCGAATATAATATGATGCAAAACAATATGCAACATGTGTGCGAATCGCCATATGTGCGGATTGCCGCTTCATAAATACCCGAAAAATATAGACAATCTTACTTCGACGAGTGGAAATCGCACGCTTGCAAAATAGTATGGCGTCATATAAACTGAGGGCCCGGCGAGAACCCCGAGGAGACCGATTGTCGCAGCCGCGCACGTTGTTCGAGAAGCTCTGGTCCCGACACGTCGTTGCCGATCTCGGCGACGGTTTCGCCTTGCTCTACGTGGATCGCCACCTCCTCAACGATCTTGCCGCGCGCGGGTTCATCACGCTCGAGCAACGGAACCTCGGCGTCCGACGCGCCGATCTCACGTTCGGGACGCCGGATCATACCGTCGCGACGCTCGACCGTGCGGATCCAAAGCGTGAAGACAATAACCCGTACGTCGTTAACTTTCGGAGCGGCGCGCGTGCGCACGGGATCAAACTCTTCGACCTCGGCGATGCGGAGCACGGCATCATCCACGTGATCGCATCCGAGCTCGCGCTCGCGTTGCCGGGCAGTACGATCGCGTGCGGCGACAGTCATACGTGCACGCTCGGCGCGTTCGGCGCGCTCGCGTGGGGAATCGGCCAGTCCGAACTCGTCCACGTTCTCGCGACGCAAACGAGCGTGCAACGCAAACCACGCACGATGCGCGTGCGGATCGATGGAGAACTCGCACCGCACGTCACGCCGAAGGATCTCATCCTCGCACTGATCGGGCATCTGGGCGTCGCCGGCGCGTCGGGCTACGCACTCGAATTTGCCGGAACCACGATCGAGCGGATGTCGATGGAAGGCCGGTTGACCGTCTGCAACATGGCCGTCGAACTCGGCGCGAAGTTCGGCCTGATCGCGCCGGATGCGACGACGATCGAGTACCTGCGCGGACGCGCCTACGCTCCGGCGATCCACTCGTACGAGGCGACGCGCGACTGGCTCTCACTCGCATCCGACGAGGGCGCGACGTACGATGCCGAGCGCACGTTCGACGCATCGCTCGTCCAACCGCAGATCACGTGGGGCACGAGTCCGGAGCACGTCATCGCCGTCGGCGGCAACGTCCCGGCCGAGCGCGACGAGAACGCACCCGTCCTAGCGTATGCGGGGCTCGACGGCGGAGCGGCGATCGCGGGGACGCAGATCGATATGGTCTTCATCGGATCGTGCACGAACAGCCGCATCTCGGATTTGCGAAGCGCCGCCGACGTCGCGCGCGGCCGTCACGTCGCGAGCGGCGTCACCGCATGGGTCGTTCCCGGATCGCAGGCGATCAAGGATGAGGCGGAGCGCGAAGGCCTCGATCGCGTGTTCACCGATGCGGGATTCCGCTGGGGAAGCCCGGGATGTTCGATGTGCGCCGGCGCGGGCGATCAGATGACGGAGATCGCGGCGCCGCAAACGCGCATCGTCTCGACGACGAATCGCAACTTCGTCGGTCGTCAAGGTCCGGGCTCGCGCACGCACCTCGCGAGCCCCGCAATGGCGGCGGCCGCCGCCGTCACGGGACGCATCTGCGACGTCCGCGAGTTGGTCGCAAATGGCTGAGCCGTTCCTCGCGTTCCGCGGAGCGGCGGCACCGCTCTTGCGCGCCAACATCGACACCGATACGATTTCGCCCGGCTCGCGGCCGGCGAACAGCACGACGAAATCGTCGTTCGGCGAACGCGGGTCCACGACGCTCGCCGCCGATCTCTTCGCCAACTGGCGTTACGATGCGGAAGGGAATGAAGATCCGAACTTCGTGCTCAATCGCGCGGAGTTCCGGAACGCAAAGATTCTCTTGGCCGGGCGCAATTTCGGTTGCGGCAGCTCGCGCGAATCGGCGGTCTGGATGCTCAAAGAGTGGGGGCTCCGCTGCATCGTCGCCCCGAGCTTCGGCGAGATCTTCTACGGCAGTTGTTTCAAGAACGGCATCCTACCGGTCCAGCTCGACGAAGCGACCGTAGAGCGCCTCGCGGCGGAAGCCGAAGCCGGCGAGCCGGCCGCGCTCTTCGAAGTGGATCTCGAACACGATACGATTCGCACGCCGTCGGGTGAACGCGTGCATATCGAATTACCGAAACTGCGCCGCGATGCATTGCTCCGAGGCCTCGACGACATCGAACAAACGCTCGCGCGCGACGCGGAAATCGCTCGTTTCGAAGCGTCGGCATCGGCGGCGTATCCGTGGCTCTACGCGCCGGAAAGCACGCGATGAACGAACGCGTCGAAGATGACGAGATCGAACTCGGAGCGCTCGAAGACGCCGCGCAATTCTTCCTTCGCGCCGCGTTCGACGCATCGGCGCAAGCCTTCGCGCGCCGGACGGCACACTTGGACGTGGGTCCCGGCGAATACGCCACGCTCACGATCATCGGAACGAACCCGGGCATCACGCAGGCGCAATTGAGCGCGAAGACCGGGCGGCACATGTCGACGCTCACGCCGATTCTTCGCAGGCTCGAGGGTATCCAGGCGCTCCAGCGCACGGCCGTTCCGACCGATCGACGAAGCTTCGCACTCTCGCTCACCGCGAGTGGAGAAGAGCGTCTGCGCGAGCTCTCGGTTTACGCCGCCGAGCACGAGCGCGATCTCGAACGCATCATCGGCAAACAACGGAAAGCGGAATTCGTCCGCATCCTGCGGCGCATCAGCACGCTCATGCCCTGATCGCGCGTGCGATCGAAACGAAAGAAGACGACGATATGCCCCTGATGGATTTCGGTGTTACCTTCGACCTCAGTACCACGACGCTCGTCTTACCCGAGCGCCGCGACCTGTACTATGGCGGCGCGTGGCACGCTCCGCTCGCGAACTCTTTTATGGACATCGTCAATCCCGCGACGAACGGCTCGCTCGGCCACATCGCGAACGCCGGCGCAGACGACATCGACGCGGCCGTTTCTGCCGCGCGCGCCGGCTTCGCAGCGTGGCGCCGCGTCCCGCCGCTCGAGCGCGGTCGCATCCTCCGTTCGGCCGCGGCGATCGTTCGCGACCATGCGGCGGAACTCGCGCTGCTCGATTCGACCGATTGCGGTAATCCCGTCAAAGAGATCACCGTCGACGTGATGATCGGTGCGGCGCTCCTCGATTTTTTCGCGGGCATCGTGAGCGAGATCAAAGGCGAATCGTTCGACACCGGGCCGGACTCGTTAAACTTTTCGTTGCGGGAACCGCTCGGCGTCGTCGTGCGCATCATCCCGTTCAACCATCCGATCCTCTTCGCAGCCGGGAAAATCGCGGCTCCGCTCGCGGCGGGGAACGCGGTGATTCTCAAGCCGCCGGAGCAGGCACCGCTTTCCAGCCTGCGTCTCGCGGAACTGATCGGACATCTGTTTCCGCCGGGCGTTTTCAACGTGGTCGGTGGCGACCGAGAAGCCGGCGCGCGGCTCGTCGCGCATCGGGGCGTTGCCGCAATCGCCGTCACGGGCAGCGTGCCGACCGGCAAAGCGATCGCGCGCTCCGCGGCCGACTTGCTCAAACCCGTGATGCTGGAACTCGGCGGGAAGAACGCGCTGATCGCGTACCCCGACGCGGATCCCGCGGAAGTCGCCGAAGCCGTGGTCACCGGGATGAATTTCACGTGGTGCGGTCAATCGTGCGGCTCCACCAGCCGCGCGTTCATCCACGAGTCGATCCACGACGCAGTGGTCGAACGCGTGAAAGCGATCTGCGCGGACTACGTGCCCGGTGTTCCAACCGATCCCGAGACGACGATGGGCGCGATCATCACGGCAGCCCAACGCGATCGGATCCTCGACTATATCGCGATCGGCCGCGACGGCGGCGCGGCGCTCGCCTACGGCGGCAGCGCGCCGAAGAACGAGCGTCTCGCGGACGGCAACTTCATCGAACCGACGGTGTTCGTGAACGTCACGCAGTCGATGCGCATCGCGAACGAAGAGATCTTCGGGCCCGTGCTCGCCGTGTTGAAGTGGAGCGACGAGGCCGCGATGATCGCCGACGTCAACCGCGTGGACTACGGCCTGACATGTTCGATCTGGACGAACGATATCGACGTCGCGCATCGCACGGCGCAGGCGGTCGAGGCGGGTTACGTGTGGATCAACGACGTCGCCGCGCACTATCTCGGCGCGCCGTTCGGCGGCTACAAACAGTCGGGCATCGGGCGCGAAGAATGCCTCGAGGAACTCCTCGCCTTCACGCAGCTGAAGAACGTGCACGTTAAACTACGAAAGCGTAGCCTCAGCGCGTGAGTTCGGGCACGGTTCGCGATTCCGTGTTCGCACTGATGCGCGACGCGGGGATGACGACGGTTTTCGGCAATCCGGGTTCGACGGAGTTGCGTTTCTTGCGCGATTGGCCCGCCGATTTTCGTTACGTCACGGCGCTTCACGAAGGCTGCGCCGTCGCGATGGCCGACGCGTACGCACAATTGACGCGCAATGCCGCATTCGTGAACCTTCACTCGGCCGGCGGCCTCGGCAACGCGATGGGCAGCGTCTTCTCGGCATTCAAGAACCAGACGCCGATCGTGATCACGGCCGGCCAACAATCGCGCGCGCTCTTCCCGACGATTCCGTTCCTCTACGCGCAAGACGCGACGACGCTCCCGCAGCCCTACGTGAAGTGGGCTTGCGAACCGGCGCGCGCCGAAGACGTGGCCGGAGCGATCGAGCGCGCCTATCACATGGCGCTGCAAGCGCCGGCGGGCCCGACGTTCGTTTCGATTCCCGAAGACGACTGGGATCGCGAAGCGCCGAGCGTTACACTTCGCCGCGTCGATGCGCGCGTACGCGCATCCCACGAAGCGATCGATGCCGTCGTGGACGCGCTCCGCACGAGCGTGCGGCCGGCACTCGTCGTCGGACCCGGCGTCGACCGCGACGATGCGAACGATGCCGCCATCGCGCTCGCGGAACGCGCCGGTGCGGCCGTCTACGTCTCGCCGTTCTCGAGTCGCTGTAGTTTCCCGGAACGCCATCCGAATTTCGCCGGCTTCTTGCCGCCCGTCCGCACGCAGATCGTCGAGGCGCTACGCGACCACGATCTCGTCGTCGTGCTCGGAGCGCCGCTCTTCACGTATCACGTGTACACGGGCGGCCCGGCGATTGCCGACGGTACGGTCGTGTTCCACCTCACGGACGACCCCGTGGCGGCAGCGTCCGCCGCGGTAGGAACGAGCATCGTCACGACGCTGCGCGAATCGCTCGAGGCGATCGTGCGAGCGCTTCCAATCACGGATCGCGCGGCTGCGTTGCCCCAGCGTAAAGCGCCGGCTCCGCTCGATGCGTCCGACAAACTCTCCGGCGCGGCCGCATTGCAGACGCTCGCGCGAACGATGCCGGATGGAACGATCGTCGTCGAGGAAGCGCCGTCGCATCGAAGCGTGATGCACGACTATCTTCCGATCGAGCGGCCCGGTACGTTCTTTGCCGCCGCGAGCGGGAGCCTCGGTTGGGCGCTTCCCGCAAGCGTCGGCGCGTCGCTCGCACGTCCGTCGCAACGCATCGTTGCCGTCCTCGGGGACGGCTCGAGTATGTACGCGATCCAGGGGATCTGGACTGCGGTCCGCTTCTCCCTCCCGATCACGTTCCTCATCCTGAACAACGGCGCGTACGCCGCGATGAATCAGTTCAGTCGCTATCTCGGCTTTAGCGGCGCACCGAGCTTCGCGCTCGAGGGTTTGGACTTCGTGCGCGCCGCCGAAACGTTCGGCGCGCCTGGCGCACGCGCGCGGACCGTCACCGAACTCGAAGCGGCGCTTCTCGCGAGCTTCGCCTCACCGCTTCCCTCCCTCGTCGATGCCGTTCTCGACGATCCCGTCGCCGCGATCTACTAGAGACGCTTAGGAGAAAATATATGAAGAAATTTATAACCCTCGCTGTAGGAATAATCCTTACTCTCGCATTCTCCGTGGGGACCCGGGTCACGGCCGCGCCCGAGAAGGCATCGTGCGGTCTCAATTCCGGCAAAGCCGCGACCGGTGCACCGATTCCGATCGGGGCCGTGGTCGGCAAGACCGGCCCCGACGATTTCAGCTCCTCGTCGCACGCTGCCGCGGCGTACTTCAAGTGCGTGAACGCAAACGGCGGCATCAACGGTCGTCCGATCGACTATCAGGTTGAGGACGATGCGTGGAATCCGGAACAGGCATCGCAAGTCGCGACCAAGCTCGTGCGCGATCAGAAGGTCGTCGCGATGGTCGGCAACACGAGCTTCGTGGATTGCGGCGCGAACGAAGCGCTCTACGAAGCGCAGAACGTCGTCGTGATCGCCGGCGTCGGCGTACCGCGCTCGTGCTTCTTCTCGAAAAACTACGCGCCGGTCAACGCCGGTCCGCGGCTCAGCAACATCGGCGCCGCGATGTACATGAACAAAGCGTTCGGCGCGAAGACGTTCGTCTGCGTCGCAGCGAACATCCCGGGCTTCGGGCAATGGTCGTGCGACGGCGTGACGGCGTTCGCGAAGTCGAAGGGCGGCGATTCGAAGACGATCCTCGTGGACCCGGCTTCCGTCGACTCGAATGCGATCGCACTTCAAGTGCAAGCGATCCATCCCGACGCGTTCGACGTAAACCTCTTCAAGGGCGCCGCGATCGCGCTCCTGAGCGCGTCCGTGGATTCGGGCCTGATCAACAAGACGCGCTTCATGGCGCCCACGACGCTCTACAGCGCCGATATCCCGAAGGCGATCGGGCCCGCGTGGAGCGACAAACTCTTCGTCCACCTCGAGCTCGAGCCGACCGACAAGGGAACGCCGGATTCGAAGAACTGGCGCGCGATCATGGACACCTACGGAAACGCCAGCGATCCGCGCGATACGTTCTCCGAAGCGGGTTATCTCGCCGCGCGCATCACGACGGAGACGCTCCTGAAATTGCCGCCGAGCAAGATCACGCGCGCGACCGTTAGCGACGCGCTCCGGCACGTCACGAACTTCCGCAGCGACATCCTCTGCGCGCCGTGGTACTTCGGCCCGGGCAGCCACCACAACGCGAACCATGCGGGCTCGATCTCGGTGGTTCAGGGCGACGGTTTCGTCTCGAAAGAAGGCTGCTTCCAGATCGAGGATCCGGAGCTCGCCGACCTTCACACGCTCGAGGCGCAGCTTCACATCGGCAAATAACACGTGCTCGACCTGATGCCGTTCTTCATCTCGGGGATAGCGACCGGAGCGATCTACGTGCTCTCCGGCGTCGGCATCGTCGTGCTCTATCGCGCCTCGGGCGTTCTCAACCTCGCGCAGGGCGCGGTGGGAGCGCTCGGGGCACTCGTCGCCTGGAGTCTGCTCGACGCGAGCGGAAGCGTTCCGCTCGCGTGGGGCACGGGCATCGCGACCTCGATCGTGGTGTCCGTTCTCTACGGACGCTTCATCGCGCCGAAACTCTCACACGCCGACGCCGTCGTGCGCGCGGTCGCGACGCTGAGCTTCGGTTTCATTCTCCTCGGCCTGATGGATTTCGTGTGGGGCGAACGCGGCCGCCGCCTCGCACTTCCGATCGACGGACTCGGCCTCGACTTCTTCGACGTCCGCATCACCTACGCGCGCATCGCGTCGTTCGTTATCGCAAGCGCGATCACGATCGTCGTGATGCTGTTACTCTCGCGCACGCGCCTCGGACTCCACATGCGCGCACTCGCCGACGACCGTCGCCTGAGCGGGATGCTCGGCATCCGCGTCCTCAACGTCGACGTATGGGCGTGGGCGATCTCGGGCGCACTCGCCGGCATCAGCGGGTTGCTGATCGCAAACATCGATCGTCTGGACCCACAAACGCTAACGTTCCTCGTGATCCCGACGCTCGCCGCGGGCATGGTCGGGCGGCTCCGCTCGTTGCCGCTCACGGTTTTCGGCGGTGCGCTGATCGGTATTCTCGAAGGGCTCGCGACCCCGTTCGCCGAGATCTCGGCGTTCCGCACAACGATCCCATTCATCGTGGCGGCGATCGCACTGCTCTGGTATCAGCGGCACGGCATCGCGCTCTCGCGCATCGAACGCGAAGGCTCCACACCGTTTGCCCCGCACGTTCCGCGAACGCGCCGCCGGACGGCGCTCATCGCGACCGCTGCGTGCGCGGCATTCGCGTTGTTCTTTATCTTTCTCCCGATCGTGTTACCATCGTATTGGCTCGTGACGGCGACATCCGCCGCGATCCTCTCGATCGCGAGCCTCAGCGTCGCGATGTTGTATTCGCAGCTCGGCCTCGTCTCGCTCTGCCAGTATTCGCTGCTCGCGGTCGGCGGTTGGGTGACGCTGCGAATCGGGATCGGTACGGGCGTGCCGTTCGAGATTTCGCTGCTGTGCGGCGGCGTCGCGGCCGCGGTATGCGGTGCGCTCGCCGGATTGCCGGGCTTGCGGATGCGCGGATTGTATTTTGCGATCGTCACGCTCATGATCGCGGGCGCCGTGCAGATCGTGATCGGGACGATCGGGTTCCCGGGCGAAGGCCTCGTCTTGCCGCGCCCTGAGATCGCGACGTCCGATGCCGACTTCTTCCGCTATTGCCTCGTCGTGACGGTCCTCTGCTTCGGGCTCGTGTGGTTGCATCGCCGCGCGAAACCCGGGCGTGCGTGGGCCACGATTCGGACGAGCGAATCGTGCGCGCTCGCGATCGGCGTGAACCTGACCGCCTATAAACTTTGGGCGTTCGCACTCGGCGGATTTCTCGCGGGTATCGCGGGCGCGTTGCTCGCGGCCAACGTCGGAGAACTCGACGGACGAACGTTCCCGGCCGGTCAATCGATCTCGCTCTTCGCACTCTCCGTCGTGGGCGGCGCGTTCAATTGGTTCGGGCCGCTGATCGCGGGGCTTCTCTTGCGTGCGGTTCCCTCGTTCTTGAGCGATCGCGGCGTGGACGGAAATCTCGCGACGGCGATCTTCGGCGTCGCACTTCTTCCAACGCTGATCACCGCGCCGCAGGGTATCGCGGGTCAGGTGAGCGGGGCGCTTCTCGCACTCGAGCGGCGTTTCGAGTCGTCGCCCGTGCGCACCGAACGCGCGCCGAAGGGTACGTCGGCATGATCGCGATCGACGCGCTCAACGTGATGTTCGGCGGCGTCACGAGCTTGGACGAACTCACCGTCTCCCTTCCCGAAGGCGTGACCGGTATCGTGGGACCGAACGGCGCCGGCAAGACGACGTTGCTCAACGTCTTTAGCGGATTCGTCGTTCCCACATCGGGCGACGTGACGGTCGATGGCGCGAGCATCCTGCGCATTCCACCGTATCGGCGCGCGGCGCGCGGGATCCGGCGCACGTTTCAAACCGAACAGATCGCGGAGAACCTCAGCATCTACCAAAATGTGGCATCCGCCGCAGACCACGTACCGCTACGCGTCGCGCACGCAGCCGCAATCGGTGCGGCTCTCGCGTTCGTCGGTCTCGATGCGGGACTCGACCGGCGCGCGGGCGAGTTGAGTTTGTTCGAGCGTCGCCTCCTCGAGATCGCGCGGGCGATCGTGGGCGATCCCAAAGTCGTGATGCTCGACGAACCGGGCGCGGGGTTGGCCGAAAGTGAATCGGCGCGATTGCGATCGATCGTCGGGCGCCTGCCCGAACTTGGAGCGCAAGTACTCCTCGTCGATCACGACGTCGACTTCATCGCGGCCACGTGCACGGCAACGCTCGTGCTCGATTTCGGCATGCGCATCGGCTACGGGGCGACGAAGGCGGTGCTCGACGATCCGCGCGTTCGCGCGGCCTATCTCGGAACGCTCGACGGTGCGCCCGCATGAACGAGCCGTCGCTGTCCGTTTCGAAGCTTTGCGTGGCGCGCGCCGGGAAACGCGTGTTGCACGACGTGGATCTGCGGATCGAGCGCGGCCAGATCACCGCGTTGCTCGGCGCGAACGGCGCGGGCAAGAGCACGCTCGTGCTCGCGATGGCGGGCGTGCTGCGTCCGGAATCGGGCGACGTGATCCTCGGAGAAACGTCGCTGCTCAAACGCCGCCCCGAAGACGTGCGGCGCGCGGGCGTCGTCGCCGTACCGGAAGGCCACCACGTGCTTTCCTCGCTCTCCGTCCGCGACAACCTCGAAGCGGCGGGGAGCATGCTCGGACGGCGCGAGATGCTCGCGGGCGTCGAGCGCGTGCTCGAGACGTTCCCCGAACTCCGGCCGAAGCTGAGCGATCCGGCGGGCAACCTCTCCGGCGGCCAACAGCAGATCGTCGCGCTCGCGCAAGCGATGGTCGCGCCGCCGACGTTTCTCCTCGCCGACGAACTCTCGTTCGGCCTCGCGCCGATCGTCGTAGCGCGGTTGATTCCCGTGCTCGTCGAGCTCGCGAACGCGGGCGTCGGGATTCTCTTAATCGAGCAATTTACCACGATCGCGTTACGCATCGCGACGAACGCCTACGTTCTCGAACGCGGTCGCATCGCGTATGCGGGGTCGAGCGAAGAGCTGCGACGAAATCCCGATATCCTACATATGGCATACCTCTAACGACGAACGACCGCAGCGCGCTCGTGTACGGCACGTACATGCAGGCCGAGCTAAACGCACAGTACGACACGTCGCTTCCCGTCGGCGGGAACAGCGCGCCCTATCTCGAGCGCTTCACGCGCGAGAGCGAGCGCGTACGCGGCGCGCTTCCGCACGAAGCGAACCTTCGCTACGGCGAGCACGAACGCGAAACGATCGATTACTTTCCCGGAGCACCCGGAGCGCCGCTCTTCGTATGGGTGCACGGCGGCTATTGGCGGCGACTCTCTAAGGACGCGAACACGTTCGTCGCAGAGCTTCCCGTTCGCGCCGGCGCCGCAGTCGCACTCGTGAACTACCCGCTCGCCCCCGAGGTCGATCTCGATCGCATCGTCGCGTCGGTTCGTGCGGCACACGCATTTGCCGTCGCACGCGCCTCGGCCGAAGGCACGCTCCCCGCGCGCGTCGTAGCCGGCGGACACTCGGTCGGCGCACAGCTCGCTGCCGCGTTCGCGGCTACCGCACCGGTCGACGGCCTCTTCGCGCTGAGCGGCCTCTACGATCTCGAACCGATCCGACTGTCGAACATCAACGACGCAATCGCGATGGACGAAGCGAGCTCCGTGCGCAACGCGCCGTTACGGATGCCGCCGGCACGCGCGAGCCGTCTCGTCATCTCGACGGGCGAACGCGAACAAGAAGAATTCCATCGCCAGCAACGTGCCTATGCGTCCGCGTGGCGTGCGTGGGGAGGCGACGTTTCTGAAATCGAGGCGCCGGGCGACGACCACTTTTCCATCGTCCTCCAACTCACGCACGGCGAGGGCGCACTCTCGCGCTCGCTCGTCGACTTACTCTTTCATTAACGCCGCTACCGAGCGTATTCCCACGCGCATTTCTCGTTTTCACCGAAGTGGCTCGGCTCGGGGAGCGGTTCCCCCGCCTTCACCGTCGCAATGACGTCGGGATGAAGGACGCAGTGGACCGTTCCGTCCTCGGGCGCCGATTCGTGGGGCTTGAGTTCCATGTGTCGATCTCCAAAAAGAGTGTTTGAGAGACCGTTACCCTCCGAAGCCGGGAGCGAAAGCTTATCGCCTGCGAATTATTAGCACGGGTTCTTGGGCGGAGATCGTGAAACGAACCGCGGCTCCGTAGCAGCGGCTCGTCACGAACGGCTGACGGCGGGCGATGCATACGCCGTGTCGATCAACGCGGCGAACTTCTTCTCGACGATCCTCCGCTTCACTTTGAGCGTCGGCGAGAGTTCCCCATCCTCGATCGTGAGATCGCGCGGCAGAACTGCGATCCGTCGGATCGTTTCGAAGCTCGCGAGGTCGGCCGACTTCTCGGTGACCTCGCGCAGAAGCAGTTCGCGAACGTCGGAGCGCTTCGAGATCTCTTCCGTCGTCACGCTTGCGGGGATTTCGAAATCCGAACGCACGAGATCCCAGTTCGGGCCGACGAGTGCGATCGGATACGGCCGTCCGTCGCCGATCACGAAGCACTGTCCGATGTAGATCGACCGCTTGAGCGCGGACTCGACGCGACCCGGCGCGACGTATTTACCACCCGAGGTCTTGATCAGTTCTTTCTTCCGATCCGTGATCGAGAGATAGCCGTCGGCGTCGAGTTCGCCGACGTCGCCCGTGAGAAACCAGCCGTCGCTCGTGAACGGACGCTCGCCCGGCAACCGGTAATAGCCTTGCATCACGTTCGGACCCTTGACCATGATCTCGCCGTCCGCAGCAATCTTGATCTCGACGCCCGAAATCGCACGCCCGACGGTGCCGTACCGGATCGCGCTCGAGGGGTTGCCCGTGACGACCGGCGACGTTTCGGTGAGGCCGTATCCCTCGGCAATCGGCACGCCCATGCCGGCGAACGTCAGCATGATGTCGCGATGCAACGGCGCGCTACCGCTCGTGAAAAACTCGAGCCGGTCGAGGCCGATCTGCGGCTTGATCTTCGAGAGCACGAGCTTCTGCGCGATGGCGTATTGTAGCGGGAGCATGCCGCTTGCCTTCCCGCCACGCTGGGTCGCAGCCGCGTATTCGCGGCCGACGGCGAGCGCCCACGGAACGAGCTTGGCTTTGAGCCCGCCTTCCGCTTTCGCGCGGCCTTGAATGCCGGCGAGCACGCGCTCGAAGATGCGCGGTACGAGATTCATCACGCGCGGCCGCACCGATTTGAGATCCTCGAGCAGATAGTCGGGTGTCGTCACGTGCACTTGCGAACGATTAAGCGCCATGATGAGGATCGTCGTGTGCTCGTAGATGTGCGCGAACGGTAACACGGAGAGCACCGGTTGATCGGGCTCCGCGAGAGCCGTCGGCAAGAGTTGCGACGCGGCGATCGCGTTCGACACGAGGTTGCGATGGCTCAGCATCACGCCTTTGGGATCGCCCGTGGTTCCCGACGTGTAGATCAGAACCGCGAGGTCTTCGGGATCCACGTCGCCATCCGGGTCGATCGGCGCGGCCGAGGCCTCGAACGACGCGAGCGAATCCGGACCGGTTCCATCGAACCAAACGATGCGCGGCGCACTCGGGCATGCAGCGCGGATGCGCTGCGCGTCGGCTGCCGTTTCCACGAACGCGAGCTTCGCTTCGGAATCTTTGAAGATATATTCCATTTGGTCGAGCGCGAGCGTCGAGAAGATCGGAACGACGACCGCACCGGCGAAGAGCGTCCCGAAATCCGCGGCGATCCAATCGACGCGATTATTCGCGATCAACGCGACGCGATCGCCGCGCTGGATCCCCGCCGCCCGCAGCGCCCCCGCGATCGCACGCGCGCGCTCGAACATACGCGTCGACGACGTGAACGTCCACTCCGGAGCACCGAGCCGCTCGCCGAACGCCCGCTCGCGCGGCTCGCCCAGCGCATCGGAAATAAACTGAGGTAAGGTCTGCATACGGCGTCCTTCGGAGCGCGAAAGTGACCCGCTACGTCCCGATGAAGGAAGTTCCCTCGGCTGGCACTTCCACTAACAGGTATCGCGTTCCGAAAAACTGCGAGAAATGTCAGTTTTGCAAAAGTTCCCCGACCTGCCCGGCGAAGAATACCGTCTGGAATAGCGGCTTCCCAAGAACATTTTTGCCGCCCACAGACTGCAATATGCCTCATTGGGCCGGCGAGTGCCGGCCCGGGGGCCATCGGGGGGCACGCCGCCCCGATCTTAACGGGAGAGACGAATGTTAGAGACCCAGGCCCCCCCGAGCTCGCCCGCCCGGGGCGAAACCCGTGACGGCGTCCGGCTGCTCACGCTGACGAACCCGCCGGTGAACGCGCTTTCGTTCGCAACGTCGGGTGCGCTCTTGCGCGAGATCGAGGCGGCCGAGACGGACGACTCCATCAAGGCGGTCGTGATCACGGGTTCCGGCGGCTTCTTCAGCGGCGG
>Ga0116227_10005888_pt1 | contig 25318 bp, 22 predicted proteins | sample S1TSphgellanicum_FD_89693 | JGI IMG/M metagenome (GOLD analysis project Ga0116227, IMG submission 89693) | Host-associated microbial communities from peat moss isolated from Minnesota, USA - S1T2_Fb - Sphagnum magellanicum MG | ecosystem: Host-associated > Plants > Peat moss > Unclassified... | reverse complement strand
TCAACTGAGAGACTCTGTGGTCTTTAGATGAGGGAGCTGCTTGTAAGATGCTATACTGTCATTGTGAATATTTGAGTACAGCCTATGCCTCATATAGGGTTATACCTCACAAGGCAATCTGTACTGTTTCCTCTGTTCTGTGTAGGCTGTTCATCAACATATTGCACACCATTCCAGTGGTAGTAGTGGATTCTCGCAGAGAAGTGGATGAGGTAAAGGAACTGCTGGGAATTGCTAAAGACTATGTACTTGCTCTACGCATTGAGCTCAAGAGGAAGGATCCATCTCTGAAGGATGAGCCAGTGAGACAGGCAGAGCTCGCTGCTTATTTCACACACTGTAACCTTCAAGCCACACATCTGAAGCTCAGTCTGCAGTCTGCCATGTCTCTTTGCTTCAAATTGAAAAACTATGGTACAGCAGCAACATTTGCCCGCAGGCTTTTGGAGCTGAATCTTTCTCCACAGGTGGCAACCAGAGCTCGCCAGGTATGGAAGTGTTGCACTTCAAATTATGCAATTGCTTTCAGATTATTCATTTTATTTTTTTGTCATTGTCATGGGCAATCCACCTCCTCTCACAGTGATGCATCAGAAGTTCTTTGATTTAGGAAGGTAACACAGTTGGAAGGCCCTCACTGTGAGAGTTTGTTTGCTTGCTTTGTTTTCTTATCTGACATCCCCAGGCTCTTTCTGTTGCAGGTCTTGCAAGTTGGCGAGAAGAACCCCAAGGATGAGATGCAACTAAACTATGATCCTCGCAACCCTTTTGTAGTATGTGGGTCCACCTTCACACCAATCTATCGTGGCAGCCGAGACATTTCTTGTCCATACTGCCAAGCACGGTTCGTGGCTGAAACTATGGGTAGCTTGTGCTCTATATGTGACCTAGCTGTTGTGGGTTCCAATGGGTCAGGCTTGCTGTGCTCTTCTACTCAGGTTCGATAGGTTTTGTACTATTAAATCCTCTTAATCTCTCTCTCCTCTATTTTGTGCTTGTCACCTTTAATAACTTAGCAACTCCTTCGTAATTGAAATATTTTCACTAAAGAGTGATCATGTCCTAAATGTCCTGTGACAGCTAGTTTTATCTTTTCTTTGCAGAAAATTTGCCAGTTTAGAGTGTGTTTTGACACTCATATCGTATGAGACAGTATGTTCTCTTCTGGGTTCACATCATTTATTTGTAGAGCAACTTTTGCAGTGGTCCAATGAATGCCATGCAGGCTAATATATCTGTTACGTATTATCTATCAGTTGCAGCTTTGTATATGTCATGGTTTCTTTCCTCAAGAAACCCTGCAATATTGTGTTATGGGAAAAGCATGTTGAGACGCCCACTCTCACAAAAAGGCAATGTGGCTGTGCTAATTCACTGTTAACTTATTGTAGTTTACTTATCATAGTTCCTGCCACAAAACTTATCATCGATCCTGCCACAAAACTTAAGTGGATGAGATGATGCATGCAAAAGAGAAGATTCCTCCAAAAACATTTGAAGATACTGCCAAGAACAGGAGGACCCTGAGCCCAGAAACAAAATTGTGCTGAGTTAGGATACTGTTGTAGAACCTGCCCTCCCCTAGCACTAAATTTTTTTTGGCAGGTTGCTGAGAACTACAAGAAATTCTGTAGTGTATTTGGAGGTAACCTTAACAGAGGGTTAAGGGAATTTAGGGAATTTTTCATCTGCAAACAGTGGGTGTTTTGAAAAGTGAAATGCCCGCAGGAGTTGGGCATTTTGTTTTTTGAAACATGTAATGTCATGCCATTGATGTTGTGCACAGTGGGTGTTTTTAAAAATGAAATGCCTGCAGGAGTTGGGCATTTTGTTTTTTGAAAGGAGACATTTGGACTATCTTCTCTTCTGGATGTTGTTCCATTCAAGGCCATGTTTTGAGCCCAAAAGTTTTTTGCAGATTGCAATATGAACCAGTATTGTGAATTAGTTTCTGACAAGCAAGCAGGGGCTGTGGCCACACCATCAACCATTCAAGACAAAATGGTTGCATCCCAGCTATTGGTACCTGAAACTAGCAGCCTCAGAAACAACACCAACTGTCACATGCATCCCAAGACCTTTCCTTACAAGCTGGACTTTCACACTGACAATTAGAAGACTTCTTTGTGACTTGAAATATAGACACCCAGAAATCCTAAGAAAGTGTCCATGAATTGCATCCAGACCCTTTGGATAGTTGATAATGGAACTCAAACCATACAGGATGTCTAGAAGGGCATAAGCTATGCAACAAAACACATTGCCTTGCAAGCACCATTTGTGGCTTGGTATGTGGCATTGGCAAGAGTGAGAAAAAAATCATTGGGCAGATGACAAAATACCCTAAACACATGGAGTGATCATGGCATTTCAACACCTTGAACTGAAGAAAGGCCTTTGTGGTGTTACACCCTGTGTATGTGATCAAACATGTAGTGGTGTGGAAATATCAACATGAAGAATTTGCCAACACAGTGCACAATGTGACTACATTCCTGTTTGTACAAGTACACCTTACTTTGTGTTTGGATGGACTCATGAACTGGTGCTCCTTTTCCCTAAAGAATCACAAAGAATGTGGATTCTTGCATTGCATCCACATCATCAAATCAAATGCAAAACCCAGCTGCTGCTGCTGCTGCTGCAGGCCCATCAATCTACTTGGAGCAACATTTGAGCTTCAGACTGCCATATTGTGGGTTAGCAATTATAACCCAAACCCAGAAGATAATAAGTGCATGAAGAATAAGCCACTAGAAAAAAAAGCAGAAGTTTACAGAACTCTGGAGCTGTATCTTTGCTTGATTTACAAGGTCAGCTCAAGCATTTCCTCTGATACCAAAACGCAAGGATGAGAACAGCTCAAGCATTTCCTCGGGCAGCACATCACATAAGAACCAGAATGTGTCAAGCATGAAAGTTGCAACCACTCATGATTGCAATCAGTGGGAAATGATCTGAGGAGCACGTATTTGAGCTTTCTTCTTCAGATTTGTGTTTGGATTGATGTTTTGCTAATCTGTCTTTTGTTGCACATTCTGTAAGCTGCATCAGTATGAGTCCACATGGATCTATCAGGAACAAAGTCTGTGTCTGTGTCACACTTTGTTGTTTTTATCCCACTGAATTTTCAGATTCGTCTATTTTACCGTTTCCTTCATTTTGTGAAAATTCTCAAACTCTTTTCAAGTGGGATCTACAGAAATCTTCTGGAGTGTTTTTTTTTTTTGACATGGAATCTTGAAACTCAATTAATTATTCGATAGACACGTGTTGAAGATGCCTTTGCATTATGGTATTTGACTTTCATAAATGGAAGCACACATGACATTCCTTTAGGGTTAGGAGTTAGGACCAATGTTGGACAGTTATTACTTTTTTTCAATAATCGGCTGATCAAGGTTTTTAAAAATTTTAATGGAAGAATCGACGGTTCTTTTCAAAAGTTCAAGTTTAATACATTTCATGGTACTTTTTCTTTAGATGATTCTTTAACATCAATTTTAGATTTTAGACTTAATAAAAAGAAAATTTTCAACATTTCAAAGTTTTCATAAGCCAAGAGAAAAACTAGAAAGTTTCATTATAAATATATAATATTTAAAACAGAAATATTCCAAAAAAAAATGCAAAATTAATTTTCTTTCAATTCATTTGAGTGAAACAAGCTTTCAAACTCATCTAATTCTTCCTCTAAGTCTACTTTAGAATCTATCAATTCAACCAAATTAGAAGGAGCTTTGCAATCAACCCTTTCATCATTTAACCAATTTTTACTCATAAATATTAACACATGTGAGGATATCAACATTGGATTTTTTTTTTTTAAATTTCAATTTGAGAACCTACAATCCCCAATGTTTGCTAAATTAAAAAGCTAATAATTGAGAACATGGATTCATGTTTCCTCCACCACATAGGGCACTTGATGTCTTTTACATTCATATGATATTTTCAAAATATCACGAATTTTCAATTAACAAGCTCTTTCACAAGGTCACTAGTGTTTACTACCATTTCAAACATGTCCAAATTAATGTTTTCATCATTTATATATAAAAAAGAACATTCAACTTTAGACAAAGGATGCAAATGATGATAAGACTTTAATAGCATATGAAATAAGGATTTCTTATCATACTCTTCAACTATGGCCACCCTTGCCGATGACTAATAAAAGAATAATTCAATTTTAAACTTTTGAATTTAGAATCTAAAATAAAGGATAACATATTGTGAGCCTTCCTCTCATCATATTTTTGTAAAGAAGCAAAGGAAAGAATCAATGACCCCACAAACTTCTTTCTTTATGTTCAATGCAAAAGTCCCCAACTCAATGTCCAAGTTTGAATCATCATCAATTAAAGCATTCAAAACAAAAGGACTATTCATTTCTTCCTTCAAGCTCAAAGCTCATGAAAATGGTTGCATGCAAGGCATCACTCAACAACTAGTGACCCTTAATTGGTTTACAACACAAGCAATGTCAACAAGATACAAAATGTATACAATAATTTATAATATATGCCATTTGAAAGGAGGGGGTACACAACCAATGATCCTAGGAATAATTTGTGTACTAACAAAGGACAATGATTTCTCAAAATTGAAAAGCTTCTTAAGACATGATCACTTTGCTTGCAAATTTGCACCAATCAAATTTCCAATTGCATGGAAAATTTCTATAATAACAAGATTCAAAACAATAGGAAAAAATAAACAACTTGCATTTTACCTTGTTTGATTAGTGTGTTCAATTTTTTGGGCTTGAGGCTTGTAGTAATGCAAGTTTTCACACATTCTTGTATTCCTTTCCCTCACTTTTATGTTATACATTTATGCAAAATGGAAACATATCTCAAGTCTTTGCACATTGTTTCTTTAGTAGTTACATATTGACAAGCCGTAGAAAAGGCATGTCCAAAACATGTGGTTTGAAAACTTTCCACCACACCCAAAGCTTCACAATAAACTATAATTTTAAAGCAATATATTGTCATGATATTCATATTTGACCCTTCATCTTTGACATAACCAAAGATTTTTTTTGTCAATCCATATTGTTATAAAAGGTCTTGCAAATTTCTTATTGATGTTTGTTCAGAAGTTTTAAATGCTTCAAACAAACCAATTGTAATATGTTTCGTCACCTAATCTTGTCTCAAGAAATTCACAACTAATGGAAAAATGACATGGCCCCTTTAGACATCTAGAGATTAAAACTTGTAGTAGTAGAAACACAATCTATTAAAACTTTTAAACATGTATGTTTTGTGTTTCCAACCAAGTATTGTGACACTTCTTGACTAATGGTTTTTCCAAAAGGGAAAACAATGTGAAAACATAACTACATTACCAAACATTTTAGTTAAATATTCTCAACTAAATAAACAAATGGTCTTTAATAACATGAAGACCCAAGTTCTCCAAAATGTTTTTTTGGTGCACGTTATTCTTTTTGAAAAGATTTAGGCCCCAAAAAGTTAAAGATTGCATTCACACTTACTATAGGCCTTTTCTTTGTAGGTTTTTTATCTCCATTGAACTTTTCATGTTTTTATTGATTTTTTCAATTTTTTTTGCAATTAAAACATGGTTTACATCCACATGTTTTTCAATGTAATTATCCTATTTTTCTTAAAATATGAAACTAGACCTTTGTTCAACTTTATTCTTTATTCCAATATTGTAAGATCATTAGTCTATTATAACACCAAATGAAACACATGATTTGTGGCACCGTGACATCAACTTTTAATTTATCATTGACACATAAGAATGCCCAAGTTGAACAATTTCGTACACGGGGTCTTTAACTAGCTCTTTGGTCATGCAAAATTTCAAAATTGTCAACATTATATTTTCATTTTTTGATTGAGAATGTGACAATGCTTCAAACCTTTCAAACCTCTTCTCCTCGCTTCTTTTTGCCATTGAAATTTCACTATCATTCATAAAAATATCACATCACTCAATGTTCATCTATAGGACATGGTTACATTTTTTTAGGGTTTGTTAATGGACTAGGGTTGAAAAAGCAAAACAATTACATGCTTTTCAATTTTGTAAATAATCTCTATTTTTTGCTTTTTATTATTTATGAAATTTGAACAATGCTAACTATGTAAAGATTTACAAACATTTACAAGCATGATGCACATGCTAACACAATTTTCACACAATTGCATAATGCAAAATTCTACCAATGAAGATATGCAACTACAAAATGTTTAAGAAAGCGTTTTCTTAAAAGTCAAAAAAAATATTCCACTTTTAAAAATTCCAATTATAAATTAAGGATTTGCAAGGTCATCCTACAAAAAAAACCACAACAAACAAACAAAACATTGCACAACACCTAAAGATCAAGCATACAACAAAAATACAAACACACAAAGGAAAAAATTGAAAAAATACCTTGGAGGTGCAAAGTTTGTTAATGCAAGCCAAATAGCAACACCAAGATGTTAAATAACACCAACAAAATCACAAAAAACACAATAAAAAGTGCCCAACTAACACAAAAAGCACAAGGAGGAGCAACACCAATTGTAACAACAAGAAGAGCATAGAAAAAAAAGCTTGGCCAACACAAAGAACACAATGAAAAATGTTAGTTAGTTGTAACAACAAAGAGAATATGGTGAAAAATGTTTGACCAACACAAAAAAACATGATGAGGAGTGCCAATGAATTGCAACAACAAGAAAAGCAAAGTGAAAAGCACCCAACCAACCAAAACAAAGAGCACAATAAGGAGGGCCTAACAAACACAAAGATCATGATGAAACAAGAATCAATAAATAAAAACACCAAGAAAAGGAGCACAAGAAACTCAAAAAAAAACACAAAATATGAAAAAAAACAAAAAAACAATTTTTTTTTTATGAATGAGAATCGTGGCACATTCACAGTGAAAGCCATCTTAAACCCTATACCTACATTGCAACCCTAATTAACCTAAACCCAAATAGCTTAAAACTCATAGGTTTATTAGGTCTTTAGTTTTTGACCCTTAAGAACTGGATAAAAGGTTATCCATATAACATACCAATGTATCAATTTTTTAAACACTTCATGAGAACCTAGTTATTTATGAACATGTTTTCTCCACACTCATAGTACCTTGAACTCCAATTATCAACCCAGGTACCACCCTTGATGATATCTACCCAATTTTTTGCAAGAGAATTGGTTGGTATCGGCTTGGTTCTAAACCTTTGCTTCATACCCACCCAACACTAGTTAGGACCTTATAACTCACAAACAAAAAACAAATGTTTCATAATGTGTGCAATATCATACATAGGCATGTTATTGTCAAACTTGAATTTGTTTGATGGCTCAATTTCATCGCACAAATAGAAGAATACACTTGTTGTTACCATGTGACAACCATGTTGCAATTGTCAAGATGAAAATTTCAACAACTCATAACCTTTTTTAGCATTAATAGATGGCAATTGTGACTCTATTGTGTTAGCATTATTAGTTCATATGTTATTTTATGGTATTAACATATGATAATACACCCTTCTTTTTTTCAATGGGAAGGTGCCATACATTGCATGGCATCCTATTTCTAAACAAGCATCAAAAAATATATGGATAATTGGATACTTGAAATTATTCCAAGCCTACTCTAGAGCAACACAACTAAAAACCTTAAAATGAAACAGGCCTGGTCTAGTACACACTACACACGAAACGGGAAAAATTAAAATTAAAAATTAAACATATGTATCCTATAGATATGAGGAAAAAAAGGGACAAGAATTGGATGGGAAGCTTGTACTCTGTATTATCAGAGCGAGGTTTCGATCCTCGGACCTGTGGGTTATGGGCCCACCACGCTTCCGCTGCGCCACTCTGATGCTGATGTATGTACGCTTGAACCCATATTATTTAGCTACAATTTGAAGTTACCTCCGCCTGTCTCCTCGTTTCATGTCCATTTTGTTCTTCTTAAGTTCCGCGAAAGTTTTTCCCCTTCAACGTTCCTGACGCTTGTCTTCGGCGGTTTGTTGTCTAGAGATTTGGAGTGTTAAATTCTGGAATGCAAGAAAGATTGAAACTCTCACACAGAGCTAAATTGAAAGCTATTATTTTCGTAGCAATGACAGTGAGGTTATGTTATATATGTCATGCAGTTTTGTAGGCCTGATTGTGTAGAGACTTCTCAAATTCTCATTAAGGAAAAATAAGAATGAAAATTTCTGCTTGTGAAATGGACCATTCTACATTCAGAAGGTCAGCAGCATGTACAAATTGTGTGACCAGGTTGAGGATAGATAGTCACACAAGAGTTTCTGAAAACTTATTTATTATAGTTGCATTACTTACTATGTTTATGTGATGATGATGGCCACCGTCTGGCTTTTTCTTGTGATGATTGTGTGATTTCTTGTCTACCTACAGCTTGATTTCAGAAGGTGAAAATTGCTCAATTGGTTGAGAGGGATGGACTGGCAGAATGATGTGGAAGTAAAGGGAGGAAGCCAAATCAGTACCAATCCCTAACCCTAAAACTTTCTGTCCTTTCTCTACCTCTTTTTCAAGTTTTCATGTAAAATGCTTTTCTTGTAAAGCAAATCTTTGTTGTTATGACTTGTGATAAATTTGTTGGACAATTGCTTGCATTTGAATTGTATGATGTGCATGCATATCAGAGGATTTTTCAATGACAAGTTTTCACCACTTGGTGAACAAAAATAACCAGTTCAACTCATGCAAAGGATTTTTGTGAAAAAAATGCACCCAAGTAACCAGATTTCAAGGAAAATTTTCTCTGAGATCACCATATTTGAACAAGAGGTTTGAGCAAGTCACCAAAAAATATAACAGGATTCTTAGATTTCCTACTTTCCTATCTGACCTGTAACCAAATTTGTCTAATTCCTCGTCTGGCTGATTACCAATGTGGCTACATCAGAAAATAAGAGGAAAAAAAAAAACTATACACTGGTACCATTATATCCATATGGTATGGAGCTTGCTAATACACCTTTCCTTGTGGATATGTAAAAGACTGAAGGATACAGTACAAGCTGGTTGGACTGCTACATATATAAAAACAACAGAGGAACCATTTGAGGCCATTTATTGTTTTTTGACATACCTCTTTCTTTGCTTAGGAAACACGAGATGGTGCCAAGAACCCAGTCCAGGCAAGTAAACCCACAATTTACTCACTGTAAATAGATTATAGACAACATTGTTGAGGGCATGTGGAGGACTATCCAAGTCTTGTAATTGTCATAGCTTTCCAGCAAAGTGCTTAGGTGCCTTGTCATTTCCATCACAATCAATGCCACAATCTTCCGCAACAGCAATCTTCACAATCAATGCCAAGGTTCCTGCTAGCTCCACAGTAGGAGCCAGTCAGCACCATGACTGTTGCTTCATTTTCTTTTTCTTCTCTCAGCAGTTCAGAGCCACTCTTCAAGCTCTGAAAGTCTAGGCAACCCAAGTTGTCAAAGTAGACAACCCATTTCTGGAGAGACTTGAGTTACTCAATAACTCTTTTTCCTAAAATTGATTCTCTCAAAACTGTCCACCCAATCCAAACTCAAAACGACCACAAAGCTACTTCACAACAACATAGGATTAAACCTTAAGTCTTATTGTATCATAGTGCTCATAAGAGATAAGGCATCACCTGAACTTACATCTCTTCACACTTTCGCTACCACTGCAAGCTAGCAAGTAATTGTACTATTTTGGAAAGTGAACTTGAAAGTTTCACAAAGACAATTTATGACTTTTTAACCATTCCAATATAATGGAACTAGGAGCACACAGTTCACCAGTAACCACAGTTATAGCATTGAACCTCTTAGTTTTGGTTCTAGAATGGGCTCTAAAGTTAATAGTTACCTTACCCCCAACATCATTGCACGGCTTGAACCTCTTTCAATAGATGGTATTGAAGCTTGTGGATGGTTTGTCAAGGAATCTTTCTTCTGTATCATAAATCCAATTAAAATGAAAGCAAAAGTTCCAAATCTCTCTCCTGTACCATGGACCCTCTATAGGCCCTTGTTTTTGCCTTCATGTGTGTCGTGCTTCAGAAACATCAGCTGGTGGAGGAAACTTGCCTCAAACTTGGCACTAATGAACTTCCAACAAATTTGCCTGTCTGAAAACTCATTATAGATTGACAGACATCTAAGCAGAGACAGATAGCAAACCACCAATGGCATTGGTAGTTGGAAAAACAGTTGCAAGCACTTTCACAGTAAGGAGAATTTATCAAAAATTGACTTCAAGAACTAAGCAAAAGCCTCATACCGTGTCATCATCCTACACTCACCATCACTGGAGTTGGCAAATGCCTTGCTCATCTTCATCAGAATCTGAACTGGCCCATCGAATATGGGTACTGGTTTTCTGGTCAGGAGGTCTCTGTTTGGTTTCCTGCTGGGAAGGACTCTGTTTCATAACAGCAGGGCTGGAACGAATTGTTGGTATGATCTCATTTGACTCAAATGTTGATGTGAAGCCTTTCATTTTTATTATCTTCCTACTTTTCATTTCTTTACACCAAGAAAATGAAAGACTTTTTCCAAAATCTAAATTCTGGCTCATGTGAGCATTTGACTGATTGGGTGGTTTGGTTTGGCTTCCTTGCAAGTTAGGCAAGGGCTTCACTTCGTCAGAATTGGGATGGGTTACCAGATGAGTATCAGAGTGCTCAGAAGGAGTGAAGGCAGTTGCAAGAAGGGAAGGAAGCAATTCGAGAGAGCTTAACTGGGATCTGCGTATTACCATCCCATCAAAAGCCAGGCCTGCCTTTTTGTGTTTAGACACATCAATCTCAACATTCTGCAAAAACACCCAAGGCCTTGTCTCTTAACAAGCTTGTCATTCAATAGTTCTTCTGATATAGCAACCGCAATGCAAATGTAGTTCAGAAAAATGAGAGACTGTAGTACATGATGTGGAAACTTGGGTTCAATGTCCACAACTCAATGTGGATCAACAGATGCAAGAACAATAGAAACAAGGATCTATGGATCTGGTGGAAAGGCTTTACCTGTGGATACCGCTGACTGAAGTGGGTGAGGATGACATACTCAGCTGCCATTCGAAAGCCAATATCAAGGGCCTCAGATACAGTACTATGTCGTTTCCTCGTTGCATGATCAGCCAGCACATCCTCAAATGTTGCTTCATGGATGAGAAGAGTGCAACAAGCTCCAGCTTGCACCAATCTCGAACAGGGTCTTGTGTCTCCAGAGTACACAATAGACCACCCACATTTAGCACGCACCACTAATCCATAAGCTTCGTGGCAGTGGTCGACTAGAACACTTTTCAGGCTCTGGAACTGTAGTTGCATGAGTACTTCATGTATGCGAGCTTGAGTCCGGTCCATAAGATCTCCTGAGTCCCTTTCTTGGCTACAAAGGCCTCCAATGAGAGTGCTGCAGTGAACAAAATCAAAAGTTGGGTATTGGTAGCCATTAGCCACCCATATGGCCATCACCTGTAGTGAACATCTTAACAAGTCAATGGCAAATCAACAAACAAGGTCTTCACAAGAACCTGGCACCTAGTTTCTCAAATTCCATCCCAAGCCCCACCAGGTGGCTGACCATTCTAGCAGACATTTCCATCCCAACAAACGCACACCCAAGCAAACAGAGAAGTTAATGACAGGATTTCAAGGACCTCATGCAGGATTTCAATGCTTACCTCAAAGACCCATCTCTTTACAGCACTGGGCCCAAAGAAAATCAATGCTGGAGCTTGTGCAGGTCGCGCATGAATGAGTGACAAGATACCCAAAACATGATCTGCATGCTTGTGAGACAACCACACACACTCCAATGACATTAACACTGCACTGAGTTTTCCAATGCCAAACTTCCGGATCAGCTGTCCAAGAACCCCTTCTCCTGCGTCAAAGAGCATGCTACTTTCACCTAAACCTGTTTGCAAAAGAATGCCACTGCTCCCTCTAAATTTGCTAGGCTCTGCAGAACCTGTTCCCAAAAACAACAGCTCAAAGTCTGCCCCTGCTTGGTCCTGTGAAGCTGATGCAGATGCCCTTACAGACATGAATGTACTGTCATCACATCCAATTGGAGGTTTACTTTCACACAAGTTGTACTCTTTTGGATTTGATTGGCCTATTTCAATTCCATCAATAAGACTTGTGGCTGATACAGCAGATGCAGCTTTTTGGTCATGCCACTCATTATTTGATAATGATTTGCGTGCTGTTTCCTTCTTATTCTGAAGTAAAAGATTCTTCCTTACAGTTGCAGCAGCCAACTGGTTAGGACTCGCCACATTGGCTAATTTGGCACTTGCCATTGCTTCTATTTTGGCTCCTTGTAGCTGTGGTCTGGTCTCCAGAAACCTGCCTTGGATATCTTGGGTATTAAGCCCCTTTGGACACTCTGAGTGGTCAATGGAAGTCACCACTTTATTGATGCCTTTCTCAAGAACAACACGTGTGAGCAGAAAGGCCTCCTGTGATGATTTTCTGCCGTCAGCTAGATCATTTGATCTCATCTTGACCACACCCTTAACAGAAGAATCACATGGCAGAGGAAACATCTGCTTGTTGATCACATTCAACTTGGCTAGAGTCTCCAAAGATGAGCAAAATCCAAATTCAGGAGCCTCCCTTTGGACAACAACATGGACAGGTTGCCTAACCACTCCTTTCAGCCACTTGTCATAGGATGCTGTCTTCAGGATGGCAAAAGGAGAGAGGTCAATGACTGCAGCAACAGAGTGTGAGTGCTGGTTCTGGCTGCAAAGCTTCTCACAAAAAATGAGAGGCTTTTGTCTGGATTGGGAGTCCGGTCCACTAGCATGTCCCTGCACACACTTTAAGACAGGATGCAAATGGAGGCTTTCCAATGACTCTGGGCTCCTACAATCTACAACAAGGATGCCTGTGTTCAACTTCTTCAAGAAACAAACAAAGCCAAGCACAGTTCGAGAGCAAGCCTGACCCACAAAGCTTCCCAAAGCTTCCTTTCCTTCTGCAGCCAGTTCAACCCTACTATTGGCAACACTGGTTACCTCTCCACATGGTGACTTTGCATATACTGGATTTGCATTGTCTGAGATATCAGGGAGCTCATGTTCTAGTTTGTTCTCAACTATCCACTCGTATGTTTCACCTTCATTCTCAACTATAGGTGTGTTACCCTGTGAATCTCCTCCATGAATCTGCCCATTAGAGACCACCTCATCTCGTGACCCCAAATCTCCCATCTCAGATGTTTCATGATGACCTGCTGCTCCTTTGAGCTGTTCTGGTTTCAACAATCTCACTGCACCTGATGGTTTACCTGGTTTGCATATGAGAGGATGCCTGCCACCCAAGATGCAACTATCTTGTCCAGTCTGAAAGAGGCACTCACTACTTCTAGTTTGATCTCCATGTGCTGCCTTTATGCGAGAGAGTGCTACATTATTTAAGCCTCTAGCCCGGCCACTATTGCTGGTAAAAATAGCATCCAAGTCAGAGAAAAGAGAATTACTGCTCAACTTCTGAGCATCATCCCCTTTTCTCCTCTTACAGTGATGGACTTCAGAATCATCAACTAACTGCATATGCACCTGGCTGATATCAGGACTGATGCTTGGGCTGTCACTCAGTTCTCCAGGTTCACGTTCATTCTCTGGACTCTGAAACCCCTGTCCAGACTTGACGTTGTTCTTAAATAAATCAGCAGTCCCATTAGTGGTTCCATTTCCATGCTTCCTCAAGCCCTCATCCTTGCTGGAAACAGAGGTGTCATCTGAGCTTGTAGATTCTGATGTTTCAGCATCAGTATCATCTGAGCTTGTAGATTCTGATGTTCCCGTATCAGTATCATCTGAGCTTGTAGATTCTGATGTTCCCGCATCAGTGTCTGTTGAACCTGATTCACTACTGCTGCATGTTCCAGACAGTGGACTAGGCTCCTCCCTGACTGTGGTGGGTTTGGAGGCATAAATGCACCACGGACAACCAAGTGATACATCACCTGCCACTATGGGAACAAGGACAATGTGCTCATCTTCAAACACAGGAACCTTGCAATCGATCCCAAATTCACTGACCAGAACCTGCAGAACCTTTCAAGCTCTCTTATAAATCCACATGCAAAAGACACACAAAGCTGAATCTACTCAGTGAATAACTCCCCTTTGCAAACAAAGTGACACTCTTCCTGGATGGCATATGCAAAAGCTCAAAATGATGAAGAAAACATGTGCATGAACAGGCAAGAAAGAAAGAAAAAAAGTTAAGAGACAAACCTTAGGATGGCGCCATCGAAAGATGTGGCGAAGAGAGTGTCCAAATGCAGCTGTGCCCTGTGGTCCTATCAACTGCACTTGTCCATGACCATCCTGTGCCAACCTGAGCAGTAGACCACCTAATCCTCCCTGCCATACAACAATGCAGACATTGGCTGACAGGAGAAAACACATGCAATTGGTTCAGACTAAGGTGTAGTAGTTGTATCGTGCAGCTTCTAAAATCCTGAAATTCTAAACCTTCCACTTGTCAATGCCCATCCTGTGCCAACCTGAGCGGTAGACCACCTAATCCTCCCTGCCATACAACAACGCAGACATCGGCTAACAGGAGAAAACATATGCAATTTGTTCAGACCAGGTGTTTTAGTTGTAATCATGCAGCTTCTAAAACCCTGAAACCCTAAAGCACAGGACAAAACAAGAGAAGCGCATGCATGGGGAAACTTACAGCAGATTGAGGAAGAAGCGAGGTAAGAAGAACACAAGAGAGACGAGCGGAGGGTCGCAGCTTATGTTCCAAGGCCAAGCGTGCGAATCCTTCCGGCACATTGATGAGATACTGGGCAGCGTCTTTGGGTGCTGACAACAATAACGCCGGACCTACTCCATCAGCAGCCGCATGGAGGACGCGAACCTCATATCGCGAACTCGACTTCATTGCAAGAAGACGATTGCCATGTCCCGCAGAATGAGACGTTTCGGGAAATCTTCAAACCCTTCACGCTCCATCCATTTGCTAAGGAGAGTCGAGGCTTGCAGACGTCCAACTCCTCATTCCACAAGGCTTAAGTTGTGAAAAAGCTCGTGACGACCACCCCCGCTTTAGGCGATCAATCTCGACTCAGGTCGAAGATTGTGCAATTTCTTCTTCACAATTCACGCAACTCCGCTGACAAGAAGCAGGGTTTAAGGAATAAGGCTTCACGCGAGAAACCCTAAAAGAGGAAGAGGAAGAACCCTAACAACCCCTAGACCGTAACAAGGGGTCCTCAAACCCCTAACCCCCCCCCGGCACGGGGGGGCCCCAAGGGGTCCTTAATTGAGGGACGATCAGACTGACCATATAACTGCATTTTTCGACCTTATCATTTAATTATCGCCTCTGTTTGAAAACCCATTTGAAGCTTAAAAAAAAGGAAAAACCCTAGAACCCTACAAAGGGCCCTCAAACCCCGAACCCTTAAACCTTACCCCTTAATTAAGGGACAATCAAATTGGCCATATAACTGCATTTTTAGATGGTGCAACTCATAGAAAGGATTTTTGTGGAAAAAAAAGTGCCAAATTCACCAGATTTTTAGAATTTGGGGGGGGGGTGAAATCATCATGTTTAGAAAATAGGTTCAATAGCCGGATTCTTAATTTTGTTTTACTTTCTTCTCTTACCTATAGCCTAATTTGGCTAATTCCTCTTGTGGATGATCACCAATGCAAAATCGATGATTGTTTGTTAGAGTTGAGTTGTTGGGTTGAATGCGATTTAAACAAAAAAAATTGCATTTATAGTTGAAAATATTATTTTTGTCATTTCACCCTCCATTGCAAATGTAGAAGAGCTTATGTTCTACACTATTTATTAATAATAAGACTTGGGCACAAAGATGATGAAGCATTTGTTTTTGGCCTTGATATCAAATCTGCTTATTATTGCAGTTTGAATGAAGACATTCATTCAATTTTTTGAGCTTTTCCATTAACTATGCCTCTTGGGTGCTAGTTGACATCATGACTCTGTCTTTTTGTTATTTCCAGAAATCTGTCATGAACCTTTGGATGCAGTTTCTTGTAAAATTGTTTGTAGTAGGTTTTGTGTAGATTATCATGTACATTAATCTGTACCCACTTTGTGCTCCTTGGGTTCCTCAATCTTATGCTTATTTATAGGTTTTGTTGAGCTAATTAACATCATGGCCCATTCTTCCCATTACTACTACTAATCTTTGGACATAAGTTTAGTATGTTTACCTCCACCCACTGTTGGGAGGTGATGAAGTCAGTGAAGATGTTATGGTAGCTAGCTGGTTAGTACCACACTCGTTGCTAGTGAAGGTCTCTGAACACGCGTGTGGTTGGTGGTGTTGTTGTTTTAATTGGTCTAACTTTTCTCTTATTTTCTTTGGTTTTTAGATTGAGTTTCCTTTTTTTTTCCTATTTGTTGATTTATTGTTAGATCTGGAATATCTATGCCTTGTTATTTATTTTTCCATTATATTCACGTTGATTTGCAATTGTGAAAACATTATCAGCACTTAGGAAAATATTATTTTATACTCATTGCCAAGAGCCAATGAAGTCACTGAGGAGTATGGTAGCTAGTTACTACCATTATCATGCATTTGGTGTCTTGATGTTTTGGGAGTATTACTTACAAGGTCATAATGGCACTCATTCATGTTTGTTTTCTGCTTTTAGCTGGACATAACATTTGTTTGGTTGCCTTATGTTTCTTTGAAGTTTCTTTCTACAATCACATTCATATGACCTTTGTGATCTATAATATTAAAGCATGTTTTTTTATAAGGGTCTTGTTTACAACATTATATAGTTTTATGTAACAAAACTAATTGTTTCCATGGAGTAAAATGTGGAAGGAGAGGTAATCTACCTGATTAATTTTCAAATGTGCCATGAGCTTTTCGATTGTTGAATAAAGTCTCTTTATAGTGAGGTGATGTGGAATGGTTTACTTCAATCCTATGATTTTGTTTTGAAATAGGTTGGTAAATTTTAGGTGGAGCCTCCTGGTCTGTTTTGTGGCCGTGGTGATCATCCCAACGTCTAGTCTCCATTCCACTTTTTTATTTGCTTCTTAGTTATGTTCTTTCCTTGTAAGTATTAGTGTTCATTGGGCTGAAGCAAATGGTGTTGTCCCTTTATTCTTTTTGTAATGTGTTCAATTCTATTATATAGTTTTAGATTGTCAAGAAGCAAATCTTTAACTTGTTTTTATAAGGAATTGTAGAGGACTAAGTTATATTCAATATTTAAAGGTTTTAGGCCTTTCAAAGCTTGATAAGGCTGATCAATTTTCCAAGATTTTAATGCTGAGTACCTACTTGTTGTTATCAAGTCAACATAAATTTTTGTTGGGAAGTATAACTATATTATGTTTTTGTTCAATACACAACATGTAGGCCATAAAAGTTTGATCCACTTCTGTTTCTTTAAAATATTTAAGTCGAAATGATGAAAAAATGGAAAATTGTTCATGGAAAACTTGATTTGATTATTTGAGCTTTGGTTGAACAAACTTCTGTGAACTAAACATGCTTGCATATATCGGTTTGGCAAAATAATTTACCCAAAATTGACATTTTCCCTCAATGGTTGCATTGGTTTTTATTAACACTAGATTAGAATTGGTTGTAAGCACACACTAGAAGAAGAATTTGCTTGCATTACCTACATTAGTTCATTTGCTTCAGTGATCTGATCAATTAATTCCAACTCAAAACCCTTTCTAAAACATTTATTTTGTGAAGAATAATGGCACACCTTATAGAGTTGTGCGATTAATCCAAAGCTTTTTTCCTTGGTCACGGGGTTCTAATTCATGAAATAAACATAAAACATATTATCTTATATTAAAATAATGATTTTTTAAACTTTTGAAATATGTTGTGTATTTTTTGCATATTAGAATGTTAAATGATATTATACCAATTACAACATGATAAAAAATCACTATAATTATTTTTTTTCAACCATAGCGTGTAATTTCTACATAAATAATAATGTTTGTATTGTGGGCCTAATGGAAATGAATTACATGTTATATGGTAATTAAATGACCATTCAAAAAACCATGGAACATATTGTAAAATCACACAAACAACCAGGTGGAATATGAAGTGTAAAATAACTTTGATAACCAAGTTGATTACCTTAAACAAATTTAAAGGATTCAAAAGAAAAGAACTACAAACATTCCCTTAGAAGGCAAAAAAACAACATTAAGAAGTCTCAAAATGTCATACCAAAGTTACAAAATTGCACAACTCCTCTAATATACTAAATTGTTTTGATATGCATTGGGAATGTTTCCATTTACATCAAGTTTGATAATCTATTTTGATAATCTATTTTGATAAATTGTTTCAACAATTCAATAGTGTGTTTCAATAGTCTTTTTTGGTAATATATTTTAGTAGATTATTTTGATATTTTGATAGTTTATTTTAGTAATTTTTTTGGGTAAATTATTTCAATGTTTTGGTAGTTATTTTAAGTAAGTCTTTTCTAAAATTATTTTTTAATCTACTTCTATAGCTACTCTAAAAGACTAATAAAAATTGTCCCTTTAACACATATATAATGACATATGGGATCAAATATAAGAGTATTTATAATCTTTTCATATATCTTTAATACATTTATCAAGACATTGTAATATTAAAAAAATTAAGACCTATTTATAAAAGTTATAATACAAAATTGTTCATATTAAATGAAGTGGATGGTTTTGTTATTATGAGGATCATTTTCAAAATGTTTAATACTATTTCACAATGTATTTAATGTAATGTAAAGAAAATAAAAATAATCCCAAAAAAACATATTCTTACCATAATATATCATACCATACCATGTATCAAACAATAATATACCATATCACCTTGCCATACCATACCATACGTTGTTTTGTAATGTCAATCACATAATTTTGGTTCACATAAATTTTCAATGATGCATGTTATATTCAACTAAATGATATTTAAGGATAAAAGAATTATAAAACCAAGCTAAACAAAAGTTAATCTAGGTGAGAATTAGAATGTACCTATTTAGTTTTAATAGCCCACATACACATGACATTGAAGAAAACTTCAAAAAAATTCCTTCAAAGGTTTAACCCACATTTGAATGGGAGATTGAAGATTTTTCTTTCAATGATCCAATTCAAAATTTCCATGGAAAGTTAAAAGAATTGAACCATAAAAAATCCAATCCATATTATTCATGATAGATTAATGCAAAGTCATGATTTTGCATGATATATTTTCAAATGAAAAATTGAAGGATTTTCTTTCAAATGTCCATGACATTTTTCAGTGACAAATTTTCATTGACATATTTTTATGGCATAATTGCAAAAGGTAGAAGGGTATTTGCTAACAAACACCCATGAATCCCACCATACTTGATATTAAGGAATTATGATTGAAAAAATGAAAGGTTGAAATAAATAAATAAATAAATCTTAAAAATGAATTCATGAACCTTCGAAACAAATCAAAAGAGAAGAAAAGAAAGGGTGTTCATTAATGAACACCTTCCAACCCACCATATACAATTTTAACAATTTAACATTATATTTAAAGCTCACCAAATTCAATCACAAAATGAAAGATCAAAATGGATGAACTTTTGAACTTATTTTTAATAAAAATAATATTTTAAATAGTTGTAATATAATTGTGAATCATAATATTTGATGAAAGGAAATTGTGCCCTTACATTAAAGAACAATCATGAAACCCACGATATTCAATATTAAGAATTTTCATTCAATATTAATCAAAATTGATAATGATTAAACTAATTATTATTCCAACCATATTCACATCGTTTATGTTAGAAGGTTAGAGGAAGAATGTGCGATGGAAGGATGATGGAAAAAAAAAAAAAAATGAAGGAGAAAAGGTTGGGAACAACACTCAAAGATAAATTCAAAAGAATTTTTTTCACATTTTTCACATTTGCAACAACATTTTAAACTTATCAAACAATCAAAGAAGTTTGCAATAGATGGAAATTGAAAATTGTTTCACACTTCACAAAAATTATAAATTTTGATAATCACATGAGATCAATTATAAGTCAATCCATGAGAGGAGGCAACAAGTTGCACTTGTATTGAATGCACATTTTTATGTTAGGGTTGGGGCAACTTTTTGTTTTTAGGGTTTGATTTGAGGAACTTTGTGAAAGGATTAAAATAAACAAGTGGCAACTAGGGTTTGCACAAACTTAAAAAGCTTGTAGCAAAAGGTGAAAAGAGAGAATGGACATTAGGAGGACAATTTCCCAAATTGAGAATTTTTTTGGATAATCATAAAGGATGCTAACATCTTCACGAGCTCTAGCTACAACAACCATGGCTCCAAAAGGCTTTATTCCTCACCGCAAGAAACATAGTAGGCCTTTTGAAGAGGTCTTCACTTTCCCCTTCCTCAAGCTCCACAACATTGTTTCCACAAGCTAGGCTTGTGCACTTGACTATCACAAGAACTCTTGTGCCTCCAACAACCTCATGAAAGGCTTTGTTATCAAACCTTACACACCTTGTTGACCCCTCATGCACTCTCTCGAACTTCCAAAAACCTTCAAGATCCTTTCTTTCCAAAACCTTTCTCTTTCAAATCTTTTCATGCTTTCACTTGCTTTAACCTCCACACATGCCAAGCTCCAATGCAAGTTCTATTTAAAGTTGTATTCTCACACTCGCACTCAAAAGGTTTTACCTCACACATGAAAACACCATATGTGAAATTGGTGCATTTAAAAGTTCCACCTTAACTTTTTCCCTTCATATTGTGTTTGCCTCAAGTTGCACAAGTCACTTGATGTTTTGTCTAAACAATAAGGTTTGTGCAATGGAAGGATGATGGGGGAAAAAAAAAAAATGAAGGAGAAAAGGTTGGGAACAACACACAAAGATAAATTCAAAAGAATTTTTTTCACATTTTTCACACAACATTTTAAACGTATCAAACAATCAAAGAAGTTTGCAATAGATGGAAATTGAAAATTGTTTCACACTTCACAAAAATTGTAAATTTTGATAATAACATGAGATCAATTATAAGTCAATCCGTGAGAGGAGGCAACAAGTTGCACTTGTATTGAATGCACATTTTTATGTTAGGGTTGGGGCAACTTGGTTGACATTTTGTTTTTAGGGTTTGATTTGAGGAACTTTGTGAAAGGATTAAAAATAAACAAGTGGCAACTAGGGTTTGCACAAACTTAAAAAGCTTGTAGCAAAAGGTGAAAAGAGAGAATGGACATTAGGAGGACAATTTCCCAAATTGAGAATTTTTTTGGATAATCCATGGCTATACTTGAAGCTGATCAATTACAAATACCTTTCAATTCATCAAAGAATTCCAAATGGTATGATATTTCAAGAAGTAGTGCACCATATACAATGTATAAGCCCTTCAAATGGGGAGTCATCATGGCATTAGACTAATGTAAACATTGTGCAGACTAGCGCTTACACTCATGCATGGTTCATGGTTCATTTTCATTTCTAAAAAAACAAGATGTCATGGATTTGACCAATGCAGTATTCCCCCATCCTCCCAGGCTTCTTCAACTCATACTAGTTTTTTCCATTGATTCATTTCTAAACCTGAACACTAAAGCTTTGGCAGAAGGATTTACCCTTCAGGTTGCAGAGTGTTCAATGAGCATTACATAAATATATCGTTCTTGGAAGAATAGTGATCAACTTTCTGCAGAAACCAATGAAACAAAAATAGAACCATGAGCTGCCGTGGTAAGAAATTTGTGATATTACTGTGGCAAGAAATTTGTGACGATATCACACGAAGCACAAGGCACAGGTTTTAGCACACAGGACTGGTGTCTTCATCCAACATGACTCAATGGTATACATTCACCAAGGATAAAATATCTCTCATGAGAATTAAGAAATCTCCATAGTCATGCTTATGAAGGCCAGAACAAGGTTAAAACTTTTCCTTGAAGTCAAAGAAAGACTTCCACAGAAGGACTTCATAACCAGGAAGAAGGAACAACACAGAAAGGAAGAACTAAAACAAAGAAACAATAAATAATCAAATGAACAAAAGTTACATTCTCACTTGTTCAGGCACAATCAACAGCTTATCTATCACAACTTCCCTGCTGACTTCATCAGCTCCCTACAGTGGGTATAGGCCAGTGTAACCACTAACCTGCATAGTGACTTTCTGTTGCAAGTCCAAAAGGACCAGAAAGACTCAGCCATAGTACTGCAGAGGATCCCCGAAGGACAAAACTAACTGCCAAAACCAAAGACACAATGGTGGGCCCTTGCTCCTTCACCCTCACCAAGAACTGGTTGTCCATCTTGAAGCAATGAAACCTGTCTTGAGCACAGTCTTAGTCAATCTCAGCCCAAACCTACTAACACAGTGGACAGTTAAACTGCTGAAAAAGAAGCAGGCTTCTCAAGTTGCTGCAACACTGCAAATAAGAGAAACAAATGGGTTGCCATTGAAACTAGCCTTCACAATGGAATACTGGTTCTGCAGGTCATAATTTATTCATATTGAGGAGTTTTTCTGTTTTGTACATGTCGATTCCAAACAATTAGCCACAAACCTACAATGATACAGCCTTCTGCAATGGTTTTATTGGCAGATGTGTGACAATAAGGACCAAGCACAGAAAGTACATTCAGACAATCCCAGTGTAACTTACAAAAATCTGATCAGGAGCAGATTCCTCAGAGAGAAAGGCAGCAGGGCTTATAACAAGAAACATACAGCCACAGATGCTTCTCCAAGAACAAAGAATGCCTCAAAGTCAAGTACTGTCCTTCACTATCTCACAAGCTAATTCCTTCATTCTATGCAAATGCAATGCTGCATGAAAGGGTAAAATCAGCTCTCCCATTATCTTCAGATCAAACAATCTTCAGAAATATAAAGAAATCTACTAAGTGAAACCGACCATGTTTATGCAAGCCTTCAATTCAGTTGTTGCTTTGAGAAAAGAAAAGGGCATGGTTACTACACAGCAGCCTCCTGCTTTGCAGCTTCCTCAAAGCTCTCCCCCTCTACTAGATCAGGAACATCATCATCATCTGCATCTTCTGCACCTGCATTTTCTTGCCTCTGAAACTGCTGTGCTAATCTCTTCAAATTCACCAAATTATCTGGGCCTGCAAGTCAGTGTAAGCAGTGTGAAAACCAAGCAGGAAAATGCAGACAATCATACTCACTCAATGATTGCTTTCTAAAAGATCCCAGTATCAAAAAAAGCAGCCATGTACCGCAACTTTTCATTCCATTAACTAGTGAAGAGTCCCACTTATGATTTTGTTATTGTTCCTAGGATTGAACTACATACAAGGCACTTCACCTATAATCACTTTCAAGATGCTGATTTTTCCTGGTAAATATCAGAGTTAAACATACCAAGCTGATTGATGATCCCTGGCAAAAGGTCCTGGAGTTCTGTTGGATCAAAAGAAAACCCAGAGGCAACAAGTCAGGAGCCAAAGCCCTAAACCCTGAATCCAAAAAGCTGCAGAAAGAATGCTGAAACACAAAGCATTTTTGGACAGTATAAACCTACATTCCAGATATTATCAAGCATGCAGAAAATTCCAGCATTTTTGGACAATACAAACCCACATTGCAGATACCCCCAAGCATGCATAAAATCAATTCTGCCATAAACTTACTCTTTGTTTGTGAAGCTCCACTCACGACCCATGTGTTAGCAGCAATGGAGGCTTGCACTGCAGACACAATATAGTAAAAGTGAAAAGACTTTAGCGATGCAAAAATCAAGCTAATGTTGCATGTATACTTGGATGTGAAGAAACTAGATGTCATAACAATACACCATGAAGACACATTCCTGAGAACAAGCTGCCATTTCAAAGTCCATCTGCCATCCTCCAATTTCATAGTTGATAGAGACCACTTCACTACCTACATGTATCTATAGAATTGCAGAGAAATCTCCACAGCTACAATTTGAAGATAACACGATGGCAATGAGTGTAGTCATAACCTTATGAGAGTCACTCACAAAGTATCAGACCATCACCTTCATCATGAACAGCAGTGACGAGCTTCTGTGAGTACCCACTGAATTCATCAGCTCCTGACAGCCAGTGTAGAAAAAGTATATGATAATCCACCCAAAACCTTGACAAAATCTGCATCCTGAATTTCTGTCAAATTTCTGGAAGCAATGGGAAGAGTCCGCAACGGGATGACCACTTCAAAACCTAGTACCATTTGAAAGACTACACCAAAACCAAGGCCCCTATTATGGATTGATTGCATGCATCACAAAGCACAAAATCATAGTGTTTTTCCAAAATGGTAGATAGAATCTGTGTAAGACTTGAGTGTAGGGGGGAAGGCAATAATACCCTTAGGGTTTACAAAGTGGATGACAGTATCGTCCTTGAAGATGTTGACTTCTTCAATGCCGGGAATAGTATTGACGCCCAGCCTCTTCAAAGTGCTCTGCAACCTCTTGTCGTCAGTTGTGGTGGTCTTGTGCACGGCCTTTTTTTTCCTGAATACGAAAGGATCACTTTCTTTCCTCAAAAAGTCACACACAAAAAGTAAAATTCGTAGAGAAGCAAGAGAATTGCAACAAAAAAGCAGCAGCTAAACCTCATAATACAGAGCTTCCACGACAATCCACAGCAGCTTCAAACCCTAAAAATACAAGAGCGACCAAAGAAAAAAGACAAAGAACAGCAGAAGAAGAAAAGAGGGAGACCAGAACTACATACCTTCTAACGCTGCCCTTGCCGCCAGTGCGAACGGCACTGGCCATCTTCATGAGCTTTTCCTTGTTCATGGTGGCCAGCGATGGCGTGTTGCTTGCGCAAGAAAAGAAAGCTCGCACAGAGAAGGAGAGAAGTGTAGCAGGAGAGAGACGAGGGTAACCGGCCCGGTTAGCGTTGTCGAACCCGGCCCAGATAATAGTGGACCGAGTTCCAGTTGCAATCATTGGTAACCCGGTCTCGAACCGGTTCTCGGAACTTTGACCTGGAACCAGCATCATCCTTCTGGGCCAACAATGCTTCCAAGTTCCAACTGGCTTTGTTGTAAGGTAGACACGTCTACCATCGAACGATATTTTTATCATCAAACATTTTCAAGTTTTTCTTCATTTCAGAACCAAATTTCAGAAGATTTTTAATATTTTTGTTGATTTTTCAACTAATTAAATTTTAAAAAAAAGAAACATACCCAAGAGATTTTATTACATGTTATGTAAATAAATGAAGTATACCTTTAATTTCAACTTTTTTTTTCTTTTTTTTTTTTGGTGGGGGTTT
>Ga0116227_10005886_pt1 | contig 25328 bp, 23 predicted proteins | sample S1TSphgellanicum_FD_89693 | JGI IMG/M metagenome (GOLD analysis project Ga0116227, IMG submission 89693) | Host-associated microbial communities from peat moss isolated from Minnesota, USA - S1T2_Fb - Sphagnum magellanicum MG | ecosystem: Host-associated > Plants > Peat moss > Unclassified... | reverse complement strand
TATTTTTTTTTTTTTTTTTTTTTTTTTTTTTTTTTTTTGTTTTTTTTTAATATTTTTTTTTTTTTTTTTTTTTTCCAATTGGATTCATTGTTATTAGTTTGCACAACTTCAACACAAATCAACACAAACGTTGTCATTTAGAGTACTACAATTTACAAAACCTAATATTTGTCCTAGTTTTCTCTCATTATAATGATATTTTTTTAAAAAAAGCATTGCAAATATTTTGTGCTGTTATCGAATGTGATAATGACTTTAAAGATTGATGTTTCTTTCTAAAATGGATGGTTACCCAAAACAAAAATTAAAAAATAAAAATGACACAAACAAGAATGTGACTAAAATGGGACGTGATTATAAAAGGGGTTTATTGTAACAGGATTCTTAAAATTTTTTACTTTCCTCTCTGAACTGTAGCCAAATTTGGCCAACAATTCCTCTTCTGGAAGATCGCCAGACTTGTGGCCGGCTGCATTACAAAGTTGAAAAAGAAAACCTTGCACTGATACCTGACGCCAATAATCGAAACAACTAAATCAATACCAGCAACAAGAAGTTGGCGCATTTCTAGAAGAGCTGGTTTACTCAGATTGGAGGACACTTGGGGAACTCTCATATTTTGTGATTGATCCAGCACTCAGCAGCAGCAGCACATGTCCTGACTCCTCATGTTGTCACAGGCATTTCGTTGCACAATTTCGTCAATCGTTCATTATGAGATCATGATGAAGTGTTTGGTAAGAGTGGTGCATCCTCATAATTACTGATGTGGGTCCTAGTAACCCACTGCAATTGCTCTGCCTTTCCGCTGCTCTGCCACAACGGTTTTTTCTAGCTTTGCAAATCGCGATCCAAACAACAATTACAGTGCATTTGTAGTACAGACTAGAGTGTGACAAGAGGCGCAACTAACTTAGCTAATCGCAGAGCTCCAGATTTATAACTAGGTAGTTGGGTGGTTGTAGTATCAATGTCATGTGTCGCCTTGCATTTACTCATAATCCTTGTCCACTCATAACTCATCGCTCCTGCATGTTTGTTGTGCCAGAGCCACCCGATTTCTCAGTTTGTTGACATTCTCGGCTTGTGTCCGATCACTTTAAATGATGTTTTGTCCTTGTCACACTAATGTCATTTATGTCCAAATTCAATGCCTGTCTTTCTGTAAACTTCAGAGCTAGTACTCCGTCCCACTTGTCGCCAAGGTTCACTTATTCCCTTTCTCTCCTCTCTCCCGTGAGAGATTCGAACTTCGCAACTTCGTTGCTTTATTAGTCCCTGAAATATATAGCTGTTACTCATTGCCAAGTTGACAGCTTCCTGGTCCTTAAAATAGTGGAAGCTCTTGTAGTCGAGGAGAGTGTTACTTGATTGTGCCTCGCAGTGAACCAACCAAAATGGCTGGCCTCGGACTCAAGTGTGTGTTTTTTATCAGTCTTCTGATTGCTGCACTTGTGGTGCAAGCTGAAGCTGATGCAACGGTGATCAACATTTCCGGTGGCTCTCCAGTGGTGTTTTACGTGGACGGCAAAAAATACTCCGTTGGTGTCACCGACGTCCATGTCAAAGTGGAGGGCAAGAATCATCAAGCTATTGTCGTGAAAGGTGCTGATGGGAAAAACATAACTGTCAATGTGAGTAATGGCGACGTCGTTGTGGTGGTGCCGGATTTCGCTGGGGATGGCAGTGGTATCGTTGTGAGCGTCAACGGCAACCAGTTTCATTAGTCTTCAGGTACGACTGCACTAGACGTCCATTCTCTCCAAGGTGTTGTTGGGCCTGTGATTCAAGTCTGTGATGCCGTGGAAGGATTTGGAAGCTGTTCCGTGAAACTGTCTATGTAACTCTAGCTCTTACATCCTTCTTTTTGTCTCACATACGACTGCAGTAGGCGAACATCTTTCTCACAAAATAGTTGATTTTGATGTTTTCCTTTCCAGGACTGACTCGGAATGTTTGCATCGAGACAACCAGTGGAGATTTTGTTCTAACTTTCTAGAGTTCTTACAGTCTCACATGCCGGAAGTTCCAGCTGCAAAGTTCTGCTCTCGGCAAGCTTCATTTAAGAACATTTCCTTTGGACATGTCTCACCAAGTTGGACTCATTTCTCATGCAGGTCTCAGATATGAAGAACTCGGCTTCGCGGTAGCAGTACTGTATAAATCAGTCGTGCTACTTCCTAGTACACGGAATCCTAAGTCGAAATTTCGACAGTACTAGTGCATGTCCACAAATGCACTGACAATCCAGATTTATTTTCCAGCAAAGAAATGCCATGAGACATGGGTCATGTTCTCTTTCTGTGTTTGTGTGCAGTTTGTGCCTGTAGCAACTATGAGGCTCAATCCTGCTATATTCAATATATGCAATTTGTTGTTTCCATGTGATGAGATGTGTTCTGGTTGCATTATCTGTTGTTGTTGATGGCACAATTAAATAATATGATTGGAGAATGGTTTGTAGTCCTTGCAGCTGATTTCTCCTAAGTTTTGAGGTCTTGATCTGAACTTGTTGAGTAATCATGGCACAGATGTGTGCAGCTTACACCAAGCGCATTTGGGGCAAGGATGTAGTTTGAGGTGGCGGAGTAAGGATTTTGCACACAAAGTTCATATGAAGACATCACGTGAAGGGGATGTCAAGACTTTAACACAACACAGATCTTTCTCCAATCCCTCTCCTTGAGGGATCATAAATCGATCACTAACTCATCACCTTGCTCCCCTTGAGCATTTCAATGAGCTCAGTATATTAACACAGTGTGATCTTATGCAGAGTTCCTTAAGAATTTACCAGTCATTAATAGAAGTTGTGCAATTGCATGTAGAAATTGCAAGACTCATCCACTGAAAATTTTTAGTGTCTATTCTGTATGTTTGTGGTATATTTGTGCAAAATCTTTGCAAACAAAAGTGTACTGATTCTAGTGGACATCCCCATAGACTTCTCCCATCTGCTATAAGCTTCTGTAAATATACACACCAAACCAACAAACCTTGAAAATGCCTACCACAAACATAGTAATATGCTTGGAACCCCTCCCTCATCTGCCTTTATGGTAGTTTCAATCTTGTGAGTTGCATGTCCTTTGTCTGCAAATACTCACATGTTTCTAATCTTCATATTCAAAAGCTCATGTATAGCAATACAATCCTTGACATCAATTATTACCATCTAGCTGAAATGTGATCAAGACGGTAATTCCTCATCCCAGGATGAATACCTTTCAACTGAGAGTGGATAGCTAAAATGGCGACTGAGGTCTGATTTCAGTCTTTGCATGGCATTCTGAAGAACCATTTCATTCAAGTGTTCTTTGCATGGCTGCCTAAAGTCACTCCCAACCTATCTCAAAACATATGAAATTGGTAGAGCTAGATTCTGAACAACCGATTTTGCTAGAAAATGAGGTTTTAAATCTCCCAAACCAAGGGAGTCCTTTGGTTTTTTTAAAGGGTAAATTTGTTTCATCAACTTAAATTAGTTCAATTTTTCTTGTGCATTTCTTTGCCTTGTTCTGTAAATGCTATTCAGAGAGCAGTGCATTGCTTCCTTTTTTGATTTAGATCCCATAAGATATCCAATTATAAAATTGGACAACTTGAGCTTCTGATATAATTCCTTGCATTGGATTCTCTTTAAGTTCTGATGCATTTTGTTCCATGCCATGAATGATGTAAGTAGTTGTGAACAAACTATCGGATGATAACTCATAACTATTGTGATGATTTTCTCAAAAGAGAGTTTTGAGCAAAAGTTAGTCTAAGCTCAAGCCTTAACTACTATAAACTTGCCTCACAGTGAAAAGGGTCCTTTCCTGCCTTTAATGCTAGGCAACCACCTAAGGCTGTCTCAATAGACCCTTGGTACAAGTCATTATATATATCAACTTTAGGTCTTTCAATTTGACAACTATTCAACCTATATTCATCTCTGTAATCAAAATCTCTTTTTCACTTCAAACACTATTTTCACCTCATTGTTGAATCCTCCTTGAACATTGGCCTTGACCTCCTTAGTTGGCATCTTCCTTCAAATTTATTCGAATTGGAGCAATGGTGTGCACATAATGTGTGGAGTTGCAGTCATCAGCACAATGTTATTACAGAGCTAGTGCAACAATGGTATGTGCAGATATCACAGGTGGTAGGAGATATGTAATGCAAGTAGTGTTTTGTTCTCCCTAATGTTTGGTGATGTTTGCACTTGACAATGCCCCATCCCACATTTCCCCTCAAAAAATAGAAATAAATGGAATTTTCACTGGAAGGGTGTAGTTGAACTCTGCATAACTCAACCGTTCCATTTGAATCTTCTTTGGTCCAAACTTGTAGTGCCTTTGCCTTCCTGGTCCAGAGATGAGAAAGTAGGCATCTAGAATAGATAAAGGCTTTCTTTGTTTGGTTTGAGACAATGGTATGACTGTAAAAGGGGTGGTAGGAAACTAGAAACAGGGCAAGCAACACCAACCTCCCTCTTTCCCTGTTGTGTACTGTTGCCATCTTTAATGTTTCTACAGTAACAATGGGATGTCAGTGCTGAACTGAAGAGCCTTTCAGCCTGTTAATTACTTGTGGTTGGTTTTAATGAAGACTTCTGTCGTCCAAGCAATGAGCGCAACAAGCTTTTGCTACGGGTTGGAGCAGGCCTTGAACCTTCTGTGGACTCCATTTCAGGGAGTGGCTGACTTGGGAGCATAGTCATGGAGCGGGTGAACACAATGTCCTACAGCATAAGATGCCCAGAAAGTAAGATGAGTTGCATGATCCTGAACTGCTCACAATCTTTGAAAATGTACATGATCCACCAGGATCTGGATCTGATAGGAAATAGATTTTACCATGACCCAGAATGTTTCTGAATGTATGCACTGCTTGAAAATCCTATAAGCTGTGACTAGGAATGTGATCCTTAGGAATGATGAACAGTGCTGTGAGTAGTACAAATATTTGCAGCAGCTTTGGATGTGGAAGGATGTGCAAGAGCATGCCCAGCCCTTGACAACCACAAAGACAAATGAGAATGACCACTAGTCATATTTCTATGAGATATTTTCAAGATCAATGCTTTGCTGCAAGCTAGAGTAGAATAAGCAATACCACATTTATATAGAAACATGCAAACCATTGTTTGGACATGGAACCACATGGGTACGTCTCCTGCATAGCAAAGGCATGAAGGACAGAAAACTTGCCTTTCCAGAAACAGGAGGGGCAGATTTGGCAGGTGCAAATGATTCAGACCTCATCATGCCTACTTTTGCCAGTCCTAGAGATTTGGAACTTGATAACTCAGCCTTCATTGTACTTGGCATGTGCTCATCCTTCTCTGCCAAAGCAAGCCACATCCAGGATTGTGTTACATATTCTGCAACATATCAGTCAAGAGCTGTCTGAAGGTACAATGTAAATGGACATGTGCTTTCAATGTGAATAAAACCTAATTTCAACTGAATTCAACCTGACCTTTAAAAACTCATATTATGGCACTCACTCACTTGTGTACAAAACTCTAAAGTCTCATCTTGGGGGTTTATGGCTTACGATTAAGGGAAGTGACAAAGGAGCGCATTGAAAGTGAGGTTTCTGGCATGCTCGCCCCTGTAGCTGAGTGTGTTGCCTGTTGTCCTCCACTGTAACATTCATGTGCATTTAGGTCATCCCAAAATAACCACAGTAAGAAAACAGCAAGATGGGAACAAGGCAATAGTTAACCAGTCCCATAGAGAAGTGAAATGCTGGAGGATATGTAACCCTTTGCCAAGTGAAGCAGTAAAATGGCTGTCTTGCAACTGAAAAGACAAACAAGACCTACTGTCTCAAGACACTATGAGTGGGAGGCAGGGGATCATTGGAGCACAAACAACCACCAACTATTGACTGCATCTTTACTTATGCAGATATCCAGTTATCAACAAGAACATCATACAGAATCATAAAGTAGATCACATGAATATGACAGTTTGAGTGAGAGCAAATATTCACTACAATGTACCTGGTGGAGGTACTATGTGTAGAAGGAAGAGGAGCTGCATCTGATGCAAAATGCCATGCCAAAGTTTTTGAGCGCTTTGAACCTACTGCACCAACCCCCTCAATCATATGTGAATATTATTCACCCTTTAACTCCACCATATAGAGCACATTTAAAAGTAGTAGATCAGTATCTGCAGTTTTTATTCATAGGTCCACAAAGAAGGGCAAACTGTGAACCAGTGCTTAGATTAGATACCTGCTCTCCCTGGAGCTCAATGTGATGACACATCGAAAATTCATAATTTGTGAACCTTTGGGACTACAGAGAGTGACCTCTTTCTTAGTGGCTGCTTATTTGGGAGCATGACAGAACTTAAGTTCACCTGACAGAAGTATGGCTGTGTAAAATGTGTGCTTTGACGATATACATGAGGTAGAGAAGACCAAGGGGAGGAAGATACCTGCAAAATCAGCTGATGGAAGAGGGTCCTGAAAGAGGGGTACTGGTTTTGGAACTGGAAGTGGATGGACTTTCATTTGAAGTGTGGTTGATGGAAGGGGCTGTGGTTGGTTCACATCAAATGTCTCCCTGAGAATTGCTGAAATTTGCTCCCCTGTGGCAACTGGATCTGTATAAAAAGTGCTTGCAACATCAATGAGTTGTTGCACAACATGTATTGACTTATCCATAGTCACATGTTTTTGAGGGATTAGGCAGATGCCCTAGGCCTTTAAGCAAAATACATTAGGACAGTCAAACAGGCTCAAAAGCATAAGCTGAAGTCTGAGTATTCTCTGAGACAACAAGTCAGTGTAAACCTACACAGATTGCTTCGCATAGCATTACAAACCACCATTCAGACTGGTAAGGAACTTCACTTTCCACCAAGTCAAGGAGGTTCAATCCTGTGATTGTGAAAAGATCAAATATCTAGATTTTTAGGTGCTTGAACTCTGGGGTTCCATTTGTACATTTCATAGTTGGCTCTTATATTCCTTGCTGCCCAGGAGAATGATAGATCCAAGTAGGGGTTCTGTTTAGGATTTGGTATGAAAATTTGAGGGTTTATTCTGGGAGTAGAGACTGTAGTCCTAAACCTTCCAAGCCAATGGGAATAGCATCTCCTAATTCATTTGGAAACCATAATTTCCTGAACTGCTACACAGTGTTGGCAGGTGGCAATTTCTCTGTATAAGGGGAGGAGTAGTGAGAAAGTCAAGTACCTGAAAGAACATAATGCTTGTGGTTAACATGCATGTTTTTCGCCAAGGACTGTTTCTTAAGCCCCTCACGATCTGAATGTTCTTGGCATGACCGCATCCGCTACACAAACACCAAGATCATCTCCAAAATCATCAACATAAAATACAGCATCCATTTTGTATCAAAAAATTCACAAGTTGTGCCAGCAATCTTCCTCTCCCCTTAAACTGCTAGTTGACTATGATGGTGTACTGCATTTAGCAGTGACAGAGCAAGCTAAACCAGGGAACAAATTGATGTTATCTTTGTATGAGATTTGTTACATCTGTACAAAAAAATAGCATAGAGCTCAATCTTTATGACTTTCAGTAATCTCCAGTGGTAATTTCTAACAGTTCCAAGAAGCAATTGAGAACCATACAGTACATTGCATGGTTTCCAATTGCAAATCTTGTTCAATTTCATCCATATCCACCAACCAACTGACATCTCCAGCTAAACCAAAAAGGAAGAGATTCAGAGCTCCTCCAAATAAAAAATGCCAACTTCATCACTGCCATAAACTTTGTGTTTGCCCTTTAAAGAACTTGCACCTGAGCTAGGGATGCTGCTTGAAGCTCAATTGCAGAGATTTCAGTTGTCTGCTGACTGAGAAGATCATTTAGCTTGTATGCAACTGTTCCTAAGTGGTCAACAGCATTCACTAATGCCTTCACAGTATAGTCCTTCAAATTATCAAGCACCCTGCCAAAAACCACCAGCTCATTCTGTTACCGAGGCATGAAAACCTAACCCTCAGCAGCTTTCAAAGTCATCTGAACTACACATCTTAGCATAACAGAAGGGAATGTTTCAGCAACCACAGAGATCTAGTCTGTGCAATTTCTATCCATACCAAGTAAATGAAAGAGGAGACCACTGGATTTTGTTCCTGCTCTAGAAGAATTCAATTTGAATGCCACTGCTCAAGTGGAAAGACAACACAAAAAGCTTACACTTGTTTTTGGTCACTAAAAAGGTAGGAAGATTCACAGTACTCTGCTGCAGAATAAAGCTGTGGTCGAAGATTTTGAAGCTCCTGCACATTGACACAGTCCAGCTACTACTTGTCAATTATTTCTTAGACTCTCCTTGGTCATTAGGTATTGATCACCCTGGCACTAATAAATCAAAACTTGGATGCACTTACAAATGCATTAATCCTCAGAGGAATTGAAACAGATATCAACAAGATTGCAGAGAAAACACTAGAAAAATACTTGACAAAAACTTTGAAGATAGCCCTTGTGTCAGTTGTGGTAAAACTAAAAAAAATGTGACAAGAATACCTCAAATGAGAATTGAAAAATCTCCATACTCACTATTAAGAAAGCCAGAACAAGGTTCAAAAGTTCTCCTTAAAGTCAAACAAAGACATCCAGATAAGGACTGAAGAACCAGGAAGATGACAAACACAGAAGGGTAGAACTAGAACAATAAAACTGGCAATATGAAAAAAAGTGAGAGTCTCTCAGTTGTTCAGGGATCATCAACAATAACATGTAAGATAGTGTCTTATCTGTCACAACCATCTGGGAACTCAAGAACTCAAGAAAACTTTAGAACTACAAAGCCTCAAGAACCTTTGAAATTGACTTTAGATAATGCCCAACTTAGCACTAATAGAGATATTGGAAAGAACATGAGCTATGTGTATCATGAGATCTGGTTGAGAATGATTATCAAAGATATCACAGGAAGTACTTTGAGGACTTTGTTTTATAGCTAAATCCAAGAACTTGCAAGAGAAGCCATCAGAAGCACAATTCAAGTCACAAGACATGACAAGAATTTGTGCAGTCATAACCTTATGAGTATCAATCATAAAGTATTAAAGCAACACCTACATCATCAACGGCATAGCAGTGACCAGCTGAGATTTCTCCTTACTGAATTCATCAGCTCCCAGCAGTAGATACCCGTAAGAATATGATATTCTGCTCAAAACTTAGAGCAAACATTTATATAAAATCTGCATCTCGAGTTTCTGTAACTTTCTCACAGGCAATGGAAAGATTGTAGGCTAGCACTCAAGGGCCATATGAGGAATTTTGTTCCGAATTCCGGGTTTATAACACCAGCATATGAGCTCCAATACTTTCATTCAGACACAAGGAGTTCCAATTTAACAAAACATAAAAGTGAAAATTCCTATCTTGGTTGACTCCAACACCTAACACGCACTGTATAAACCTCTCAATTTGTATTTTAGGTGGTGATTTCACAGGCTTATTATTCACAGCTAGTGATATTCCACAACCAACAATGTAGAGTCCAAGATTCAGATTTCAGAACGAAGTCTACGAAACAGACCAAAAAAATCTCTATTATAAAAGCACAAAAGAATCCGTCACTGCTTACTGTCTGCAATGTGCATTGAATCCACGGAAGTGCAGCGGCGTCCGGGGCAGAGAGAAACACAGACACACACACAAACTCAGACATTGCGAACAAGAGGAAGGAAGAAGGAGAAACAGAAGTCATACCAGTAGAATACATATATATTATGCCGATATTATTGTCATACCTTCAAGGCCTGAATGAAGTGATGGCTGCGCTGCATTTCGGCCTCGTGGTAGGTCATGAGAGGAGGCTCCATCTCCGGCTTCTGCGAGAAAGATGGGAAACGTTGGAATGCGGAGAAGAAGAGAAGACGGAGGAGAGAAGAAGCCGCTGCTATGGCCCTTCCAAACTCTCTCTTCTGTCGTTCTCATTCCAGACGTTCATATATATATATATATAGATTAAGTATTTCAAAAAAGAGAAAGCATATTTTCATCCACATGTATGAAATCCAGTGTTACATTCATCCATCCATTCATCCATTGTAGGATTTGGCCATTGCCTCAAGCTTGACTGACCCCATGTGTGAGTGACATTGGAGTGTGATGGATGGGTATGTTTGTATTGGAGAATGTCTTGATATGAGGGCCTTTTGAATTCGATATCCTCTAAGCCAATAGGAAGGTCAAAAATTTGAAAGGCTCCCGTAGCAAGACCTTCCCTTGCATAGAGGTAACGATATTTTTTCTTGTTTTTTTAATCATAAAATTGGATCTTCCAAACTTTTGAAGAGTGTTGTATTGGGTCCTCCAAATTTCGGAAGATCCAACAAAATATAAGTAAATCTCCAATAAATTTTAGATAAGTCAAAAATTTAAACAAGACAAATTTAGGCTAGGGAGTGACTTGAAAATACAAAAGAAAAAAAAGTGCCAGTGCTTTACAATAGAGATGCATGTGTTTAGCTGAGAAGTTGTAGATTCAGTAAAGGAAGTTTCTAGTTTGAAGTTTGAACTTGTCATGAATGGCAGAGTCATTTTGTGATGAGGTGCTTGCTTTTGGAGCTTGTGGTTCAACATAAACAATTCAACAATGAAAATATTTCCAATTGGATTTTCCTTCAAAGCTTTCATTGGCCATTTCAGGACTTTTATGCATTCACTTTTTTTAAGCATGGACATAATAAGAGTTAGATTCAATAAATTGATTAGGTAATCTTTCTCACTTCGCCCTTCTTTTCTCTTCATGCTCTAATCCAAGGTGCATTAGCTTGTAATGACCTTCTGGGTGGGTGTTAGATTGTTTGAAGCACCCCTATGCAGGGCGAGCTGGTATTTGTGGGGTCTTCCATTGGTATGTAATTTTCAATGTTGGGCCACCCTCACATTTTTATCAGAATGATGGTTCCAGTCTTCTCATAGAGTTGTAGGAACCAGCCTGGCTTTTTATTATTTTTTTAGTTTCATGAGATTTGTTCAAGTATCAAAAAAATTATTTTAAAAAATTCGATCACTATTCAAATTATTAATTCTCATAAATGTAAGCACAGTTGATTATTTTTAATATGTTGTGTGTTCCAATGCCAATGCTTACACCTATTTTTGTCATTACATATACAAAACAAATATGAAAATATTTATAATGGTACATTGTGTTCAAGCTTTTTGATAATTCAAAATGATCATTCACCTGTAATGAAAATAAGAATTGAAACTCAACATTTTCACCCCCACAAATTAAAAAATTAACACTGGGGACAAAACATATAAAAATTTGCATGTAACAATAGTATGTGCTAGCATTTTAAATCATCAGAAGTAATTTGAAATCACAAAAATAAAAATTATAACCCATTCACATAATATTTCAAACCTCATTCACACCTAAATTAATTCAAAATAAAAACTCAAACAAATAAGCCAACTTGATTTATCCCTATTTAATTAAAATTGAACTAAATAACTAAATTAACACACCTAACAAGCAATTCTCACAAATTGATTATTAAATTTATTTTACTCAAACAATGAAATGTGCAATGTGTCCTTAAAATATTCTTCACTTTAACACCATAGTTTATCCCATATTCTTTGCCCAAAAATGTGAACGTGTTTTTGTTTATAGGTAAGCTGAAAGGAATTCCGTCTCATAATGATGTGTTGATATTAGGTATAGAATAATATATTAAATAGAATAAAATATGTGTAATAATATTTTCAAATTGTTAAAAGTTGTTAGTTTGAAAATATCTTCCTCAAGGATTATCAACAAACATTATTTTTAATACTGCAAATCATATTTTTCCTGGAGAAATTGTTCAAATTATATAATAGTTTGTCCAAAATGAACAGGCTTGCAATAGAGTTGTACACATTAGAAACTTGACCATAGTTGCAGACTGTAAGCTATTGGCAAATTGTTGCTTGCATTTCATTTTAACCTTCAGTCATGCCATCGACTAGCTACAATTGAACGCACCCATCTTTCTCAAAAGTTGTAACAACTACGCAACTACATGATACCAGGTATTTGCATCTCTGACAATATTTCACATGTCCAAGATGCCAAGCTTATTGTTTCCCATTTTCAAGTCAATAACATAAAATTGGGATCGCAATAGGTGGGGGATTGTTCAAAAGCCCTAAAATCTTTGTGCCTTTTGGTTGTGTGTGCGATTTTCCATCCGTTGGCTTTGGGTTGTGTTCTTTGTTCATTTTCATTTGTGCCCAAAAAAACAAAGAAAAAAAAGCCCTTAAATCAAAAAAAGTTTTTGAGTAACTAATCAAAATGATTGGACATAAATTGGCTACTATTGATTGGCCCACACATGGCATTTAAATGCAAATTCAATGTATGTAGATTCCAATCTTTTTTGTTTATGGGAAGAGTTCAAACAGTAATACCATCTCTGGATGTGACAAATAGTGATAACACTTTTGTTTCCAATCAACTATTGGGGTTGCTTTTTGATGCCTTGAGAGTAAGGCCTTCCCTTGGACATCAGCATTCAAAAATTTTGTCAAGTTTCACAGAAAAAGAAGAGCTATAGATAGTACACTTTTTGAGCATCTTGAGTACTACTGTTCAGTCTGTGAGCCTGCAAATTAAAATTGGATAAAGAAAAGTCAAAATACACCAGTTTGGCTCATCAAAATGGTTTTGGCCAAACGTTTTTTCACAGTTTGCCGATGAGGCTGGTGAAAGGCACAGCAAAGCATAACGCTTGCTGTTGATTGCCTAGATAGTTTGATTGGTCTAGGTGGGTTGCTACTAGTGTTGAGTGAGTCTCAGAAAAGAGGTGAAAACCGGTCAGGGTTTCAAGCTGGTTCTCACCTGGAATATTGCAAGGTCTCATAAAAGCTGACACCCTTTTTGAAACCGTTTCAGAGGGTCTCAATGGGTTGAAAACTGCCCATTTGCAACCCTCGATTTTAAAAAATAAATAAATTGATACTCTGTCATGATATTAAAAATCAAGAAGGTCAGGGTGTCAGGTGTCAGTAGTCACTAAATTAGTATTAGGTAGTAAGTAGGGATAAATTTCTTAACAAATTATTAGGGTTACCCTAAACAAGTGCCACAAAAAATTAGTCTTAGTAGGTAGTAGGTAGGGATAAACTTTTTAAAAAAGAATTAGGGTTACCTTAAACAAGTGCGATAAAGTCAGAGCCATCCCTAGCCCTTACTTTTTCTCTCTTCACTTTCCTTATAAATAAGGAGAGTGTTTAGTGTTTGTTAAACTTAGTGTTAATTTTATTTGTTTTGCTTGATTAGTGCATTGTTCCTTGCTACATTCTATTGGTGCTCATCATCATCATCATCCTTTTGCTGTGTTTTTTTGTTGCTTTATTGGTGTGTTGTATTGGTGTTTGTCGTGCTTTTGTTGTTGTTCATCGTGTTTCATTGCTCATCAACATTCCTTTTTGCGCTTTGTTGTGTTTGTCATGCTATGTTGGTGGCCATCGTTGCCTTTGTGATATGTTCTATTGGTGGTCATCAATGTCTCCCATTCCACTTGTTGGTGCTCGTTGTTGTTCTCATGTTGTGTTCTATTGGTGTTCATTATTGTCCTTGTGCTATGTTTTGTTAGTGCTCATCGACACCCTTTGTTACATTTTGTTGATGTTTGTCATGGCCCCCTTATTGTGTTTAAATGATGTTTGTCGTCGGCCCTTTGCTACACTACGTTGGTGTTTGATAATGGCCCCTTGTGCTCTATTGATGCTTGTTGTGGCCCCCTTATTGTGTTTTATTAGTGCTCATCATCACCCTCTTGCTACATTATATTGGTGTTTGTTGATGTCTGCATGTTATGTTTTGTTAGTACTTTTTTGACCTTTCTTACTCATTGACATTCCTTTGCTATGTTCTATTGCTATTCGTTGATACACTTTGTTGTGTTTTGTTAGTGCTCTTTGGGATTCTAGATAAGTATTTCCCCCATGCATTTTTTTTGCAAGTGTGTAAGTTTGGAAGTTCAAGCTTCTTCCATAGCACATCTTCCAACATTTTTCAATAGTAAACTATGCTTTTGATTTTATTTTTTAAAAAGTTGGTCTTTGAATTGTTTTTTCAACTTTTTTTGGAGTTTGTATTTGAACTAATTTGCTTTTCTTTTCTTTGGATTTTGTCTTTGAACTTTTTTTCTTTTTTTTTCCATTTTCTTTTACTTTCTTCAATTTATGTTGGTGCAAATTTAGTTGTTTATGATAAATCTTTTAAAATTGAATCATAAGTATTTGATATAACGTGTATTTTTTCATGTGTAGGACCAAAAATATACTTGCACAAAATTTTCACATTTTTTAAATATCTTTTACTTTTTAGCTTAATAATCTTGTAAATCTTGTAGATGTTTGTAAATTTTGTTTATAATTGCTTTAGTTGCTTGTATTTTTTATTTGATATTTTTTTGGATAGATTAGATATTGAAACTAAAACCCATGATTTTGGCAAAATTAATATTTATTTCTAATTTCTCTTCAACCTATCTAATAATTTGTAAGAAATGGAATCAAGTCAAATTGAAAATGTGATGATAATTGATGGTGAAAACAAAATTGGATAAAATATGGAAGATGAAATTATGAATGGAAGCCTTCATACAATACATAACAAAAAAAATAACAAACCTTAATGAAAACAATGAAGTGGACAGAAATTTCCAAACATTGCACACTCAAAGAGAAAAATGGAAAAGGCATCACAATAATGCGATATGTTGGGTTTTTATTGTGTAAATGATGATAAAGAAGTTGATCTTGCAAATCTTCAAGTCATGAGATGTGTATGCACTTAATCCAAACACTAAAGAAAGGATAAAACTTCTAACATATTTAAAAACATATGGTATAACAACTTGGAAAAAACATGTGGATTGTGATCATGCAATTATTGTCAAACAAATTGAAGAGGAAGTAAATGTTGTTGTAAAAGGTCTAAATGTTTCAAAGACAACTAGCTTAAAAAAAAAAGAATATTTCAGGAAGTGCAATATCTAAGTTTTTTAATATCAAAAACCTTTTAAAAAAGGATGATGAACAACAAAAAGACTTTTTGCAAGACCTTGGCCTTCTAATTGTGAAAGATCAATTGCCATTATAGTTTGTGCAAAATGTTTGGTTCAAGCATTTAATTTTACATCTATGTCCTTGAGTTATCTTTTTTTCTAAAAAACAATTTTTTCATGAAATATTACCTAAATTGGTGAAGAAAATGAAACAAGTATATGTCTTACCAAAATTGGGAGATTGTATATCTACAACAAATTTTGATTTATGGATGTCCAAGGGGGCGCATGATATTTTTATTCTTGTGATTAACTTCTTGGGATCTAATTGGTAGCTTAAACAGATGACTATAAGGTTATTTGAAACAACAAAAAATATTGGTCAAGTTTTGGCCACTAATCTGATAGAATTGATTGATTTATATGGATTGAAAAAAAATTAATATTGCATATGTGAAAGATGAAAGGAAATTTTAATTACAATGATAATTGTTTTGAAATCAATTATTAAATGTGAGTTTTAGGTTTAGATGAAAATTTTCAAGGCATTTGTTTTGGTCATGTTTTTCTAAGGCATGTTAATCTGCTACACCTAATGAAAGATTTGCGAAAACTTTCAATTTATTCCTATCAAGTCTACATAATGAGATTTGTAGAAATGTATCATTTAGCCTAAAAAGTTGGGCAAAAGCAAACATGAATGGAACAACACATGTTCAAATTTGAACATTCACCTTTGAAAATTGAATACTCCAGAGAAGATAAGGTGAAATTTTGATTTACAAAAAAAAATATTAATCTTCTCTTATTTAAATCTTTTTCTATTTTTCAATTATGTTTGTTTGATACATAACATTTGTTTAATTTTAATTACAAGTTTGCCAATAAAATCATTATGTTCAAAGGGGCTTTGTAGTTTGAGGATAATTTTATCCTTTGTTATAGCGGGCATAATACTATTATAATTACTATTAAGGTGCCTCTTCCTTTGATTTGGCACATCTCTTAAATAATTGTGGATTGTTTTTCTTGTATTGTGAATGCATGTGTTTTGAACCAGTCTTGTAACCATTGGTTATTTTCTGATGCATTGTAATCTACCATTACCATGTGCTTGAAATGTTGGGGGAAAATTACAAACCCACCTACCTGGTTAATTTGATTGATGATGATTTTGGAGTTGCCTTTGAGTTATCTTTGTTTGATATCCATGTCAAGATGGAGGTTAGTGATGTTTTGGAATCATTTCTTTTTATTTTATGAAAACATGAAGAAAAAAATCCCATAACATGTTATGTTTAATGTTAGACCCTGGATTTAAAAGCCTTTGTCTTGTGTTTTCTTTTATTGGTAGTGAAGAATGGCTGAGTATTATTGAAGAATATAATAGACGATCATTATATCCTATGCTTTTAAAATGCTATCATTATTTACACCCAATGGTAGAATCAAAAATTTGATGTGTAGATCAAATAAGAGATACAAATGTTTGATCTAGGTATTTTTGGACAAACTCTTAAGGCAAGTGAACCAACGACAAAACTTGTCAATAGGGAAATGTTGATATTCATACGTTACCAAGTGGATTCCAAGGAAATCAAGTGCCTTTTTCAATGGTGGGCAAAGCATGAAGCCATATTTCCTATTCTTGATTTTTTGGTCGGACAAATTTTACAGATTGTTGGGTCACAAATTGAGATTGAAAAGACTTTTCTTTTAGTGAGGATGCTTACAAACTTGATAAAATATCATTTATAATCAAAAACTTTAGAAAGGTTAATATTAGGGAACAAAAAATGACCAAATGATCCTAGAATTGATTGTAGGTCACCTTCCAATTTGGTATAGCTCATCAAAAAGGATTTATATTTTGAAGAGGAGTTAGAAAACTTTAAGGGTCTTTTGAGCAATATGAACTTTTTGACATATAAAATGTAAGTAGAATTTATTGATTTTGATGTTTATTAATAATTTTTAAAACTCATTTAAAAATTCAATGTTCAAAATAACTGAACTTCTGATACCCTTTGTCTGGGAATTGCCTTTGAAAATCGAGTGGTATAAAGTGTTTATGAACCAAAACTTTGAAATCTGGGGAAATTTTCTTTTGAATTTGTTGAAACCCTTCCCAGGTCTGTTTTTTTATTAAAAAAATATGTAAAAAAAGAACCAGTTGCAATAGCAAAAAAGCTTGTGAAACCCAAACCTGGCAGGTTTCTTTAAAAACTAAGACCTGCCCAACACTTGTTGCTACCTATTAGTAGTCTCCCACCTATTTGGGAAAAAGTAAATAACTAAACTTGGATGCAAGAAATATGAGAAATATTTCTGCAGGGTGACAGACTAAAGCACCTGTGTATGAGCACCGTTGTATGTGGCCTGGCACTGGTGCTCAGTATGTGGCCCTGCAATGGAAATCTTGAACTAGAAAACAATGTCCAATGGAGGAGTTGTCTAACTTTTTATCATCTACACTGTACTTTGGAAAAACGAGAAAAATCTCATTAAATTGAGAACTGTAAAATGTTTCAAAGGATGGTGTGCAATTATAAGAAGCACATAATTATTTGTTCCTCAATTTTATGGGATTTTGGGAGGGTTATTTACCCATAATCAGACGGCCTATTTGTGAATTGTTTCCATTAATGTACTCACATGTGATAACTTTTCATTTTCACAAGGAATGAATGACTGCATGAGGAATTTTTTAAAAGTGACAACAAAGGGGAGGAGGACAGGTAAATCTCCTGAACAAAATTATATTAGGTAAATTTTTGTTGGCCGTGCCTACCGTGTTTAGATTCATTATAGAGTATAGTAGCTTAAGGGATTTTTGGCCCCAAGGTAGTAGGTCTATTTTTATATGAGGATTTTTTAAGATGATATTTTGGCTCGTGTTAAAACTCGAGATTAGTTCTAGAGTTATGATATCTTGAAGAGTTTTGGTTTCTTTTGTTTGATTTTTTTTAAGATTATATTTTTGCATGGTGAAATATTTGAATTTACATAATTCTTCTTTTGCCTTAAGATACTTTTTAATGTAAATGGCAAGGCCACAGTGTGACACACCCATGGTTGGTTAAGGGTTATGAGTTGTACTTGAGACCTGAGTAGCTCCTGGCTATGGCTAGTCCCCCCAGGGGTACCAATCACAACTTATAAACCCTCTCCCAATGATAATTACCTGGTACACACCCTACCTCTTTCCATAATTATTCAACCCATGAACAAGGAATTTGATGGGACCGTTTTTCCTTATTTTCATATTTATCAGGTTATATATATTATGTGATGACATATTTTAATGCTATGGAAATGTTGCATAAGTTTTGTGTACCTCATTGCCAATTTATCTCAAGTCTGCTACTAACATCTTCTGTTCAGGATTTCAATGTTCTTACTCCTGAACCCTACACCATGTGCTTGATTCTGTTTCCAAATATTCAGAGAATGAAGACACAGAGAATCAAGCAAAGAGCCTCTGATCCTCCATGCAAGCTGGTAATCATAGTTAAGGTAGATAGAATCTGACTTGATCTTCAGGAATGAAGTTAGTTGGTGATCATAAGGCTCTCATGCCAGCTGTTTCATAACAATTTCTGCCACCTGCATCATCCATGTCCTCAATGCTTATGGCATTCACCTGGTTCTTTGTCATTGAATAATGCCAACTGAGGAAAACCACACTAGGATATAGAAAAACACTAATGAGGAGTGGACAAGGAACATGCTTATGTTCCCAAAATGAGGAGAGGCAGAGGCAGACAAACATATCCGGAAAGAGCTGCTCCACCTTGTGTAAAACTCAACTCTCTGAATTGAGGCCGTCAATGGCAAGGATGGATGCAGAGGTACATATTTTGTAATGCCTGCTCTGCGGCATAAGAGCATCTCCACCCCTACACTGGTAAAGAACTCCTTTATTTTAGAATACAAGACCGTTTAATGATCACTGTCCCCACCCACAATGTCATAAAAGTCCCTTTAAACACTCAAAGACCATTTATGTCTTTACATGTTTATGAGTAATAGTCAATGTCCAAATCCATAGTAGAAAAAAGCTTTTAAAGGTGATAATATGACCACTGCAAAATGGACTATTAATAGGAGCAAGCAGCAGGATTTGCCCTGTCCTTCTGCACCATTTAATGGAAAGGGGTGTTCGCTGCTGGTGTGGGGTGGAGATGCTCTAAGACCCTGCAATTGAGCACTCCCCCTGCAGGGGATAAATTACTGGCCCACCAGTTAGACTAAAAAAACTTTGGGAGGGCTCTACAAGATTTTAAAAGATTTGCCTCCTCCTCCTGCCGAGTGCTGAAGCTTTTGTGATACCCCGCCTCTCATATCATCTCAAGGGTTTATCATAAGTGAAACATTTTGTGTCATTTAATTTTTGTGGTACTCATTGAATATTGTAAGAAAAAAAAGGAAATAATGAAGGTCATTTCAAATTTTAAAAATGTCCATCATAGTTTGGGAGGTGTTTGAAAAAACGGAAATCCTTGTAGAGTCACATTTTGAAAAAAAGGAATTCCTCCCCAAAAAAATAAAATTAAAGCAAAAGCTTCTTTAAGGTTGAAATAATGAAATTTGAAAACTTTCAAGTTTTCAAACAATTTCAATGCAGTGCTTTTTAAACAAATTATGATGTAGCTAACATGATGATTGTCCATAAAAAGGTTTGGCCAAATTGGCTAGAAATGAACAATGAAAGTAAAAAGATCTAGGCATCCTTCTATATTTATGGCAATCTACTTGAATGTGATAAAAAAATCGCTTGCTGAATCATTTCATGGCCCATGCTAACAACCTAGAGGGTGGCCATATTCTATTTTGCAAAATACCCCCAAGCTGGGCTGGTCCCTATAATGGGGTCTCCTGTCCATCCACATGGTGGGAAATTATGACTGCCATATTGGCCTTCTTTAATTGTAACAACCTTGGAGAGAATTCTTAGTGTATTTATAAGGCAGATCACATTTAGTAATAAGCTTTAAAAAAGAGCCCTAGAGCAGAGGGTGTGAGATTGTAAGATCCCTAGAGCGCAGGATGTAAGCCAATAAGATCTTTGAAAGGTACTTTTTTATTATAAAAAAACCATTGATTACTTCGGTTGTTAAAAAAAACCATTGATTACTTCGGTTGTTAAAAAAAACCATTGATTACTTCGGTTGTTAGGCAGTGCTGTCATAGCAGGGCCTTACCCTATACATTCTGTCATGTAATGCCCTGGCAGCCAGGGCATTACCCCATCCATTCATAGTGTGTAATGCCCTGCTGCCGGGGCATTACCCAGTGAGGTGAGAGCAACTGGTTCATAACCAGGCAGAATAACCGCTGAAAATACCTCTGGATTGCTGCTGCTTGTCTTCATTTCCTCCTCATGCAAGCTGCAGCAGAGCTGCCCCAATTCAAGAGTCCTTGTTTTCATATCGCGCACCTTCGTTCAACAACCCGTTGATGCAAGTCATGCGTTGCATGTCCCAACTCAGTCCACCATACTAGCAATCTGTTCCTTGGAAGTGAAATCTTTCACCACCCACTGATATACATACATCCTCAAGATTATTATTCTGTACCTCAGTCTCTCACGATCACCTCGTTGGTCTCAGGCCTCACCTCATTTGGTCACACCGATGTCTTGTTTGTGGGTGGCATGCATTTGATGAATTTGGGTGATGATTTGATGATGGCATGTTAATGTGTGCTTTTACAATTTTGTGTCTAAGGTCTTCTCATGTTTTTCTGTAATTCAGCTCTTTTGAATGTAGCAAATATTTTAAATGAACAAGTGAATTGTCCCCACAAGCATGCACATACCATCTATGATAGTCAAAAGGAACCACATCCAAGTGTCATGTCATGTTTGAGAATTGAAATATGCTTGCCACTTCGAGTATGACTGAAGCTGGTAAAATGATCATTGGGGTTTTGAGAAACCATCTAACAATATCTTATTGTCATGTATGTTCAAGTTAGTCTTAGATGTAGTTTTTGCATTATGCTACAATACTAGCATTGTATCATCAAGTTATAGGTTAGGGTATTGAGACATGGGAAAATGTGGAACAATCTTACCATCAAGAGGTGTCTCAATTGTTGATGACATGTCCATAGCTTGTGACATTGCAAAGCGGTTTGAACAACTTGAGACCTAGGTGACCTTTTCTTGATATTTTAAGGAAGGTGAAAGAATGTTAAAATTGTTCCATTCAAACAAAGAAGAAATGTTACATCATTCCAATGTCTTTCAAATGTTGCTTTAACTTCATTCTTTGAAAGTGTTTAACCCTAATTTCTTTTTATGAATGTTTGAAATAGTGGTTGAGTTTCCAAAAAAGATCTACAAAATGGGAAGTGAACAATGGCACTCTTCAAGTCAATGGAGGTTCTTTACTAGAAGGCAACTCACAAGAGTTATTAGTGCAATCAACATCATCATCTTATTGCAACCCATTATTCACAAATTGTCCTTCACAAAAATCTTCTTGCATTGTGGATTATTCCTTATGCCCTACCAAGAATTTGGTTGCCTACAATAAGCCTCCATATGAACAAGAAAATTCTCCTCTAGAAATATACTCTAATTCTTCCCTTCAAGCAAAATCCCTTCCCAAATCTACTTCAAAATCCTCCAAGTACACATATTTGGCACCTTATGCTCATCTTGCTTTATGAAGTTATCAAAGATAAAAGTACCCACCATACATCACATGAATGTAAAGCCTCATAAAACACATTACAAAAATGTTGCCTCTAAACAAAGTGCTTCAAAAACTTGTTTATCATATGACCCTTTACTATCATGTATACCATCTAGGGAGTTTGCTAAAGAAGTCAAAAGTGTTGAACATGTGCACAATGGTCTTGTGACCTCCAATCCTAAAAATTTGGATCCAACTGCACAATTTTCAAATGTAAGGCTTCCCAAAGAACATGCATTGCCATTATTTATAGCTTCGTTGGCCATTGATGATCCTAAACCAATTAATTCTTGCCCTTCAAATCAATCAAGGTCACCATATGAAACTAATATTGAATATCCAATAAATACAATATGAAGAAAATCTAACAAGATAAATTTATGTTCCTTTTATAGTTCTTATAAGACTTTCGTGTAAAATTAGTATTGAAATGAATTAATATGTGTAATTTATTAAAAACACCATCAACATGAACAATTATTATAGTATAAATTTTAACTAAGAAAAATATCTCTAATTTTAATAAGTTGTGTGACAATTTAAGAAGTCGTCTTGCAGAACCATGGCAAATCAAAACAATTTGTTAAGCAAAATGGTATTGAAAAATAAGGTCATTTTTTTCATGCACTAGGAATGTTAATGTGCACCACCCCTTTCTTCAAGGCAATAAAAATAAATAAAAATGGCATCTATAATATAATTTAAGCCATAATTGTTGTCAATCTAATGTCAAATTGATTTGTTCTGGCAATATTAAAGTCTAAGCACTTATCAAATTGCATGTTCAAGATAATGTGACCTCAAAATGAATTGCTTGGAAATTGAATACTTTTGATAACATTATTTTTTTCTTACATGAAACATTTGTTTCGTAACATGACAATCAAGAAGGATCTTCACATGTATTTACACCATATGTTTCAAAGGAATCCAACGAAAGTAGAGGGTGTGAATTGAGTAAACAAAAGGTTTAGGAAACATGATGCCAGTGGGCATGATAAGCTTGGTTGGATGTCTATTTGTCATTTATAATGTTGATTTATTGGATTACATTGTCAATTGATCAATTAATGTATTGAGCTTTATGTGATTGTAAAATATTAGAATATATATTTGAAATGTCATTTTTTCCCATTTAGCAAAGTGAACACTGATGAAAGGGAAACAACTTAAGATTTTCTATGAAAAAACCATTTGTAAAAAATAAAGTTCTACAAGACTTAAAGTTCAAATTTGAATCATAAAAGTCCTTCAATAAACATGAAGTTGTGGACATGTGAAACAAGTAATTCACATATATTGTTGGAACAAAAGTGTAATGAATTTTTTTTGTTTAAAAAAAACCATATTAAAAACACATTCATTCTATGTTATGTGACTCCTAGAAATGATGAATAAACTTGGATATAGTTCAACTCCTTACATACAATATTAAACACCCAAATATAAATCTAGAGTACATTCACAAATAAAGAACTAGTGTGCACCCTTAGGTTGTCCTTAAATAGTCCAATTGGTTGACATGCAATTCAAGATTGGCCAAACATTAGTTAAGTAATACATAAATAATGAAATTTTAAAAACATAATTATAATGATTTTTTTATTTTTAATATTTTATGTTCATTGGATTACTTTCAAATTTATTCAAATGTTACATTGATATATTTAAATGTTGTTGTATAAATTTATTGAACATTCATGAGACTTGGAATTATATATGATTTTTAATCATGTAAACTTAAGGAATAGTTGCACATTGAGTGGTTCCTTAATTCGTGAATGTACCTTCTAGTTCAAACATTGCACAATTTGAATGCTAATGACATCATCATTCCAAGTTTGATCATATTGTTAATCAATTGATAATAGGTTAACACCATATTTTTGTACATGATGAATAACATTTTGATTTGAATTGCTTATTGAATCTTACACTTGTATTGTTATGGTGGTTTTGCAACAACATGACAAAATGGAAGCAATGTCATCAAATGCAATAAGAAGGGATGAAGTCGTGAAAGACTTGTTTGTAACATTACATGATGTCTTATGTAGGCAATTTGAACATAAAGGCATTGAAAATATGCAAACTAAATTAAAGAATTCAAAATTGGGAATTGCCCCATCAAGATTTGAACCAAATATATCAATCATGAAAAAAGATGTTGCCAATTTGGAAAAGGTTTCATTCTTGGCTAAAGATGATAAATGTAATGAAAAAATGTGCATTGCTATTATTGGATTTTGTCAACAACTAATTGCCTTCTTGGATCAAGGATTATATTTTCAAAATTGGCTTGACGTGTTTAAAAGAAAAGGATTATGATGTTGCCAACTTGAATCCAGACATTATAACCAAAGTTGAAAGTTTAATGGATGAAATTTTTATCAACCCCAAAACCATGATGAAGACATCTGATTCTAATGGTTCTAATGTAGAAGATGATGAAACCGAGTTATTTCAAAAACATGAAAATCTAGTCCTTTTGATCACTCGTTTACAAGATCACCATAAGGTATGCTTAAAGTTGACAATTTTTATCATAGACATTTCCAACCTTATAAATTAGTTTATTACAAGATTTCAACCCCTCAATTTTGACATGCAGTAGGACTACATTGACCTCATTTAATTGAATGTATTTTTAAATCTTGTAATAATATTATTAAATGTTTCACAAAACATATAGATTTATGAAAAAACAAAAAGATGGAAAGACTTTAAACAATTATGTTCACACTAATATGTGCACCATATATATTCCGTTTAAAATTTTGACTTACAATTGAAGTTCATTTGCAATTAGATTTTAGCAATGTGAAGAAAAGGAATTACAATTTTTTTAGTTTATTTGAAAATGGAATGAATTATACTTCCAGAGCAGGTAAGCTCTGTTTGATTTCATTTGTTTGCTGCTTCTTCAGCTTCATTCTCTTTGTTGCCACTCCCCTTGGGTTGTCTGCTTTCTCTGAGTAGCTGAACCTCTGTAAATGAGGTAAATTACAGATGGGAACTGGAGAAACAGGTCAGTTTCAATTCTGAAATGGGATTTCTCGCATTGTTTTTCTACTTCTCGTTTGGCATTGGCTGGAAAACTAGTGCAATTGAGGATTGAAGCTTGGTTGACATGAATTGAAAGCACTTTGGGACTCTAGCCTCTCTCAGTTGTGTTTAGCCTTACAAGTTTCAATCAGCCAATTCCTCATTTCATCTCTCCCTAAGTGGACTGAGAGCCAAATATAACAGTTACTCATGCAAGTCCAGTCACTGACTAGAGCAATTGAAATCAACCTACATCCTTTCTGCAAGAAAATTTTGTTTTCCTGTAAATTGAAGAGATGTTAGGTCATCCTCTCAATTCTGTATTTGGTTGTGGACACATGAAAACATCCTGCTTGAATGCAAGCTTAAGGCCTATTAAAGGTAGCCATAATAAATAAACCAACTTTTTTGATTGTCAACCTGGAATATGTTTTTCTGGAATAGTGATGGATGAAGGAGGACAAACTGTCACTCCAGCTGTTACTCCAGGTGCTGATTTATCAATGCTTCATGGTCAAATGTTGATCCAATTACAACTCCAGTTGGATATTGCCACAGACCAAGAGGT
>Ga0116227_10005885_pt1 | contig 25330 bp, 15 predicted proteins | sample S1TSphgellanicum_FD_89693 | JGI IMG/M metagenome (GOLD analysis project Ga0116227, IMG submission 89693) | Host-associated microbial communities from peat moss isolated from Minnesota, USA - S1T2_Fb - Sphagnum magellanicum MG | ecosystem: Host-associated > Plants > Peat moss > Unclassified... | reverse complement strand
GGGAATAAGAAGAGAGGGAGTGTGGAAGTGGGGGGGGGGGGGGGGGGGGGGGGGGGGGGGGAGAAGGAAAAGGGTTAGGGCATTTGGGTGTACAAGTATTGCATACGTGTTAGACCTTAAGACATAACTTACGACCGACCATTTGTGATTATTTGTTTAAATTTTTTTTTTTTCAAGTCTTTCCTTCGGAAAATGTCATAGTTCACTTGAATAATCTAGGTACTATTGAAGTTAGAGTTAACTTGTACCACACGGATTCACACCAACTCTACCACTAAAAGGGATTTCTATGGAGTTGCCGGGTTGGGTTGGGTTGGGGTGGGGGAGGGTTCCTTTGTGTTGAAAGTGAGGTGAGAATATCAAAGCATTCTAACCCAAAAAGATCATTTATCCCACATGCCGAACTATGTCCAAACTTTCCATGTGGCTTGTTTTGTTGGCCCTGCCTTCTAAGGACGGGGATATTGTGTTGAGATTCATTATAGAGTAGGGACGAGGTGAGATGATTCATCCAAATTTGATTGTAAAATGATTCACATTCATCTTTTGACGTTTTGTTTTCTGTGCCACCTCCTCAAACGTGCACCCAACCCCAAGTGACTTTGTCACCAATCCATAACTCACAAAACTAAATATGAAACTAGCTTCCTTAACTTCTTCGACAATGGGTATGGCACTTGTCAAAAATCTGTGTTTTTCCTTAAAAAAATGTGACAATGTGATTGAAAACATTCAAATACACATGTCCGGATGAATTCTTTTTTTTTTTTGAAATTTTGCACAAATGTGAAAAATAAATATGAAAAGGGAATATTTTTTCACTTTTCTTTTGAGAAAAAAAAGTCATTAGATTTACAAAAAACTGAAAATCATGTTGTGACATTTACCTATTGGTTTTGGTTTGGTAACAAATGTTTAGATAGGTTCCTATAACATGTCCATCATTTAATGTGAGATCCCTTTTGGGTTTCTCATAACTAATGTGATGTTAAGAAAATCAAAATAAAATCATGATAATTTTCCTTTTACAACAACATGATTATGTACATTGAACTAGATTTATTTTTAATTTTTTCCCCTTGCTATGAACAATTTTCCATACAATATCAACAGTTCACATTAAATTAATGGCAGGGCCATTGTGTATAACACACCTTGTTTACCGAGGTGTAAAGGACAACCCAAGCACTCACAAAAAAAAGTTCCAAAGGAATGACATCTTGACACCATGCATAATAGAAAGGATTCGGACATGGGCCATGATCCCTTGGGACACAAGGTAGTCACCAGAGCAAACACGTGTTTAGCAACACACAACATGACAAGGTTAAAGCACAAGCTGCTTTTGTTTTGGGTTGTTTTGTTGGGTCAAGAATCAAGAATTATGTATCAATTTGACCTCATTGAATTTGTTTGAGTCCAGCACTAGAAGTTGCACCATTTCTTCACTTTTTTTTTGGAACATTTTTTTGTTTTTTGTTTTTTGTTTTTTTTTGAGAGGGTTGAAACTGGGTTGGGGGATTGGATTGCCAGAACTTTAATGGAAAAATAAAACTTCTTTGTGTAAAAAAGAAGCAATGTGCAAACTAGTAAAATATATGTAATATTTGGTATTACAATAGACACATCAGGGTCAAAGAGAAAGGGGTGTCAATTTCCAAGGGTCAAAGTTTTTTCCAACCCGAAGAAGATGAAGAAGAGACTATATAGATGTTGTATCATAACTTGTCATATGCTTAAAAAAAATATTTAAATTGATTTGGTTCTGATTCCAAAGAATTTATCCATTACAAATGATTCTCTTTGTAAAATTCTTCAAGTTAATTCTTTCCCAAGGGATGATGATGAGAGAAAGCACTATGTATACTCCACTTTGCATTCATTTATTTTTTGATTCGAGGCTTTTATGCCATATGAAGTTTGAACTATGGACAACAAGAAGAAGAGAAGAAGTCAGGGCTTGTCATCACACATGACCTCCCAAGCCATCCCAAACATTCAGCAATAGTAAGCAAGAATCCCAAGGATTTGGATTTTTTGTTTCCTCCGATTTTGTGATATAAAAATTTGCTGATCTTTTCCAAAACATTAGCACAATAATTCAAAGTAACGCTATAATTTATTTATCTTTCACATAATTTTCCAATTTTTTGTTGAATAAACAACAAAATTTGTCAGAATAGAAAACACTGCCAAGGAACTGGGATGAACTCAATACACAATGCTGTGCAATGATTTTGCAAGCCATTGAGCTTTGTTTGCCCATAGTTAGAATATGATACTTTTGAATCCTGGTTGGTGCACGCAATGTGAAGTCCTACCTCCCGCATTTTGTGCAAGAGGGAAAAACAAACAAAAATCAATAGAACGGGATATTGATTGCACATTCATTTGATGATCAATTGGCACTAGTTGAGTGTACTGTAAAGCCCCCAAGGTGGGGGCATCCTGAAAATAAAGGGCCGAGAAAGAGGCACTAGTCTATCCAGTCCAACCCCACATGGTATCGGCCATTGGGGCTTCGCTTATTTTCCTGTAGCTTTCACAGCTCTGCTCTTGTTCTAATAGGTTGCATTACATGTGAGGTTGATGTTGTTAAAGGATTAAGAAAGCTTTGAAATATAAGGAAATAGTGGAAAGAGAAGAAAAGTCAAGAGGACTGTCTACAGGATGGAAGAAGTCTTCCAAATTGTAAGAGAGCTTTCCAAACATTCCTACTTGTCAAACCATTGTCAAATAACGAAGGAAAAAAAAAAAAGCCAACTCTTGATGAGTAGGTGAAAGAGTCCTGGTCTTTTCAAGGAGGTATACTCAAATATATAAGGTGTCCTCCAAATATACTAAGAAGCTCCTTCAAGAGCCCTGATCTTTTCTAGGAGGGATATTAGAAATATAAGATGCCCTCCAAACATACTAAGAAGAAACTTCTCCAAGTGCTTGATGTGATGTAGAAATCACCACCAAAAACAAAAAAGAAGACAAAATCCACACAATCAGTAGCAGGTTGTATAATCATTCAATTCTGATCAAAGATTTAATTCTGGGATGACTGTTTTCCACCTCAGATTTGTCACAACCATTCTCATCACAGAACAAAAATTGACTTAAAATATCCCTAGAAATGAAAATGGCAGGAAAATAGACTCAGGGTTTTCAACAGAGTTTTTGTTTTGTAAACACTTACATTACTTCCTGTTGTCAAGGGTACAATTCAATTCCATGCTTGCTCTTGACATGATGATGCACATGGATAATCAGTCCTGTGGAAGATCTAAGGTGTTCTGTATATAGCTGCAAAGCTTTTTTTAGAATCATGGTGATAATACATCAGTTCACAACTGACCCCTACTGTCCCAACAATAGTGTGTAAGTTTAAAGGAGTCAATGATTATAGAGACAAATAATTGATCCCCTTCAGGAGGATACAGAGATCCTAGCCACCAAAGGGGAGGGTTCGGTATCCTCCAGGCATGACACCACTTTCATTCGATGACTTGTCTTGTACTTTAGACATCCAACTAAACCACTGGTTGAACTGCTTCTCAACCACACTTCCTACCCTTGGTCTCTCTCCAACTCCGTACTTGGTTCTGAGCACAGCTTCCCTGAAATCCTGCAACATTACTGCTGTGCGACCTGCATACCAGAGATTCCATTCAGTTTTTACCTGAAATTTTCATTCAAGCTGTTGTCACCTGGTTGGTTTGCAGGAGCAAAATCATGTAGTGGCATTGCTAATACCCATTTACAGTTGACACTCATTCTAGTTCTTCCCTCTATCCATCCACCTTTCCAAGCTGACAACAGTTCTGAAAACTTGGAACAATCCAAACACAAGAGAAAAATGCACTGTTAATTGCAAATTAGATTTCAGTCTCTCAATCTTGGTAAAATAGCAAAATGACTGAGTTGAGCAAAATGCCAGTGAAGTAAGAACACAAAGGGAACTGAATTACTTCCACTGGTTCATGGTTCCACATGATCCTTGAATCTGAGGAAGCAGAATACCTTGACGGGCAGCAAGGAGGGCAGCCTCATTGACTACATTTGCAAGTTCTGCCCCAACAAACCCAGGTGTGATTGAGGCCACCACTGCACAGAGAATGGTTGGATCCTGCTCCACAGGTATAGAACGCATGTGCACTGCCAATACCTGTTTCCGCCCTTCCAAATCTGGTGCCTGCACATTTACTCTGCGTGATATGCGCCCAGGTCTGCATAGTGCAGGGTCGAGCACCTCTGGCCTATTGGTTGCTGCAAGCACAAGCACCCCAGTTGTGGAGTCGAATCCATCCATCTCTGTTAGCAACTGCATCATCCAAGCATAGGAGTTAATACCCGACATGCCTCTGTGACACAGATATGCAATTGTCACTTTTCAGGCAAACTCCTGGACTCCTTGAAGGCTTACAACTCAAGTCAACCTGAACAGGTGTGAGAGATGAGCTGCTAATTCAGTTATAGAGTTCCACTCTGACAACATATCAGCAAACAGGAACAGGGTGAATCCAACCTTGAAGACTGCAGAGGAAAAATGACTAAATGAAAGCAACAACAAAACTGCAGGGCAGTTTGAACAACAGCAAGAGATCTGATTACATATCTTTTAGATAGCCATCAAGAACAACAACAGCAGGAGAAGAACCTGATCACATATCTTTTAGATAGCCATGGGGACCAGTGATAGAGATGATTCAGGACAGCATATTTATGAGGTTGCAGAGAAAATTCCACAATAACACTTTGGAGGAACTGTTATGTCAGTTCCAGGAAACCAATGCAGACATGACAAGAATCAGTGTGCTCATAACCTCATGAGTGCCACTCACAAGTATCAGATCACCACCTTCATCATAAATGGCAGTGCTTAGCTGCCATACTCCCGATTGACTTCATCAGCTCTCCATGGTGGGTGTAGATACATAAAAATAATCTGGTCAATATTTTGGACAAAGCATGACACAAAAGTCTGTGTCCTGAGTGTTTGTTGAATTTATCTTAGCAACAGGGAGACTCAGTCCTAATGATAGATCACCTAATTCTAAATGTTCATTGATCTCATGAATGAGCAGAGTCAATAAGGAAATAGAAGAGATATGACCTGATTTAATGTTTGATCCCGTTCATCATTGAAACTTCGACCTCGTCGGCCACCCACAGCATCAAGTTCATCAATGAACACAATTGATGGTGTATTCTTTCTGGCCTCTGCAAACAATTCTCGTATGCGTGCTGCTCCCCTGTGAGTCAACTAAATGTTAGATTCAACAAGCCCTGTACCAAAATGGTGCATGAAAATCTGGAACCTGTGATCAAGGACAAACCTGCCAACAAACATCTCCACAAACTCGCTTGCTGATGCTGCAAAAAATGGAACACCAGCCTCTCCTGCAACTGCACGAGCCAGCAGTGTCTTCCCAGTGCCAGGGGGCCCTACCAAAAGGACCCCTTTCGGAAGCTTTGCTCCCAATCTTGAGTAGTTAGAAGCTCCCCTTAAGCAGGCAACAATCTACATTTTCTCCAGTACATAAAGACCAGTATCAGAATGGCAGAGTCACAAACCAGGAACTAAATGAAACCTCTGAGCTTGCTTTGAAAGATTTGCACCTCTGGAAGAACAATGCTATTTCTTAGGAGTATCCTGTTTCTAATTTAGCATCCCAAGATTACGCAGAGAGAATCATATCACTGGATTAATTTGAATATTCTGCAGTGATGGTAATCTAACTTCATGGATTGAAGAGACAGTTGATGGTGCCAGAATGCTTACCAGGGAGTTTTGGTCAACAACAAGACTTAACAGGGAACAGAAGTGAACTAAGTGGTCCAGACCCTCAACTTTCATATAGCAAATCTATGCCAGCCTCCCTTCCTGAGAGGCAACTTCAATGCCAATGCCACAAACACAAAGAGAATGCAAAGTTCTTACAAAATACCTCCATGAGCTCAGTCTTGGCAGTGTCAATTCCTGCCACATCATCAAACTTGACTAGACGGTTTCTCAAGAGTCGTCCCTGAGAGACAGAGTTGTTGCCTGAAATTTGGCGGTGCAGAAGCCAAAGCAGAGGGCTGAGTGGAATCCAGAGAGAAATGACAGTGAGGAGCAGTGAGCGCAAGGAAGCACTCACTGGTTGAGGTGCAGAGCTATACTGGACCTTTCCCTCTCGCATCAGACTCAGAAGATAAGCTTCATCATTTTTCACCTGCCGTGTTGAGTACTGCCACAGACTCTTCCTCTTCCCTATACTTTTAAACACTGTTGTTACTGGCTTACTGGGCTTGCTGCTTGCACTTTGTTCCAGCACTGCTTCCTCACTCCCAGGACTAGTTGGAACTTCTATAACCTCATGAACCTTGGGCTGCACATTAAAAAAGAGCTTCTGGGTACCTTCTTCAAAAAGCACCGTTGTGACAGTACCTCTATGGAGGTTCTCCACAAGCTGTGAGTAGGGAACTCCTGATGGTGCAATGGGGGCTGAAAGATGTAGCAGTACCGCAGAGAAGCCACAAGTACAGGTTATAAGTCCAGCAAGTAAAATGTGGCGCCATGATAACCCCTGAGGCAGTAACAAGGATCGGCGCATATAGCGTAACAAGAGCCTTGACCGCCCACGAAGTCGCAGCCTGTGCCATGGCCCCCCACCTTTGTTGGCTCCCTGATGCTTGTCCTCAGCTGCTTCTTGCTTACTACACTTAACCCTAGCAAACGTCACATGCCTGCTTTCTTTTTGGATTGTGCGACAATTGCAATGTAGACAACTGTTGCCCCAAGTTTGTGCAGGGACAACAGTGTTCCAGCTACATCGCAGTGATGATCTGATAGCACCATCCATCTCTTCAACCATAACTCTACCAATCTGCAGCCCTCTGCACCCTCTCATCAATGTCATGTCATCTCTCTGAGCTCATTCTTGCTACACTCAAATGTAAACAAGTGCTACCACATGATGAAGTTTGCATGTGTCCAAATGAAAATATTTGAGATGCCTGCTTCTGAAAGGTTCTCTCCTGATCAAAGGGAAGCCCCAATTACCAATTTCAGACCCTGATTCATCAACCTTTTGCTTTGAAAGGTCTGAAACCACCTCTGACAACACACCTAAACCATAGCAAGTGATGCCAAGAAAGCATTAACACATCATGTCTGCTGTTTAGAACCTGCAAAGTTACAACTTCATGCCCCTAAAGTTCACATGTCTTTCTCCTCAAAATGTCAAGTATGAAAGGATCAAATGAGCACAATCTGGAATGTTCACATCATGTCCCTGAAGTTCACATGCCTTTCTCCTCACAATGGCAAGTATGGAAGGATCAAATGAGCACAATCTGGAGTGCAAAGCAAAATGCATTCATGATTGAAAGCACGAAATGAGGTTGCAGCTGCACTAGGAAATCACAGTGTCTCTTTATACCCTATTTGGAGCTACTGCCATCGTTTCAGATATCACAAGATCACATTCAGGACAAATTGGTTGCAAAAATCCTTCTCTCAACGACATGGAAACACCATAGGAGCTCCACAGGAAGTTTTCAGATAATCGGTTAAGAATTACGAGTGTAGTAGAGGCCCACGAACTACTACTACGAGTAGCCGAGGTTTTGGTTTCTTTCAAAGCCGTGCACCTACACGCAATCGTTTCGAATGCAAGAAACTGCTTTTCCAAAGAGACCTAATGGGATTTCCGCAAACAGGGCGGGCAAAAGAGAACGAGAAAAACAGAGAAAAGAAAGAAGAAAAAACAAACAAACCTGGTCAGAAGAAAAAACACCCGGAGAACACGACTGCTGCATCCAAATTCTCGAACAGCCTGCAGCAGCCGCGCTTCCCCTCCTCGCACGCCGTCTTTGCACCTCCTCCTCCCTGCACATGCTGCCGCCACTCAAGTGTGTACACGATGATGACAAACGGCCACTACAAAAACTCCCGTAACCCATGGCCACTACTCCCTGCTGCTGCTGTTGCTGCTGCTGGAGCATGATACCAGCAGCTCTGTTGATTACCACACTCGTTGTTGCTGCCGCTGCCATCGCCATCGCTCCCGAGTTCCCTTCTCCCTTCCTCCGCACAAAAGCTTTCACAGTTTCGCTCTAGTGAAGAAGGTTACGGCCGAGAACTCCTGTCGTCCAAATCTCTGACACCAGAAGCGGCCACGTCGTCCTTTGCCGGCTTCGTCACCTGGCCGTGACCGCATGATTCACATGACGTCTTCGGTGCTTGACTCGACACCTCGATTTTATCCATCATCACCTGGATTACCACCCGTTTTTGCATTTTGGTCACCTGGACAAGACCCGATGGATGAATGATTCACATGTCCGTAGGTCTCTCATTCGGACACTTGGTTTTGTCATCTGGATTATCATCCGATGGAAATCTGGCATCTCCTTCAAATCTCTGACACCAGAAGCGGCCTCGGTGCTTGCCAGTTTCGTCACCTGGCCGTGAGCTGACTGATGGCTTTACCCGACACCTGGATCAGCCCCTGTTATTTCTTTGGTCACCTGGATCAGCACCTGTTATTATTTCTGTCACCTGGACATGAGCTGATGATTCATTCATGCACATGATATGAAATCTTCGTGTTGGTCTTCACACGACGGCACCTGGTTTTATCACCTGGATTATATTCGTCACCTAGATTACCCAACTAATTGTTTCTTTGTCACCTGGACATGACAGGATGAATGATTCATGCACATGGTGGTTTTTTTTTTGGCTGGTCTTCACACACACGACACGTGGTTTTGTCACCTGGATCATATCCAGCGCCAGGATTAGCACCTGAAATTGTTTTGGTCACCTGGACATGACCTGATGATTCAATAATGCACATGACGGATTTTGTTGGTCTTCACATACACGACACCTGGGTTTGTCATCTGGATATATCATCTAATGAATATCTGGTTCAAAACTTTTGGGGTGTTCAGACGACAACAGTATTTGCACTTGGATAAAAACCTCATTCACATTTTGGACCGTCTCTGGCTTCTTCAGACGCCACCTGTACTTTGTCACCTGCACACAGGACCTTCATTCACCTGATATCTTTTCGTGTTCATTCCACACCTGGGTTTTGTCACCTGAGTTTGTCACCTGAAATTTAGTTCCTGGAACTTTACAATAGTAATTTCACAACAAAAGATAGGCCTATTTCATTACCGGACTTGGCTCCATGACCGGACAAACAAAATCATCCTCCTTCCTGTAGACAGACTCTCTCAGGGGGACCGGGCCTCCTCATGGATGGATGATAAAATGGGCTCTTCATTCTTGATCTAGGAGTTCTCATCCTTGATCACATCCAAATCCATCCTGCAGAACTCGAGGAATCTAGCGGAGGATCGGAGAGTATCTGTAGCGAAGTTAGGAAGAATCTCAGCTCGAAGAATCAAGTCGAAGATGAAAGAATCAGGAATCAACTTGCGAAGAAGAGTGATAGGTCGAAGAATGAAATGGAAGATCGAAGAATCTCTAGTCGAAGTTGCGAAAAATTAGGTCGAAGAATCAAATGGAAGATGGAAGAAGAATCTGCCTGTAATCGAAGCTGGGGAAGAATGAATGAGGTGGAAGAATCAAGTCGAAGATTGCAGAATCTGTGATCGAAGTTGAGAAGAACATTCAGGTCGAGGAATCAGGTGGAAGAGGAAAGAGGGCTTTTCTTTGGGTTGTTATTGCTTTCACGCTCTGAGTTCGATCGCAGCAGCAGCAGCAGTTCTTGCTGCTGCTGTTGGGAATACGTTCAAGCTGGAGATTGAACTCAAGCAGGATACATCACATAGTTGAAGTTAGGTTATCTGGTTTGATGCTCCGAGAGAATTTTGGAGCTGCTCGGAGCATTTGCAAAGAGTAGTTCTAGAGAGAAATTTCCATGGTTGTATCTCACAGCTTGCCACTGGCTGGAGGCCATGGCCTTTTCTGCAATATGCTGCCGTTTTCGGGGTCCAAATTGCATGCACAAGGAACAAGGATTTGTAACAGAAGATTTCACGGCTGCTTCCACAGAATAATCACGTTCTCGAGATGGAGTTTCAAAGGCAGTGACTGTGATGAGGATGTAGATTCCATGCAGCAGCAGCGGGTTGTCACATTGGGTCTTGTGGGTTTTGTGGCAGGATTGGTGTTTCTTCCAGCTACAGCTGCAGCACCAGCACTGGCTTTACCAAACCCTGCATTGATATCCCGGGAAGAAGCCATTCAGATGCAGAGTGCAGAAAACGCGTCAGGAAGTATGACCTATGGACAAATTCTAGCTGCTCGCGACAACATCATGAAGGACATGTATACAAGAGATGCTTGGCTGGGCATGATAAGACTCAAGAAGTATGAGAAGCTTGTCAACAGCATGGAAGCTCAAGAGAAGCTTTGTCGTGAGTGCACTCGCAATCGCAGGCATGCAAAAAAATAAAATTCTCTATTGTGATTTACAAAGTGCTATAGGTGTTTTAGGAGTGCCAGATATCAGCTTCAAAAGTTTGAAACTGACATGATAGTGGATGTGGACTTTGCACTGCTTCTTGATGCAGGTTGATGGAACAGGTCTGGCAAACAGTCTCCAATGTACGTGTATCTCTGTCAAATCCACTTTGTTACATTTTCTCTTATGGAATTGTGCAGTTTCATATCCAGCAGGGTTTTCCTGCACTCATGGACTTTGTTGACCTAGTAGACATATGACGCTAGTTTGAGCCTTGAACTTTCCTTCAGTAGAAATGCTTGCTTGGATATGAGCATCCTCCCTGTAGTTTTTGCTTTCACCTCAGCAGTGGTAGAACCACCATATGCCCCACCACCAATCTATTTGTGCTTCTGGTTCTAAAACTGAACTCTTGCATTTGGGTCTCATTCAACCATGGGTGGCAATTCTGGTGGGTGGTACCTGCACGCATCTCCAACAGGAATACTATGATAATGAGGGCAGGTACCTATCACCTTCCTGTTGCCTGGTAATCTTATAGCCTTAGGTGATGAGGAAAAAGAAAGCCAAGGAATGTTTTTCATCATTGTGCATGAAGATATTTGACGACCATAGATGCATATCCTAATGGGAGATGAAGCAGAATGATTGAAACAGGTATTTCGTTGGTGCAATGGAAGAAATTTATAGGTCAAATTGTAAAACTGAGGAGCAAAAGTGAGACAGGGATGTACAGAGTAGAGTTAAATCCTTACATTTTTTGGCAATTTTGCAGCTTCTCTGAAGCACAGTGGTCTGGAGAACTCTACCGTACTCTGAATAAGGCAGGTGGCCTTCTGCACACAAAAGCTGAAACGTATGATCAATCCCTTCAATTTAGATGACTGCAAAACTCAGTTTTCAGGAATGGTTGAGCAATTTAGGTTCATCATGAGCAGAGAAAGTTTGTAGTCTAGTGTATGCACTTGAAGTTGGTAATTGGGTGTAAAAGTGTATAACGGGTAAAGCAGGTACCAAGCAGTGAAAGAGATGGTGGCCAATCTAGGGGATCGTTACAGTGCATTTCTGATTCCAGAAGAATATCGACTTGCAATTCGCCACCCATTACCATCAGAGCTCAAATATCTTGCCTACCGATACACTGGGATTGGCATGGAGGTAAAATACCAGTCAGAAAATCCTTGTCCAGTGAAGAACTTTGAAGTGTCAGGAATGAAAAAAATTGCATGTTGTAAAGGAAGAGTGGCAGGAGAATCTGGAACAATATGCCCAGTGTTCTTCTGCTATACATCTTGTTAGCAATTCTCAAGATGCTGCATGTTGCTCCAAATCATTGTGCAAATCATTGTGCACTGCAATCTTGCTATGAAATCTTTCCAGAATTCCAGTCTAACAAAAGACTATGCATCTGCAGCTAGGGAATCGGTCACCATATGGTGGCTTCATGATTGTAGCTCCTTTTGCTGGCTCTCCTGCTGAGGAGGTGCTAAACCCTAAACCCTAAATCCTATCTGATTGACCCATAGAAGAAAATACACAGGTTTGGAAACTTGAAACTTGAGGCAAGGTTTATGCACAAGTTAAAGTATGGAGTTATTTGTAGCCCCACTTAATAATGGGTGGTGCATTTAGTACACACCTGGGGTGAACATGATGGTCCAAGAGTGAACATCAGGTCCACATTTGGCAATACTATATGCAATGTGGGTTTGGCAATGGCTGCAGGCTGGTATATTGGGTGGGGAACAACTATGGGCAGTAGATGGTATTGCTGTGGACTCTCTCACTAGAGATGAGGCTGGAGCTCTTTTAAGAGGACCAATTGGTTCAATGGTCTCTCACTTACTTCCTCTCATTTCTTTCTTGCCAAACAAGCATTTGCAAGTCACGTTTTAGGCAGTTGGTAATAGTATTTCTAGCAGGGTAACTTTCACTCAGTGAGTGCAATGTTAAGTGCACTTGCAGATTTAAGTGAACTGGTTGATGCACCAATTTCTTACAAGTGGCTATAACCTTCAGGTAGAGTTGGAGGTGCATGGAGATGGAGGAACTAGAACATTGCTGTTGGAGCGTCGTGCTTTACCTCTACCGCCCATGAAAACGCGCTTGCTGGATACTGGGGATGGACATCTGGTAGCGTATCTGCGGCTCCATTACTTCACACATGAAGGCACAAAGAAAATGGCAGCTGCAATACGCGAAGGAGAAGCTCTTGGTGTTGATGGCTACAGTATGTACGCAGTTCTGTTTGTTCCCCCTACCTGTATTGATCCATCCCATGGATGCATGTTAGAACTGAGCTCTTGGCTCATTAACACCTGTAATTACTGCTTACCAAATTTCAACCAAAACTCTTGCACATGCAGTTCTGGACCTGAGGAACAATCCTGGTGGAGTCTTTGAGGAAGCAATTGCAATGGCGGTAATTTTTCTTGGCCTTAAAAGCTTCCATGTTCATATCAAATTTTTTCAATGGGTTGCTATGAGAAATTAGGTTATGAATCCTGTCCTTTCCCGTTAGTTTGCTGCTTTGAAGCATTTTGTAACATATGACACATCATAAGTTCTCTCTGTTCAAGGAGAAAACATGAAGAACTTTATCTAACAATGTCATCTGGACTTGGGTGCACAAAATATTGCAGGCACTATGGCTGGATTGCAAGGGGTGCGATGTGACAGAGACTGTGCGCAGCAGTGGTACAAACATCGAGGATCTTGTCTACACTGTTGGCAACTTGCCGGTAAGTATGTCTAACTCTCTAGAGACTTTCTTTACCTCCCACATTTAACACTCTGGTTCTGGTTCTTTATCAAAGGTAAAAGAATCTGTTGACAGGCTTGTTGTCTAACCAGTTTGTTTTTGGTTGTGAATACATAGAGTGAGATCTTTTCAAAGAATCCAGGGGTGCTTACACATGCACCACTTGCCATCATCACCAACCGGGACAGTGCAAGCGCCAGCGAAGTACTGTGTCCCCTCCAAACACTGAATTCACACAAGGTGTTTTTGTCAGTAGCAGGAAAATGAACAAATTCACAAGAAACAGAAGTGACTTTTAGGCAGTATAAGATGAGTGTCTGTTTGTGGAATGGCTCATAGAGAAACTCTCTTATTGTTTTGTGGGTTATATAAACAGGTGATAACAGGAGCTTTGCATGACAACCACAGGGTGTTCACCATTGGTGAGCGTACCTTTGGAAAAGGTGTGGTTCAGGTGAGCAGCCACAACAGATGGTGTAACAGATGGTTTTTTACATGCTTCGATGAACTTTACTCCTGTTAACATAAGCTGAAAACTTTGTTGTTTGATGATGGTGGCGGGATGTGCAGTACTTTTTTCCAATGGATGATGGAAGTGGCCTCAAACTCACAGTGGCAAAATATTTAACACCTGCTCGATATGACATTTCCAGGCAGTAAGTTTCCCACAAGTGCTCTCAATAGTGTCTGCTTAAAACCTCCCTGCCTATTGTGGATTCTTCACTGTATGTTGCTTTGTAACTTTTCTGGGGATCTCTTTGGTTCTGGATTGCAGGGGAGGTCTGCAACCAGACAAAGCATGCAGTGACTATCCACATGGCGGACTCCAGTCAGACAAGTGTATTGAATTAGCCCTGGGGATGTTGGTAAAGAAGGCTCAGCCAGCTGGGGTAGCAGTTCCAGCACCTATGCCATATCGATGGCTACCATTGATGCAGCGCCGCATTTCCACCTCTGGGACTTACTGAAAGCCTCTGGTTACAAAGCACAGACTCTGAATAATCCCTCAAATTCTGTAATTAGCACCTTAGGATCCCCCTGAAGCATACCACCACAAAATGCATTTGTGATATCTGTTTGCATGTGTTCAGCTCCATGCGCACAGCATTCAAAAGATAAACTATCAAGGCATTCTTCTCTGCTGCATGGGCATTGCAGTTCTGATAGCCCAGCTCTACTGAAATTGCAACTGTTGCAACAGAGCAGGGCTTCATATGTACATTAGAAACTTTGGCAAGGATCTGGTCTGGTAACCATCCATGTGCTCCTTTACAACTGCCTACTTTTCTGCCTTGCAGAATCTTGCTCTTGATTCAATGATTGCAGCCAGCCCCTGTTCCCTACCTACAACTCCAGTTTATCCACTTCCATCCTTTGAAACTACAAAACCTTTCTTAAACGGATTTGAAACAAATTATTTTAAAGTTGAACACAAATCAATCATCAAACACTCACAATTTCTTGTGACAACCAGGAAACGAAAAGCAAAAGCAAAAGCAACTATAGAATACATACCTGGCCGGTACGGAAAATGGAACCAGATCCAAGGCTGAAATTGGTCAAAGCAGCTGGAGCCGCGATGCTGATCGCCTCCATTGTTGCGCTCAAATCGATCCAGGAGCATCTGAAAATCTGCACGAAATCACGAAATCTGCCAGAACCGCAAACATTCGAAAACGATTGTTTTTTCAAAGAGAAATAAAGATCGATAATCAAACACTCGCAATTTCTTGCAAGCAAATAGCAAAAGAAGAACGGAAGCAAACTAAAGAGCACAATGAACCTTGCCGGGACCGAAAATGGAATCAGTTCCAACGCTCAAATCGATCAAATGTGGAGCTGCGATGCAATTAAAAAATCAGCGGAAGCAGCAATCTAAGCGCCTGCATTTGTTGCGCTCAAATCTATTCACAAACATCTCAAAATCGATCGTGAAAATCTCCATGAAATCAACCACAATCTTTTTATTTTTAATTTGGAAAACTCGAAACCGTACACATTGGAAAACGAATTCTTTCGCAAAGAGAAACAAAGATCGATCAAACACTCGCAATTTCTTGCTGCAAATGGCAAGAAAAGAACGAAAGCAAAACTAAAGAGCACAATGTATGTACCTTGCCGGGACCGAGAATGGAATCAGTTCCACCGCTCAAATTGGTCAAATCTGGAGCCGCGATGCAATAAAAAATAAATCAGCAAAAGCAACAATGCTAATCGTTACCATCGATCCAAGAGCATCGGAAAAATGGATCGCGCAAATCTCCACAAAATCAACTTTGGCAAAAAAAGAAAAAAAAAAAACACAAAGGAAAACTCGGAAACCGCGTAGGCGACGAAAACTCTGGAGAGCTTGCGCACGCAATTAGGGGAGGGGGCAACAATTAAGGGGGGGGGCGCCGTTATCGTAGCGAGTACTAACTGGACGTCCCCGGCGGTTAAGTAGGCTCTCAGTACTCCGTTCCTGTTAAATAGAGGATGATACAATTATTCCTGTCGTCAAGCTGGATGTCAACTAGCAACTGACAGTTAACATCCAGTTAGTTTTACTTTTTAGCCAGTGACTTTTGCCTTTCGGTGGTTCCCAAAAGCTCTAAAGGTCATGACCCCTATCTGTTAACGACCACCAGTTAACATCCAGTTAAGCCTTTTCCTCCGCACCATGTTTTTTTACCTCATGCAAAGGGGCAAGCGAAATCCGCGGGCAGTTAGTAATGGACGGTCAGATGACTGTATCGGACATCGATTAGCCAATTACTACGTATAGCTATTTACCGGCCTGATGGTAAAAATCCGAGGCCAAGGTAAATTAATTAACCCGGAATTATGATTTACTTTTTGCAGAGGAATTATATAGAAATTATTTCTATTAATTAATTATTAGGGATTATCTGACGTGTCTTGTTCTGGTTGGTCGACTTTCTTGCTGTCGAAAGCTGGCGGCGGGTGGTTCTAGTTTGACGACTTGCTTGCTATCGAAAGCTGGCTGCGGGGCGGGCGACTAGACGGGGACGGACTTTCTTTTTTTTGACAAGGTGGTGGTGGCGGCGGGGAAGCGGCGTAGCGAGATCGCGAGAGTTGCAGGAAGGACGGTTATTTTTCGACCTGACAATTCGCACGAAATCTTGGCTCATTGACTGAGCAGATGAGCTGTCGTTTCTCTGTAAAATTAGGGGATTCGCACGCGAATTTAGCGGATTGAATTACAGGACTCGCAGATGTGGGATCGATCCCGGATGGGTCGGGAGCTTTCTTCCCGATTTGTCTAGAAATTAGTTGATCTGAGTTCCATCCGAATCTGCACGGGCTATAGATCACATCTAAAGATCCTTCTCTTTTCAACACTTTTTTCGGCAACAACAAACAGAAGTGGAAGAATTGTCATGGATTTCTTGTTGCAGTGCTGCAGGAATACTACGAGAATTCATGCAGCAGCCTGGTGAGAGAGGAGGAGCTGGGTGCTGCAGGAGCTGCTGCTGCTGCTGCTAGCTGCTGTACTACTACTGTACCTACACCATGGTGCCACTTCCGTCATTGCAGCAGACGCCTGATGTTGCGACGAAGAAGCGAGCCGGGACTAGGAAAAGAGATCGAGACAATATTGTTCATGATGAGAATGTGAAGCAGGAAGGAGTTGGTGGTGGTGGTACTGGTGGTGCTGCTGCTGGTCGTTGCAGTGCACGGTCGCGAGGTGCAGGTACAAGGCCGCGTCGGGGTGGGCCAGAGAATGGGTTGCACACTTTTAGAGGGGTGCGGCAGCGGCAGTGGGGTCGTTGGGTGGCCGAGATTCGAGAGCCGCGCTTGAGGACGCGGATGTGGTTGGGTACCTTTGCCACCGCCATTGAAGCTGCGCGTGCATATGATGAGGCTGCACTCGCATACCACGGTCCCGGCGCTCACCTGAACCTGCAGCGATCGGCGGCTAGTAATACAAGCGGATCTGCAGTCCTCGAGTCCCAAAAAGCTGAAGCTCAAGGGGAAAGGTTAGATGGTATGTTGTCAGCGACGAAGCCAGGGATTGCAGGCGCCAATACTGATCGATGTGCTGCAGCTGCGGCGGCCAGTGCAGTAATTACGGGTACATCTCTTGGTGGTGTGAAGTCGTCGATGAGGGTGGGGATGTCGTCGGCGGCAGCGCATAGTATCGAGCCGCTGCAACCTTTGTCGCGCAATATACTACCAGAGGTCCAGGCGCTTCCGAGAGTGCCGATCTCGTGTGACGATATTGGAGACTGTCGTTTCAATACGCTTCTTTTCCGGCCTGACTTAGGAGGATCTCCGGCAGGAAGTCTAGTACTAGGCAGAGATGGCAGCAGATTTGGTGCTGAAAACTTGAGTGCGTTCTTCAAGGATCAAAGGGGCCTATCGGCCGCTAATTCCGTAGTGCACAACGACCCACCTGGAGTATCGACATTCTCTACTGCACCTGCTGCTGGTGCTGTGAGCAGCAGCAATGGATATGTTGCTGCAGAAGGGCAAATCAGTCATGGGAGCGACGGCGGGGGACTATGGGCACCGCCAGCGCCCATTTGGCACTCTGGAACCGGTTTTCCGAGCATGGGTTTGAGCACAGATCATACGGCGTTGCTGCAGAGCCCAATTAGCTCTCTAGTGACAATGCATTCCGCAAGCTCGTGCCTCTCGTCCTGTGAGCCAAGACAGCTTCCGCATCTGAAGCTGGAGAGGCAGGAGATAGCGGAATCCATGAACATGATGAAAAGGAGCATCACCGGCGCGACGCCGACATTATTTGCTAGTCCCACTAGTACTAACAACCGTGACGCCCTCGACGAGCTTCGGGCAGTGGTCTCACAACTTCCTCTCTCCTCTATCCGATCGGAGGCCGAGCTGGAGCACTCGCCCGGGTATTCTTCAATAGTTTCTTCCACAAATTCTTCAGGAGAGACGCAACTGCTGGCCGGGGAGAATAATATATGTGGCATGGAGGAGTCGTCGTCACCGGCGACATCGTTCTCATGGGAATTGGATGCAGCAGTCGCGGATCATCACGTCGTCGACAGCCAAACTCCCTTGATCGAGCCGGCGGGAGCTCCTAATGATCCATGGATGATGCAGGAGATGCTAGAAGAGCCCGCGAGCTTAATGGGTACATGGGATCCCGAGGATCTAATCATTCCGCCGCCTCTTGATCTCTCTAGTCTTGACGAGCCGTTACTCGACGAAATCTTCCTATGATGATGCAGATACAGATCGTCGTGTATTATCATTATGCATGATTCTTGTAGACTTCTCCTCGTCGTCCTCGAGAACATGTAGCTAACTAGCACCCATGCTAGGATTTTCTCTGAAGCAGCACCACAGGCAAACCACCACCAGATCTGTACATACATACACACTGATCATACCACAACCACCACATGCAGTTGCAGATCATCATGCAAGCTTAGACTAGAACCCAAGTGACAAAATTCTTAGAATCTGTAACCACCACCTGCAATTTTGCATTTAGTCCACAGCGGGTGTCTGACACAAGTCTTACAAACACATGTAGAAAACCTACATCTAGCTAGTACGTTTTATACTGCAGCTGAGGTCCTCTTCAAGGCACAGGACAGTTGCAATTACTTTGAGTACTCTGCAGGTTCTGTAGTTCCACATGAGCTCCCGAGGGAGATCATGAGCAATAATTTAAATTCCTTACAAAAAACAGACTGAATTCTTGAGGATATGGCTCAGATTCTTGAGGACTAAAACATTCATTGCAAGTTGCTCTTTTAAACAAGATTTGTTCTTAGGCTACTGCCAGAGATCAATTGATCTGACATAAAAAAAATTCAGTGATTTTCATCTGCGCTTGAATGTTTATCACAACTTGTTTTCCTCATTGCTGATGTGAGTATTTATGTATGTACTTGTAGAAAATTGCACTAGATTTGCATCTTCTTCTCATGAATTGATATGCAGGAATATTCGAGTTGTGTCTGGACAGATGATGAGTGGTTTTTTCCAATGTGACCAAGTGACAACTTGACATTAGAAAGTGTCACTTGGTCACTTGGTGGAATCTTTGATTAGACTTCTATGCTTCAAGGGAAAGTGATGAATTTATTGTGTATTGATTATTATGTAAATACAAGCTGCCAGAAACAGAATCATTCAAACTTAAATCTCTTGAAGTTTGTAACATGATGGATAGGTCCATCACTGAAATATAATTTTGGAATAATGCATGTTGCAATGTTAGTCATTCAAAGAAATTTCCTATTTTATTTGGAGGGCAACTTATAGCCCTACACATAAACAACCTGTTTCTTGGCACTAGAATTTTAACCCCTGAAGGAAGCTGAAGCAGCTTCTGAGGTTATATGCTTCAAGAAGGAAGAAGTTTATATTGTAATCTTCATCTTCTACCATTGGATATATACATATCAACACTTTTTCTGAAGAGTTCACAATTTCCTTGGAAATATATTGTGGTTGTGGCAGTGTGATAAATTAACATTCTAGTAAAATATGATGCAAGTTTCCTATACATCTACATATGGATACTAATTAGAAATTGAAACACTTCCAGCCTTTGGAGGTAAAATAAAATGAAATGATTGCATGTGCAATTCTTCAAGATTGTCAAACTAACCCTAATTTTTGCTACTATGAAATTTCCCAAACTCTAAGGAAGAATTAAGGTCATTTTTTTCACTCTACATGTATCCACTCTAAACAAAACTTCATTGAAAAACCATATAATGTAAGTATTTCTATATTGGGTTACATGTAATTACATGTTTAGTGTGTTTAGGGTTGAGCACATCTCAACCCACGTCCATCATGAAGAATATGTATGGAACTTTCTCTACATTATACAATCTTCTCAACTTTACACTATAATTTTAACTCATCTATCACAGAAAAAAATCTACATTTGCTCTTCAATGATTTTCCATGTGCATAGAGTATGTCTTCTTCCTTGGACTAATGTTTTGCAACACCCAGTCTTCTCAAGTAGACCCATACATACCCAAGCCATGACAAGGAAGTTGTTGCGGCCACCGACCAGCTGCATATACAACACTCTGTGTAAGTTGGTCACTGAGATTTGATGGTTTGGCCACTTCCACAGACATCATGAATTGGACATGTACTACTCTTTGGTATACAATTTATTCCTGCATTCAATTTCTCTATTCAACCTTTAAGTGGGTTACAAACAAAGAGTCTTGATGTGCAATACACATGGAGGAACAAAAGATCGGTTCTCTAGACCTAAAGATTAACATGAAAAGTCATGGAATTTTTATTTTTTTTTAAATGGACATTTTTTGGAGTGAAAATAAGAAAGGATGAGAAATGAAGGTCTTCACATATGAAGCTTTGTCCTTCAACACAAATTCTTACAATTAATAATGAAAATGCTATTTTCTAACTGAAAAGAAAACTTCATTCCCGATAAACCAAAATTAGATCATGTTGAGAGCTTTACCTCAATATAGGAACAACCAAATATGTGTCCACAACATTCAAAGCAGGTTGCATTACTGCAACACCAACAAGGGCTAATTGCAGTGCCGTGTTAACCTAAATCATCACCCACCCAAGTATTGCACTTTTAGTTTAGCCTTGTAAGACAGCAACAATGCTGCAAATTGATCTGAATAAATCCCAATCAAGTACTACAATTTTCATAACCTCAAATGAATCTAATTAAAATCATATAATCCAGGACAATTGTAAACTTGTGGATGATAGCACATAAAGACAAACCTTGCTAATGTATAAAGGTTCAATTTTCTCAGCCTCGCCAGCATCAATTTTGAGAAACCCAACCCAACCTGACCACTGCACAATCCACCATGCATATGTATCTAAAAACTTAAGAGTGGTATCTTCAGGTTTAGGGTCTTTCAAAAACACCTAGGATTGCAGAATGTCTGACAAGAACTTGAAGAGATTATACATTCATTCCATTTTGAATACTTAGGTTACTTCCATACTTAGGTTGAGTTCTTAGAATGGACAAATTTATATTAGTGAATGAAACTGAATTTTTTTTAATAAAAACAGAGGAAACATGGCATTTTCAGGCTGATAATTGAAGTGGTGAAATTTATTTTTCCAGACCTGCCAGCCAAGAGTGTAGATGAGATAAAAAATGGAGCCAGCAAGAAGGACAGCATCCCGGGCTACCACAAGTGCGACAAGTGCAGCTGCCAAAAGAAAAATCAATTATTTTTCAGTAATAAACATGTATGCAGCTAACAAATGCCAATAGTGGTTAGAAAAAAATGGTTGTTCCTCTCTCTATAATGAATAGCTCAACCAAGTCTTGTCTCAAACTTTTGTTTCTCTCTTTATGTCACTTTAGCAATTAAATTTCAATATTTGGGTGCCCAATGCACCTACTATAGGAAGAAAGTTTCATAAATTTGTTGGAAAACACAATATCACAAATGACCCCAGATTGGGTGGTCTTGTGCTTGAGGTTTTTTGTGAATGGTGTACTTACGGTTCAAGAGGCCAGCATAAGCCATTGACAACGCAATGCTCCCCACCAAAACCTGAGGACACACAACCATGAAAGGTATCAACAACCCCCACTCACTCAAATTCAATTCAGTGGCACTAGACATAATTTTCTATTTGGTGATCACCAGATATAGTTATTCTATCTAGTACACAAGATTACACATTGTCTTGCTAGGTACAATAACAGATTGCACAGCAGTAAGAACACGTATGTCAAAACCAGGGTTGGTCTGGTATATAGGTCTATGCCTAGTATGAATACCAGTACCAGCCTGGTATGAGGGAAAAAAACCCATACCAGGAATAGACCAGTACATGTTTAAAAGCCAATACCAGACCAACACTGGTAAAAAAAACCCTTGGAAAAACCTAAACCCATGTTGAAGATTTTTCTGAGCTTGAAACTTAAATCCAGGAACATCCACTATGAGACAGAAGTGCACACAGCAGTGATTTTACACAGCTGATATGATACAAAAAATTTACATGTGACTTTTATTTTCTGCAAAGCTCTTCCTAAGAGGTGCCTTTAGGATTTTTCCTTTATCATGACAAAAAACAACATAGTCCACCTTTTGATGATTTCAATCTTGGATATTTACCATCAAGATTGAAGAGTCTTTAAGGAATATTGGAGATGGAAAGAAGGGTGATGAGAAAAAGAAAGAAAGACAACACACCTTGTCAGCAAGTGGATCAAGATATGAACCAAGTACAGAGCTGATGCCTAACTTCCTCGCTACAAATCCATCAAGCTGAAAAAACCTCCCATAGCCAAAAACAAAGCATCCGAATCAGACAATGAGTAAATTTTCCAAACTCCAAATCTTAACCTTCAAGCTGCAGCTCCTTCAGCTGATGCACTCATCCTATAAATGGGTTTTCCAAACTCCAAACCAATCTAAACCTCAGGCTGGCTCCTGGAGCTTGTGCACACTGACAATGAGTCAGTTTTCAAATGCCAAATCTAAAAGCCTCTCAGCCAGCTAAATGCAAACTGAGGTGGCTCAATTTTGACAGATATATTAACACTCCATACAAATCCATTTGGTAGTGTTAAAATTGGCAGTCTATTAGCATGTATTGATTAAGTGGGGATTATGTGGTGGATCATGAACTAGTAAAGAAAGTCCATATGTCAATTCCACCCTAGCTTGCAACTACCCAGCTACAAACAATAATCAGGCAGAAAAGCTCTGACCAACAATCCAAGTTCTGAAGAAGACACAGAGAGGAGAACAACAACAGGCTCAACAACAAAAGCAACAAGAGTAAATTATTGCTTGCAACAAAAGCAGAGGAATCCATTCCTAATAATTGTCCAACAGGATTGTTTAATTTTCCTCTGCACTTAAAACTCACAACAATCACAATGATCTGTTTCAAACCAGAAATTTATGTGTGAAGTGCAAAATTCAGGGCACAGAAATGCATGTATAATTTTGTGATTCAGGGGCAAATGCTTTTGCTCACCCAGTCACTTGCTCCAGCAAGAGCTAACCCAACCAGAGCAGCTCTGAGGAATCCCTGTAATATCATCCTGCACATGCAGATAGAGAGATTCCCATCGTCATCTTTTGAGCCTTCAGAATGTCAAAGCTTGCAGCTGCTGAACCAAATCAGGATAGACTAGCAGAGGTATTGTTGGATTTTGCTTTCTGTTGAGTACAAAAGTCTTGAGCTATGTTGACACTCTAGAGAACTTGCAAGAAGAGGGAGTGGGTGATTGATTGCTGACCCCACAAGCAAAGGGCCTGAGAGAAGGCGTGCAAGAGAGATAGCATTTGGCCAGTTCAACACTTCCGCTCTGCTCCATGATGATGACAATCCCGGCTTCAGATCCTGAGTTTTTATTCTCTCATGGATCCCAGCTTCAGATCCACCATAAATTTTCCCTTGGCTATAATCCGAGTCGCCAGCTGCTGCACCATGCTTGAATCTCGCAGCTGGTCCTGCCTCATACACGTCCTGATCTGCAGTTGCCGACTGCTGCTACACAAATCAGGATCGAGCTACGATACTAGTACATCTTTACAGCTTCCACACTGATATACTTGAAATTTCTTGAACACGAGAGGTGAAATGTCTCTAGGATTTGTTTTCATTTTGCAAGACTAGGTTCAGATCTTCCAAGCTCACAACTCTCAGACAGTAAGAACAAAGGATCGACGACGTTGCAACAAGTTTCAATTCACATGATGAGCAAGCAATTAAGCAAGCAAATCGGAGAAATCAAGTGTCAACACTGCAACAAATCTGCGGCACATCCCTACAAATCACGACAATTCGTGCTGCGCTTTCAAGCTCTCGCATTCGGGAAAAAGCTTCAATTGATGTTCATGAAAGAATCTGATGATGTGAAACAAAAATCAGATTCTCAGATGTTCGGAGTTGATCCGACAATCTGATGAGATAACCAACATGAAAAAAACTTGCCCAATTATACACAAGGGAGAATTGGCGAAGACAGACATGCCTGCCTGCATATCTATTCAGGATTTACACGCACACCCAAGTGAGGGAAACGACTTGCAGCTGCGACGTTTCAAATCCCACCAGACCAGATTGCTGCTGCTGCTGCTGCTACTTACACCACCACGACCTGCTGCACAGGAAGTTCTTGTTACCCCCCAAAAAAAAATCCCACTTCCTCGCCGACTTCACCTCACCCGGGGGGCCTTTGATTACAAAACTTTTTCACAGAATTGAAGCTTCACAATCCAGACATGAATCAATAACCATGATTAGACTTGAATTTACTAGCAAAGACTTGGAGATGGACAGCAAGTTTTAGGTCTCTCATGTCCTGAGCTGTGCACCTGCAGTGGGGTTTAAGGCAGCAACAGAAAGCAGCTGGACCTTCTCTTGACAGCTCTAGGCTGCAACAGGAAACAGATCTCGACAGAGGCGTGGCAAAGGATGCACAGAGTTTTGACAGCCACGAGCCAATCTATTGCACATGCCACTTGCCATCTGCAGCTTTCTACTCTTGAAGCAAGCTACCATGGAGGTCCTTTAACAACATGCTTTCATATGCATCACAGGATTCTGTTGCAGAGCTTCTGGAGAAGCTATTATCGAGGTTCTTGGACAGAAGTTTCTGCTTTGCTTACGTCTTGGGCAGGCAGCTAGCTAGCAAGCAAGCTACCATGCATATCGATCTTTAGCAGAATTTTTTTGCAATTTTGTTTTTTCACCACAATCACCTTGAAGGTGTGTGACCCACCACAACCAAGTTCCCCAGCAACAAAAGAAGTTCTTGTCTCTTGTTCTTGTTCTTCCTCTTGTTCTTCTTCTTCTTCTTCTCATGTTCCACACACACTAGCACTCTTTACAAATTCACATACCAAATTTTTTTTAAGGATTCCTTGTGGGACCATTGAATCCAAGAAAAACTTGAATGAATTTTTCCCCTTTTGCAAAAACATTCATGAAATGGGTTTGTTTGAGAATGAGGGAAATACAATAACCTCACTATTATGATTTCACAAAATGAGAAAATTAGAATAAAACCCTATTTTTGCACAATGAGAAAATTAGAATAAAACATTAATGAAATATAATTAATTGCTCCCCCCCCCCCCATTTTTTTTTGAGTGTTTTCCCTTTTTTTTTTTTTTTATTTCCAATTTATATTTTTTTTTTTTTTTTTTTTTTTTTTTTTTTTTTT